>JAEEGI010016834.1_pt1 | contig 15065 bp, 16 predicted proteins | sample 8958751 | NCBI WGS metagenome assembly JAEEGI01 (sample SAMN16246545, study PRJNA631951) | gut metagenome | biome: gut microbiome; feature: rumen; material: KS-attached | host: Bos | place: Iran: Karaj | collected 2018-10
TCCTTGTAGATGAATTCGCGCTGGTAGGCGGGGCGGATGTCGAGCCTGCCGCCGTAGCCGACGACGCCCTCGTCGCCCTTGTCGGCGTAGCCTGACACCAGGTCGCGGACGGAGATTTCATGGAGCTTGATGTTCATGCGCTGGACCTTTCTTGTTTTAGCCGTGTAGAACGTGTAGAGCGTGCAGGGTTTTTCCTACATGTTCTACACGTTCTTCACGGCGGAAATCACTTCGCCCTCCTGCGGATGATTATGCGGGCATAGGGAAGAACAACTTTGCCGTCTTGAATCAAGTACAAAGAGTTCATATTGGCCGTGACATGGGCCATGTTACCTTGCTTGCGCAACTGGTCGATAGTCGCCTGCCCCATTGGGGCGATTCCTGCCTCTCGGCACCAATCCGTATCGCTTGCGTTGCCGACAATTTCAAATTGTTCAGGATTGTATTTGTCGAGGAAACTTTTGGGAACCCCTATTAACCCGTAGTAATCGCATGGGATTTCGTCAGTCTTTGAAACTTCTATGGCATCATAATTGTCGTATTTGGGGTATTCCTCGGGCGTATACGATTTGTACAGGATCAACTCCTCATGCCGCTTTTTGTGGTCGAGGTTCGTATACCAGATAGACGGACTTCTTGCCATAAGCCTCCCGTTGTGCTGGATGATTGTGCGGTCCTTCTTTTTTGCCAACCCGTCCTCAATGTATTCCCTAGGGACGTCGAAGTAGATTTCTCGACTCATGGGAGTGACACCGATCCAAAGTCGGTTGTCGCGAATTAGCGGGAAGATTTCCTTGTAGGTGACGGCATTCTTGTTTCCAAGGATCAAGAACTTTTTACCGTATTGCATGAGTTGCGCGACATAGTCGCGGAAGAGCGAGAACGGAGGATTTGTGACGACAATGTCTGCCTGCTTGAGTAATTCGATGCACTCCAGAGAACGGAAGTCGCCATCGCCTTTCAATTCATGTACGCCGATTTCATCTGGGTCGGGAACGCGGTTCCCGTTCTTGTCCCCGTCATACACAAGATAAATCGCCCGTTCGCAATCATGCTGCGAAAATAGGTCTCGCTGCTGATTCTTGTAGCATGTTGTGATTAGCCGTTTCAGCCCGAGTGCCTCAAACTGATAGGCGAAATAGTGAAAAAACATTGAGATGCGGGGATCATCGCAGTTGCACAGTACCGTCTTCCCTTTGAAGTGTGCCTTGTAATGCCGTAGTTCCTCCTGGATGTCCGCCAGTTGCGTGTAGAACTCATCCCGTTTGGCCGCTCCGGCATCGTTCAAGTTTTTGTTCGCCATGCGTGTCTCCTGCCTAGATGCGTCTGCATCGCGGCAGGATGGATGGGACAACAAAAAGAGCGCGTCCTCAATCCATGCCCGCTCTGGAGGCCGTAGGACTGGCCCGTTTGCTTCACATGGTGAGGGCGCGCCATGCGGCGCGTCCTGCATGAAGGAAGCAAACAAAGCCATTCCGGCCTTGCCATTGAACGACGGGGGAAAGTGTCCTACGTTTTCCAGAGCGGCGTCGTTTAGCAGTTACGCTTTAGATTCAGTTGTGGTTGAAGGTCAGTCTAGAGAGTTGTGGTCTCCTTGTTGTCAAAGTCGGGAAGGCCGGGCATCGTCCCAGCTGCCGCAAGTCCAAAGTCGTTGCCTTGAACGTTGGAAGTATTGTAGCGCAAACGTTACGGCTTGCGCAATGAAAACATAACAATCATGGCCGCCTTTGCCGGCGGCCATGACCATTTGGTCGTTCCCCCTTCGGGGCTACTTCGCGTGGCCGACAGTCTGCGCGAAGAGCGGGACGCGCGTCGCGGGGAGGCCGAGTCCCTTGGAGAGTTCCTGCGGATTGATCATGCCGAGGAAGACCGTGTGCAGGCCTGTCGAGGCGCAGTGGAGGTAGACGTTCTGGCCGATGAAGCCGCAGTCAACGCTGGCGTACTTGAAGGCGTCCTGCGGGCGTTGCTGCATGCCTTGCCTCTCGTAGTCAATGACGTAGACGAGCGCGATCGGCGCGACGAGCGCGAAGTTCTCCGGACTGCCCATGCGCCCCGTGGAGCCGCGAAGGTCCTTTGTCGTCACCTGCTTCAGGACGTTGGAGGCGGCATCCCAGAGGTAGGCTCCGTCGGCGCGGCAGACATAGAGGTCCACCTCCTGGCGGTTGACCGCCGTCGGCGCCGTGCGCTTCTTCTGCTCGGGACGGTTGAATCCGTTGGCGGCCCAGAGGAGGTCGGAGAGCTCCTGGTCCGTGAGCGGGGCAGGGGAGAAGTCACGGTGCGTCTGGCGCGCGGCCAGTGCCTCGTTGAGTGGCTTGCCTCCGGCGCGGTTCGGCTCCGGAAGCTTGATGTCGGCGGCAAGGCACGCCGCCGAGGCCAGTGCGATTGCTGTTGCAAGTGTCGTCTTCATGAGTTAACTCCTGTTGTTTCCAGTATAGCAATTTTGGCCGCAATGTGCAACTTTTCCGCCGCCTATTCCGCAGCGCGGAGGGAGGCGAGGCGGGCCATCGCCTCCTCGACGTTGGCGCGGGAGTTGAAGGCGCTGATGCGTATGTAGCCCTCGCCGCAGCGGCCGAAGCCGGCGCCGGGGGTGACGACCACCTGGCATTCGCGCAGGAGGCGGTCGAAGAAGTCCCATGACGAGCCCCCGGTCCGCACCCAGATGTACGGGCTGTTCTCACCGCCGACGGCGCGAAGGCCGAGTTTCCGCATCGTCTTGCGGACGATGGCGGCGTTATCGAGGTAGAAGTCGATGAGCTCGCGGACCTGCTTCTTGCCCTCGGGCGAGTAGACGGCCTCGGCCGCGCGCTGCACGGGGTAGGAGACGCCGTTGAACTTCGTCGTGTGGCGACGCATCCACATCGGGTGGAGCGGAACGGGCTCGCCCTTTGAGGTGTAGGCGCAGCAGTCCTTCGGCACGACCGTGAAGGCGCAGCGGGTCCCCGTGAATCCGGCCGTTTTTGAGAAGCTGCGGAACTCGATGGCGCATTCCCGCGCGCCGGGGATTTCGTAGATGGAGTGCGGAATCGACGGGTCGCGTATGAAGGCCTCGTAGGCGGCGTCGAAGAGGATGATGGCCTTGCATTCACGCGCGTAGTTGACCCAGTTTTCAAGCTGTTCGCGCGTGGCGGTGGCGCCGGTCGGGTTGTTCGGGAAGCAGAGGTAGATGAGGTCCATGCGGCGGTTGGGCGGCAATGGGACGAAGCGGCGCACAGGGGTGCTTGGCAGATATTGGAGCCTCAAGTAGCGCCCGGAGGAGGTGGCGGGGCCAGTGCGGCCGGCCATCACGTTGGTGTCGACGTAGACGGGATAGACCGGGTCGGGTACGGCGATGCGGATCTTGTTGGCGAAGAGTTCCTGGATGTTGGCGGTGTCGCACTTCGCGCCGTCGGAGACGAAGATTTCGTCGGCCGAGATGTCTGCACCACGCTCCTGGAAGTCGTTCTTTGCGATCGCCTCGCGCAGGAAGGCATAGCCCTGCTCGGGACCGTAGCCGCGGAACGTCTCGCGCGAGGCCATTTCGTCGACGGCGCGGTGCATTGCCGCGATGCAGGCTGGTGGCAGGGGTTCGGTGACGTCGCCTATGCCCATGCGGATGATGGGACGCGGCGGTTTCTCAGCCTCGTAGGCCCGAATGCGGCGGGCGATTTCGGCGAAGAGGTAGGAGGCCTGAAGTTTGGCGTAGTTTTCGTTGACGAGAATCATGGCGGGAGTTCCTGGTTCTTGGTTCCTGGTTCTTGGTTCCTGGTTCCTGGTTCTTAGTTCTTGGTTCCTGGTTCCTAGTTCTTAGTTCCTAGTTCCTAGTTAAAAACGAACAAACGGACAAACGGTTAAACGGTTAGCGGGTCCAAGACCCACCGCTTATTATACCAGAACCACTGGCCGGGGTCGTTGCGGATTTGGGCCTCGATCGACGCCATGACGGTTTCGGTGAGGCGGCGGACGTCTGTTTCCTCGTCGAGCGACTTGTCCGGGAAGAGCGGTTCGGCGATGTCGAAGACATGGTGCGAAAGCCCGACGCGGCGAATCTTGGCGAGGACGATGGGCGAGCCGGTTCTACGGGCGAAGGCCGCCATTCCGCGGCCGAGGTTGGCATCGCCGCCAAGGAAATGCACGGTGAGGTCGGGCGTCTTCATGCGAACGTCGGGGAGGATGGCCAGCACACCACCTTCGCGCAGACTCTTGACGCACTGCCGGAGGGCTGACGAGCCGCGCTCGAAAATCTTCATCTTGCCATAGAGGCGGCGATTCATCCAGTCGTTTGTGAGGGGGTTGCGCTGAACTCCCGCGACGGCGAAGAGCGGGACTCCGTAGTGCGCCATGACACTGCCAGCGAGATACCAGTTGCCAAAGTGCGGGAGGGCGAGGACAATGCCCCGGCCAGGCGCGTAGGCGGCCTTGAATTTCTCAAGGCTCTCCGCCCATCCATCGATGTGGCGGCGGATCCAGCTGTCGCGGACGGCGCGCCCGTAGAGGATTTCCCCGGCCGTCAGCATCGAGTTGCGAAGCGACAGCCACGCGATTTGGCGAGCCTCGGCGGCGTCGACGCCAAGGACTGACCGGATGCGTCGTTCCGCCTCGCGTCGACGCCATCGAAGGACATGGAACGCGAAGCGGGCGATCAGCCAGGCGAGACCGACGCAAATGCGGTACGGCAAAATACGGAAGAGTCCCTCAAAAACGAGGACTCCTCCGTATTCTATCCGATCCTTGATTGAGGCTTTCAGGGTGTTTAGGCCTCGAGGGACTTGAGGTCGCTGTCGGCGTAGACGGCCTTGTAGAAGTCGGCGTGCTTGAGCATGGACGCGGCGTCTTCGTCGATGAAGAACTTGGCGTCGCGGTGCATCTGGAGCGCCGAGGCCTGGTTCATGTGCGAGATGGCGCCTTCAACGGCGCCGGCGATTGCGGGGGCCTTGCCCTTGCCGAAGGCGAGGAGGATGGCCGTGCGGCTGTCGAGGACGGTGCCGGTGCCCATCGTCATGGCGCGGGTCGGGACCTCGTCGAGCTTGCCGTTGAAGAAGAGGCGGGCGTTGTCCTGGCGCGTGCCGAGCATGAGCGTCTGGACGTGGGTGCGGGAGGCAAGGGAGGTCGCGGGCTCGTTGAAGCCGATGTGGCCGTCGGAGCCGATGCCGAGGACCTGGATGTCAATGCCGCCGTCAGCCTTGATGCCAGCTTCATATTCGGCCGCAGCAGCCTCAAAGTCGGTCGCAAGGCCGTTCGGGACGTGGGTGTTGGCCTTGTCAATGTTGATGTGGTCGAAGAGCTGCTCGTTCATGAAGTAGCGGTAGGAGGCGGGGTGGTCGCCGGCGAGGCCGACGTACTCGTCGAGGTTCCAGGAGTGGACCTGGCTGAAGTCGAGCCCGCATTCCTTGTGGCGGCGGATCAGCTCCTTGTACATGAGGATGGGCGTGCTGCCCGTGGCGAGGCCGAGGACGGTCCTGGGGTTCTTGCGGATTGCGCGGTCGATGTAGGCGGCGACCATGTAGGAGGCCTGTTCCTTGCTTTTGCAGATGATGATGTCCATTGAGTTGCTCCTTGGCGGGCGCAACGGCGTCCGCCGGGTTGTTAAAACTGTCCTTATTATTCTAGCACAATCGCCCCTTTTTGCCACAAGGAGGCGGTGCGGGCGGACTCAGCCGGAATCATCCACCCTCAAGCGCGACTTCCATCCAGACGATTTCGTGGGCCTCGATGGTGTGGTCGTTGCCGTGGTTGAAGAGTTCGACGTCGTTCCAGCCGTCGTGAAGGACGCCGTCCGGGATTTCGGCCTGGACGTAGAAGGACTCGACGTCCTTGCGGCGCGGCACGTTCGGCAACGGCGCGTCGGCGGGGAGGAGTCGGCACGGGACGGTGTTGACGAGGATGTCGACCGGCAGCGGGACCGTCGCGCCGACCACGACCTTCGCCTTGCGCCCGGCGACCTCTTCGCCGACGTTGACCTTCACGCCGCCGTTGCAGCATTGCGGCCAGATCCAGAGCGGGTAGCAGGGCTGCGGAAACTTGCCTTCGCCGTTCGGGTCGTGGCGCGTCACCACGTGGCGTCGCGGCAGCGCGGCGACGGCATGCCTGTCGGAGGCGGCGGTGAAGAAGCCGCGGGCGAAGGGCTTGCGCTTCGCCTGGTTTGCGAAGTGGTTGTAGAAGTAGATCGTGTCCGCGCCCTGCTGGTAGAAGTTGGAGGCGAAGCCCGCGTCGGTTTCCGCTTCGTAGGTGATCGCCCAGCCTGGGTTTGAGGTCATGTTGTAGTCGATGTTCGGGGCGATAACCACCGGTTCCGGGGCGAGCGCGCGCCAAAGTCCGATGTCGTAGTCCTGCTCCGTCGACGTGTTGTTGCATGACGGAACGATGACGTCGACAAGGCCCTCGGCGGCCCAGGCGTGGACGTCCATGCCGTTGCCGAAGGCGTCCTTGACGTAGCAGGGGACGCGCGCGGCGACGCGGACGCGGTGCCCCCACTTGGCCTCGGCCTCTCTCGCGGCGGCGCGCACCTCGCGCATGAAGCGCGTGAGGAGCGGGGCGTTGATCTCGTCGAAACCGGGGCGGAAGACCGGTATGGAGCGGAGCCAATCGAGTTCAAGTCCGTCGGATTCGTAGTCGAGCAGGTATTCGCGGGCCATGGCGAGATGATAGTCGTAGACGACCTTCTCGCCGTAGTCGAGGGCGTTGTCGTGCCAGTCGCCGCGCCATGTGTGGCGATACCATCCGCGCACGTACTCCTTGTGGTCGAGCCAGAGGTCGCCATGCTGCGGGCGCCACTCCTGGCCGCATGTCGCGTGGTGGATGTCGTCCATGCGCATGGAGTGCCACATTTCGATGCCGCGCTCATGGCAGAGGCGGTAGCGCCGCGACATGAAGTCGGGCAGAAGTTCGTTCATTCGCGACGAGCGCAGGAACATCGTGCGGTACGTCGGCTCGGGCGACTCCTCGTCCTCGCGGAAGGGAATTGGCTTGCCGCGGAGGAGGAGGCGTCCGTCGGGGCCAATGGAGCAGTCCTTCCAGTATGGCGTGCCGACCTTTGTCGGGTAGAACGACCGTTGGAAGTTCATGTTGTAGAAGACGGCCTCGACGCCTGGGACGGCGTAGTAGTCGACGTCGCGCCCGAGGGCGCGGATCAGTTCGTCCTTGTCGTAGGTTTCAAGTGGCTCGGACAGCCAGAAGTTCCAAGCGTCCGAATTGATGAATATGCCCATGGTTAGTTCCTGGTTCCTAGTTCTTGGTTCCTGGTTCCTGGTTCCTAGTTCTTGGTTCCTGGTTCTTGGTTCTCGAGCTTGCGCCAGCGGCATTCCTCGTCCGAGGGGCCGTTTTCCTGCGAGAACATGTGGTACCACTTGCGCTGAAACTTCAGCCCATTGCGAATGACCACGGCGGCGTTGCGGATTGACGGAGAACCGGCCGTCGTCGTGCTTTCGTGGTGGTACATCCGCGCCTGCGGCTCGTACCAGGCCTTCCATCCGTTTTCGCGGAACTTGTAGCAGAGGTCGAAGTCCTCGAACTGCACCGGGTTGAAGATTTCGTCGAAGCCGCCGTACTTGAGGTAAAGGCTTCGCCTGATCATCATGCAGGCGCTGATGAGGCACTGGACCTCGCGGGCCTCGGCGTAGGCGGGGCCGAAGGGTTCGCCGCGTCCGACGAAACAGACGTGGCCCGTGCGCGAAACGCCTACTCCTGCACACTGGATCGTCTCCGGCATGTCCGGACGCGGCGGGTAGAGCAGGAGGCCGCCGACCATTCCGGTGTCAGGCTCCATTTCCATCCGTGCGCGGAGGGTGTCGAGCCAGTCGGGGGTGGCGGGTTCGACGTCGTTGTCGAGGAAGGTCACAAAGTCGCCGGTGGCGGCGGCAAGCGCCTGGTTGCGGGCGGTGCTGCAACCGACATTGGCGCCGTTGAGAATCGGCTTGAAGGACAGCCCGTGGTCGGCGCAGAGGGCTGCGAGTTCGTTGCGAATCCACTCGGCGGAACCGTCCGTGGAGCCGTTGTCGACGACAACCAGCTCGGCCGGGCCGCTGAAGCGTGTATCGCCCACGACCGCCGCGACGCACTGCCGCGTCACGGACAGCTTGTTGAAGGAAAGAATGACGATGGTGTCTAGCACGAAGAACTTTCGGCCGACTTGGATTGAAACCTAGTTCTGGCCTGGAACCCAGACCTGCTCGGTTGCGCCTTTTGGCACAATGACCGCGCGTGGAACGCGCGGCTTGTCCGTTTGACGGTTGGACGGTTGGACGGTTGGACGGTTGGCTTCCGTTCCCTGTTCCCCGTTCCCCGTTCCCTCAACGGTTTGATTGTTTGACGGTTGGACGGTGGGATGGTTGGCTTCCGTTCCCTGTTCCCCGTTCCCCGTTCCCTCAACGGTTTGATCGTTTGACGGTTGGACGGTTGGACGGTTGGTTTCCGTTCCCTGTTCCCCGTTCCCTGTTCCCTCTTCCGAAGCGGCTTCACCACTCGGGCCTTCACGCCGCTGGCGTTGGCGGCGCTGCGGGTGGGGAAGCGGTGCGAGGAGCGCGTCGTCGGGGTTGGTGCATTTAAGCTCTTCGCCGATGTACTGCTCGATGTCGGGGATGATGAAGGATTCATCCTCGTCCGCGAAGGAGACTGATGTGCCGACCTTGCCGGCGCGTCCCGTGCGGCCGATGCGGTGAACGTAGTCCTCGGCTTCGTAGGGAAGCTCGAAGTTGACGACGAGGCCGATGTCCGCGATGTGGAGTCCGCGCCCGGCGACATCGGTCGCGACGACAATCTTGACCGAGCCTTCACGGAATCGGTCGAGGACGTTCATGCGGTGCGACTGGCTGACCTCGCCGGAGAGAAGTTCGCAGCGGTAGCCTTGGCGGCGGAGTTTCTCGGCGAGGTGGTCGGTGCTGACGCGCCGGTTGCCGAAGATGAGGACGCGCTGTCCTGCGTACTGGTCGAGGAGGTGGCAGAGGATTGTGAACTTCTGGTCGGAGGTGACGATGAAGACCTTCTGCTCGATGGACTGGTTCGCAGTTTTCTCGGGCTCGATTTCGACCTTGACGGGATTGGGCATCCACTGGGCCGCAAGGCGCATGACCTCGTCGTCGAGCGTCGCGGAGTAGAGAAGCGTCTGGCGGTCGTGCGGAAGGGACCTGATGATGCGGCGGACGTCGGGGATGAAGCCCATGTCGAGCATGCGGTCGGCCTCGTCGATGACGAGCGTGTCGATTTTGGAGAGGTCGACGATGTGCTGGCGCTGGAAGTCGAGGAGGCGTCCGGGCGTGGCCGCCAGGAGGTCGACGGTGCCCTCGCCGAGGGCGGCCGACTGCTTGCCGTAGTCCATGCCGCCGAAGACCGCGAGGGAGCGGAGGCCGCAGTACTTGCCGAGCGCCTGGGCGTCGCGGCAGATCTGGACGCAGAGTTCGCGCGTTGGGGCGATGACGAGGGCGCGCGGCGTGGCGGACTTCTCCTGGCGCTTGTCCGGGGTGCGGAGGTAGCGCGTGAGGATTGCGACGAGGTAGGCGGCCGTCTTGCCTGTTCCGGTCTGGGCGCGGCCGGCGACGTTGGCGCCCGCCATCGCCTGCTCAAGGCTGGAGGCCTGGATCGGGGTGCAGTACTGGAAGCCGAGGTCGGCTATGGCATGCATGATTTCGACGGGGATGTCGAAGTCGTGGAAGCGCTTCTTGCCCTCGGCGGGCTCGACAACGAACTGCTCGACGGTCCAGTCACCGTTTTCGGCGTGGATGGCCTCGTAGTCGAAGTCGCTGTTTTTATGCTCGACGGGAGCCGAGGAGCGGTTTCTATTTCCGTTTGGCCGTTTATTCGTTCGGTCGTTCGTTCGTTTATTCGTTGCATCGTTGCGTCGGTACGCCGTTGCGTCGGTGGAGGTCGGTTCCCCGTTCCCCGTTCCCCGTTCCCCGTCTTGTTTGACGGTTTGACGGTTTGATGGTTTGACGGATTCCCCGTTCCCCGTTCCCCGTTCCCCGTTCCCTCTTCCCCGTTCCCCGTTTTGTTTGGCGTTTTGACGGTTTGACGGTTTTGCGGGCCGTTCCCGGTTCCCGGTTCCCCGTTCCCCGTTCGCTTTTCCCCGCTCCCTCTTCCCCGACATGACCTTGTTCGTCGAATCGGCCATTTCGGAGTGCTCGCGCCGTTTGCGGTCGCGTTCGCGGCGGGAGGAAAAGCCGTCCCGGCGTCCCTGCCTTGCCTGATTTTCAGCAGGTTTCGCCTGTTCCGTTTCCGCAGGCGGGTTGGAAGAGTTGCCCTTGAAGAAAGACTTGATTTTCCGGATGATTTCGAGAGCCATTGTAAAACCTCAATTTGGCGTGAACCGGCAATTGGCCGGGCCACACACGGCCGTTGAAAAGGCCGCGATAAAGAAAATGCGGGCATGGTACCATGCCCGCATTCTGGATTGGCTAACGCTTCGAGAACTGGAAGCGCTTGCGTGCGCCGGGCTGGCCGGGCTTTTTGCGTTCCTTCATGCGCGGGTCGCGGGTGAAGCACCCGGCCTGCTTGAGGACGTCGTGAAGCGTCGGGTCGGCGAGAAGGAGGGCGCGGGAGAGGGCGTGGCGGATGGCGCCGGCCTGGCCCGTCGTGCCGCCGCCCTTGGCGGTGGCGACGATGTCGTACTTCTCTGTGGCGTTCGAGAGGACGAGGGGCTGCACCATGAAGTTGCGGGTAGCCTCGCTCGGGAAGAGCGCCGTGAGTTCGCGGTCGTTGATGAGCCACTTGCCGGTGCCTGGAAGGAGGCGGACGCGGGCGACTGCGGTTTTCCTACGGCCGGTTGCTGCTGCGATTTCATTGGCCATTGTTGCAAATTCTCCTGATGCGGGTTTAGATCAGCTCCACAGCCTTGGGCTGCTGGGCCTGGTGCGTGTGTTCGGGGCCGACGAAGACCTTCAGGCGGGTCATCATGCGCTGGCAGAGGTGGTTGCCGGGAAGCATGCCGGAGACCGCCTGGACAATCATGCGCTTCGGCTCGCGCTCGCGGACCTGCGCGGCGGTTGCCGTGCGGCGGCCTGCGCGCCAGCCGGAGTACTTCTGGTAGATTTTCTTCGTCTCCTTGGCGCCGGAGAGGGCGACCTTCTCGGCGTTGACGACGACGACGAACGCGCCGGTGTCGACCGCCGGGTTGAAGTCGGGCTTGTTCTTGCCGCGGAGGGCGTTGGCTATCGCGACGGCGAGGCGGCCGAGGGGCTTGCCGGCGGCGTCGACGAGCAACCACTCGCGGTTGGCGCCGGGATCTTTGGGGAGGAATGACTTGGACATTGCTCAGATTCCTGTCTTGCTTGGCCAGGGGTTACGCCTGGGCGGGTTCGGCGGCGGGGGCGGCGGGAGCGGCCTTCGGGGTCGCGACCCATTCGAGGATCGCCATCTCTGCGGCGTCGCCGCGGCGGGTGCCGGTCTTGACGATGCGGGTATAGCCGCCGGGACGGCCGTCCATTGCGGGGACGACGGCGTCGAAGAGCTTCTTGACGGCGGCCGGGCTGCGGAGGCGGGAGGCGGCGAGGCGGCGGGCGGCGAGGGTCCCCTTGCGTGCGAGGGTGACCATCTTCTCGGCGTCGCGGCGGGCCTGCTTGGCCTTGGGCAGCGTGGTGGTGATGCGGTCCTGGAGGATGAGGTTCGCGACAAGCGAGGCCATCAGCTCGGCGCGGTGCGCCTTGGACCTTCCGAATTTCTTTGCTAAGCGCTGGTGACGCATGTTTCTTACGCTTTCTTCCTGAAGTGTTATTCTTCGGCGGGGGCATCGGCCGGAGCCTCTCCTGCCTCCGCCTTCTTGGCGGCTTCAGCGGCCTTGGCGGCTTCAGCGGCGGCCTTTGCCTCCTCCTCCTTCTTGCGATAGGGGGCGAGGAGTTCTTCGTCGATTTCGGCGCCGAATCCGACGCCGAGGGCGGCGAGCTTGTCCTTGATCTCGTTGAGGGACTTCCTGCCGAAGTTGCGGTACTTGAGCATGTCGTTCTCGCTCTTGCAGGCAAGTTCGCCGACGGTGGTGATGTTGGCGTTGTTGAGGCAGTTGGCGGAACGGACGCTGAGTTCAATCTCGTTGACGCTCATCGCGAGGATGCGGCGGAGCTTTTCGGTGTCGGCGGTCCTCTTGACGGGGCTTTCAATCACGGGCGCGTGCTCGGCGGGCTGTCCGTCGTAGTCGGCGAAGAGGTCGAAGTGCGAGCGGAGCAGCGAGGCGCCGGCGCGGAGGGCGTCCTCCGGAGTGACGCGGCCGTCTGTCCAGACGTCGAGGACGAGGCGCTCGTAGTCCGTGCGGTTGCCGACGCGCTTGGGCTCGACCGCGAAGTTAACGCGGGAGACGGGCGAGAAGACGCTGTCGATCGGGATGATGCCGATTTCCTGCTCCTGCTTCTTGTTCCATTCGGCGGGGTGGAAGCCGTGGCCCTTGGCGATTTCCGCCTCAAGGTTGAATTCGGCTTCGGCCGCGACGGTGGCGATCGGGAGCTCGGGGTTGATGATTTCGACGGCGTTGGTCTCGGCGAAGTCGCCGGCCGTGATGGTGCAGGGACCCTTCTTGCGGATGGAAATCCGCTCGGGGAGGGAACCGGTGGCCTTGATGAGGACCTGCTTGAGGGCGATGACGATGTCCGTGACGTCCTCGGCGATGCCGGGGACCGACATGAACTCGTGCTGCGCGCCTTCGAGCTTGATGGCCGTGATGGCGACGCCCTCGATGGAGGAGAGGAGGACGCGGCGGAGGGAGTTGCCAACCGTTTGGGCGTAGCCGCTCTCGAACGGCTCGGCCGTGAAGCGGGCGTACTTGCCGTCTTCGGAGGTCGTTTCCTTTACAACGCCGTCCGGCATGATGAAGCTGGTGTTGAGGTCTGACATGCTGAAACCCTTTCGGACTCCGCTCACGCCGCAGGGCGCGGGCGGAATCGGCGCGGACTATCTCGAGTAGAGTTCGACGATGGCCTGCTCGTCGACGACTGGCGCGATCTCCTCGCGGGTCGGGACGCTGAGGATCTCGCCGCGGAAGGCCTTGGGGTCGACCGAAATCCAGGTCGTGGCCTGTGCGGGGGTGGCGGCCTCAAGGGCGTGGGTCGCGGCGTCGCGGCTGCGCGGGCGGTCGCGGACTTCGACGATGTCGCCGACCTTGACGAGCATCGAGGGGACATTGGCGATGTGGCCGTTGAGGGTGACGTGCTTGTGGAGCACGAACTGCCTCGCGGCTGGACGCGAGACGGCGAAGCCCATGCGGTAGACGACGTTGTCGAGACGCATCTCCAGATGCTGGAGGAGGTTCTCGCCAGTGACGCCCTTGGCGCGGAGGGCCTTCTCGAAGAAGCGGTGGAACTGACCTTCCTGCATGCCGTACTGGCGGCGGAGCTTCTGCTTCTCCTTCAGCTGGAAGCCGTAGTCGGATGCCTTGCGGCTGCGCTTGGCGCCGTGGACGCCAGGGGCCGGACGCCCCTGGTCGATGGCGCACTTGGCCATGTAGCAACGCGCACCCTTGAGGAACAGCTTGGTGCCGGCGCGGCGGCACATTCTGCAAGCGGGACCGGAATACCTGCCCATAATTACTATACTCTCCTGCGTTTACGTGCGCGGCAGCCGTTATGAGGTACTGCCGTGCAGTCGCGAATCAGACTGACCTGAATCCCGGCGTTCTGGATTGCGCGGACCGCGGACTCGCGGCCGGCCCCGGCGCCGTGGATTCGGACTTCAACTTCATGCATGCCCTTGGCGTAGGCCTGGCGGGCCGCATCCTGCGCGACCATTGTGGCTGCGAAGGCGGTGCACTTGCGGGAACCCTTGAACCCGGCCTTGCCAGCCGAACTCCAGGAGATGACCCCGCCGCGCGCGTCCGCGATCGAGACAATCGTGTTGTTAAACGTCGCCTTGATGAAGGCGATGCCGGCGGGGACGCTGCGCTTGGGCTTCTTGCCCTTCGCCTTGTCATCGTCGGCCGAGGCGGACGCGATGTCGGGTCCGCCCATGTCAAGGATGGCCATCGCCTCGCTGCGGGCGGTGTTTTCCTGCTCGTCCTTTACTTCTTTTTGTTCTTCGCTCATTCGTCAAGTCCTCGCTATGCGCCAGCCTTCATCGCCTTGCGCTCTTCCTTGTCGCGGACGGCGCTGACGGTCTTCTTCGCGCCCTTGCGGGTGCGGGCGTTCGTGCGGGTGCGCTGGCCGCGGACCGGGAGGCCCTTGCGGTGGCGCTGGCCACGGTACGAACCCGTGCTGATGAGGCGGCGGATGTTCTGGGAGACTTCGCGGCGGAGGTCGCCCTCCACCCGGTAGTGCTCCTGAATGTATCCGATGATCTGGCGGATCTCGTCCGCGGTCAGGTCGTCCGCGTGCTTTGCGGCGTCAATGTTGCAGCTGGCAACGATCTCGTTTGCCCGCGCAGGTCCGATTCCATGGATGTACCGAAGCGCGTAGTCCACGCGCTTCTTTCCAGGAACGTCCACACCCACTATTCTCGGCATGGTGTCTTTCTCCAATTATCCTTGGCGCTGTTTATGACGGGGGTTCGTGCACACGACGCGCACGATGCCCTTGCGCCGCACGATTCGGCAGCGCTCACAAATTCTACGTACTGAACTACGCACCTTCATGGTGTAACTTCTCCGTTGAAAAATAGACAACTAGCATACCAAAAGCGGAAGCTATTGTCCACACAAAAATGAAAAAATTTTTTCAAGGGGGCCAAAACCCCCCGTCTAGCGCGGGGTGAGGATCTCCACGCCGCCCGAAACGACCGCCACCATGTGCTCGAAATGGGCCGATGGGAGGCCGTCGCGTGTAACGACGGTCCAACCGTCCCTGAGCACGTCTACCTTGGCCTTTCCACGGTTGAGCATGGGCTCTATGCAGAAGACCATGCCCTCGCGGAGAATCGGCCCGTGGCCGGGACGCCCGTAGTTCGGGACTTCGGGCTCCTCGTGCAGGTTCTTGCCGATGCCGTGTCCGACGTAGTCGCGCACGATGCCGAGGTTGGCGGCGCGCGCGACCTTTTCGACGGCCGCGGAGACGTCCGAGAGATGGCGTCCCGGAGCGACCGCCGCGACGCCGGCGGCGAGCGCCGCCTCGGTCTGCTCGACAAGTTCGACGACGGCGGGGTCGGTCACCCCCACCATCACCGTCCGGGCGTTGTCGCCGTTGTAGCCG
>JAEEGI010016838.1_pt1 | contig 15063 bp, 6 predicted proteins | sample 8958751 | NCBI WGS metagenome assembly JAEEGI01 (sample SAMN16246545, study PRJNA631951) | gut metagenome | biome: gut microbiome; feature: rumen; material: KS-attached | host: Bos | place: Iran: Karaj | collected 2018-10
CAAATGGTGTTGATTCTACTCCAGTTCGGAAATCATAAATATCTTCATTTCCAATTATTAGTGAAAAATCATAATCAAGTGAAGTATAAGTAAAGGCAGTTGAATTAGCCGATAGCTGTTTTGCTGAAGAAGTTGTTGTTACAAGAAAGCGCGAAGCTAAAGAATAAGTTGAATTTAAATTGATTATATCATCAGGTACTTTAGAATCTCTAGTTATATTGAAAACTGGTACACCTTCTTTATAATCAACAAATTTTCTGCTATAATAATACGTATTAAAGTCTTGAGAAACGGCTTTCTTGCCAATTCTAAAGGGACGAAGTGGTTTCAGCCATCTATCTAAAGCCTGTAAATATAGTCTTTCAGACATATCTTCTTTTAGATAAAAGTTGCGATATTCTTCATATGAATTTTGAGACATTAAACTATCAGGCATGAGAAAAGCCAGAACGCCATTCTCGTCTAACCAATTAGAGGCAGTAACATTAGATATCAATGCGCAAATATTCAATTGCGCTCCACCAAATACTCCACCATCATTACAAAAGATATGACGTACATCACAAAAATCTTGAATTTTTCTGGAATAAGCAGCGGGTAAGTGTTCCCATTTCACCCAAGGTGGATTTCCTACAATCATATCATATGAATGTAACCTTGCTATCATCATAAAATTGGTAGCAATTCTTATCCAAATACCATCCCATTTATTTTCATGCAAGAAAACCAGACTTTTTGCAAGATTCCTTATTTTAGACAACAATTCCTCTGAGGCTTTTTCTTCATTCGATAATTCTTCGACAAAAACATTGTAAAGAACATCAGCATTGTCTGTCTTTACCATTGCTTGCAATTTGCTCATGGTTTTACTAAAGGAATTAAGACTGACAAATCTTTTTGGCAAAATAATCTCAAAAGAATCACATTTCAAATTATCAATTGTGTAAGAATAGCACTCAATCCCATCAATAAATAATGTATTAGGAACAATAGCCGAATCTCCAAGATAAACAGGAATCTCGATGTTTTCGATTGCTCCTAACCTTTGAATTGCAATAAAATAACTGACACGAGCTGATAGAACAGACAGAGGATTTATGTCAATACCAAAAACTCTAGAAAGAATCTTATCAAGTAATATTTTTTTATTGTCACTTGATAGTTGACGTAAAGATATACCTCCTACGATTTTTTTAATCAGAGCGATGAGAAAAATACCAGAGCCACAGCATGGGTCTATAGCTTTCCAGTCCTCTTTCCCGATAATCTCAATTGAATGAGAAATCACTCTATCTGCAAGCCATTCAGGAGTAAAATACTCCCCCATTGAATGCCTAACAGATTGAGGGATAATGCACATATATAAGTCCTTAAAAATATCAATTGGATTAAAGGCAACATCAAGAGAGAATGCAGAGTATCTATCAATAAGAGTAATTAATACCTTAATTTCATTGTAAAAATCATCAGTCCATTGCTTAGTATCTGAATACCAAGAGAAGAAATCACCTTCAAGGAAATTTCTTATGTTCATGCTAGAATAAGAATAGCCATCTTCCATTTTTTGGAAGAATTTCTGCAATCCTTCAGAATCAAGCGTCAATAAATCATGGTACTGATTAGTGCTTACATTGAAATTCAATTTATCGACGACCTTACACGCTATCAATTTTACGATTATAGCGTATGTCGTTTGAAGTGCAAATAGTGCTTTATATTCAATATTTGCATCTCTTATTGGCGAATTAAAGATTAAAGAGAGATCCCGCCTTCTCTTATCTATATCCTGGCTTCTGCCATTATCATCAACTGATAAATGCATTAATGATTTCCATTCTGAGTAAAGCATGTCAGATTTCTCAGTGAGACTATCTAACAAATTACTAAATAAGATCTTGGCAATATTCTTTGATGGTGAATCGCTATGAGGATGAATAGAGAAATCATTGACAATATTAATCGGCTCAAATTTCTTAGTTTCGTTATTCAGAATTGCCTTTATTATAGTGTCAATGTCATCTACATCAAGATTCTTTATGATTGTATTCTTTACTTGATCACCGACAAAAGAGAAATAAATAATACGAATACCATCAGTTAATATTGCATCATGCTTAATCTCTTTATTATTATATAATGCCGTCAAGTAATCATGTACTTGTGTAATAGCAGATTCAATTTGTCTCTTAGACGTTAATGCAGAATGGTGTTTATACTCAATAATTAAGTCATTAATAACTGCATCTAACCGACCTCGAGAAATTTTCGAGAATGAATGAACAATATAATTAACTTTGGTTTCTTTTCGTGGTTTAATAGTTACATTAGCATGAGTTTTCAGAAAAAAGTATAACCCTTGTTCAAAAACAGATGCAGTTTCAGCCTCCGTAGTAGATAATTCAGAGCCTCTAACAATCTCAGTTAGAAGATTGTCAATTTGGGTTTTATATTCTCCACTATTTAACCAATTAGTTACAGTAGCATCCATATCCCGCAGTTGCCTTGCCACATTCAAGTTTGGTTGTGGCTCTCGGCAACCAAGGGGTGATCATTAGAGGTTAATCCATATAAATACAAAGCGTGGAGCCAAGTCTGTTGCTCAGTTCCACACCTTGAGGCTCGGGAAATTGCCCTGTCAGTCAGAACGAGCAACGACGAAGCCCCACAAAGATGTGTATATCAAATCTCTCAAATCTCCTTAAGGAAACTTGAGCAGAGGATATAGTACATCCATAGGGGCGTTCACGTTGCTTTGTTTTTGACTGACAATTTTGAAATTTTCCCGATTTCAAGGTGTCAAAACCAAAGCGTTACAGTAAACGCCTGTATTTAATATGTCTTCACTGGCAGTTGGTTGTGGTCGCCGCTGCGGCCGGGATCCGTCAATGAATTGGTGCAAAAATAGTGGTTTCTTGAGAAGTGGGCAAATAATTTGAGCGCATTTTTCGTTCGTTTTGTTCGTTTTTCCCGCGCGTGCATGTGGGTGAAGAGACATCCGCGTTCATGTTAAGGGGAGTGCGGATGCCATTAGTTCAATTAGTTTAATTCGCAGACAGTTAGAAGGTAGCGGTTGTTGTAAATGCAGGTTGTGCAAGTTGTTTGAAATAACTTAGCGGCTTAGCGCCTTAGCGTGAGGCCCCAGCGTATGCGGATGCCCTCTAAACTCTAGACTGCAAGCACCAAAAGAGTTGTTTGAAAGCGTTGCATGACGTTTTCATGACTTTTTCTTGAAAATTTCTTTTTGTACTGGTCACGATATTGTGCTGGTTGTACCTTTGCCGTGCGAGGGAGAAAAAAACGATTTAATACTCGTTAACAATCCCGCACCACCTGTTGTTTTTTATAAATAAAACACTGATCCTTGTGAATCAGTGTTTTATGAAGTCAGAGCCAAATTTGCCTTGTTGCTTTTTGACGTTAGCTAGGTCTCAAGCCATGTGCCCCTACTGCGCTGCGAGGAGGCGGTCGATGAGTGCGGTCACATCGGTGATGTTGAGCTCGCCGTCGAGGTTGGCGTCGGCCAGGGCGGCGGGTGTCTGTGTCTCGTTAGCGAGGAGCAGGTCGATGAGGGCCGTAACGTCGGTGATGTTGATGATGCCGTCACCGTTCACGTCGCCCGCGTCCTCGATGGGCACGATGGTCTTGAAGTCCTGCCAATGGATGGTCGTGCGATAGGTCTCGAGGGCTGCCCTGGGCACGTACAGGACACAGTTGTCGTTCTGGACATACATCCCGAAGGGCGACCAGTAGCCGTTGCACCTGGGGGGCGTCAGTGACCAGCTGATGAAGACTTTGATGTTGGGGGCGTTGATGGCCGAAGAAACCAATGAATCGACATTGGCTCCCAGCTCGAGTCTGGCGAGAGCGGGGATGGATGAAATGCAGCTGTTGACCATCAAGGTGCTGCGCTGCGTCGCGTCTTTCTCACCGATGATGATGTTCTTCAACGATGTGCAGTTGCCGAAGCTCGCATTGGGCACGATGGGGACGCTGCTGGGGATGTAACATTCGGTTAAAGCGGTACAGCCCCAGAAGGTGGCACCGCCCATGTCGGTGAGGTTCTCGCTCAGGTGAACGGTCTTCAACGACGTGCAGTTGCCGAAAATTTGGCCGTCGATGGCGGTGACCGAGTTGGGCATGTCAAACGACTCGAGCGATGTGCAGTCCTCAAAAGCCCTGAGGCCGATTGCCTGTAGGCAACTGCCCTCCTCAAAGGTGATGGTCTTGAGCCCCGTAGAGCCGACGGCTGCAAAATCTTCGATATACTTCACGTTGCGGGGGATGGTGACCTGGGTGAGCGACGGCAACTCTGCAAGCACGCTGTTGGCGATGGTGTCGAGGCTGGCAGGCAGATGAAGGTATGCTAGGTTGTCGCAATAGGACATGCACGACGGTCCCATGTGGGTGATGGCATCGGGCAGGGTGAGCGAGGTGAGGCCTGTGCAGCCGCGCAGGGCAGAATAACCGATCCAGGTGACTCCTTCAGGGAAGTTGAGCTCGACGAGGTTCTCGCTGTGGTAGAAGGCCGTGTTGTCGATGACGGTGACGCCCTCGGGGATGTTGAACACGGTCGTGGGCGATGCGGCGGGGTAGGTGACCAGCCTGGTCATGTCCTTGGTGTAAAGCACCCCGTCAACGGCCTTGAAATGGGCATTCATGCCGCTGCACATGTAGCTGGTGGTATTGTCGCAGCCACAAAAGGCGCTGCCATTCAGCACTGTCACATTGCGGGGAATGTAGAAACTGGTGATGCCGTAGCAACGGTAAAAAGCAAACAGGCCGACCTTGACCAGAGAATTGGGGAAATCCAGGAAACTGAGCTGAGTGCAGTTGTAGAAGGCATTGTCGCCAATCTCGGTGACGCCCTCGGGAATATCGACCAGCGTCAGTTCAGTACAGTCGCTGAATGCCTGCTTGCCGATGCAGGTGACTTGGTAACTCGTGCCGTCGTGGCTGACGGTGGCGGGAATGTAAACCTCGCCGGTGTACTTGCCGGAGTCTAGACGGGTGACTTCGACCCGGCCATCAGCGATGACGTTGTAACAGATGTTGTCGACCATGAAATCGGCAGCCGTGGCTGTGAGCACGCCGGACAGGAGCACTGCGGCCAGTACGCATAGCCTTTTTAAGTGTTTTGCAGTTTGTTTCATAAATGGTGAGTATTTTAGATTTTTAACAGTTGAACATGATTCTTGAATTGTAGTGGGCAAAGATAGTGAAAATTTACTTGAATTGGAACAATCCTGGCCTGCAACAGCCCCAAAAAGGGCAGCACGGCATCGACATGGCCGCTGTAGATAAGGCCTTGAACGGCAGGTGAGCGAAAAATCAACGGCAACACTGGCTTGCATTCATCGAAAAATGATTACCTTTGTAGCCCAAAAATCAGGTTTTAAACAAATAAGGTAAAATTTCTATTATATGGCAAAGAAAGCATTATTGATGATTCTGGATGGCTGGGGCGAAGGTCCCAAAGGCCACAGCAACGCAATTTATAGTACTCCGACTCCTTACCTGGACTTCCTGCGTGCCGCCTATCCGCACAGCACGCTCAAGGCCTGCGGCGAGGACGTGGGACTGCCCGACGGCCAGATGGGCAACAGCGAGGTGGGTCACCTCAACATCGGCGGCGGACGCGTCGTCTATCAGGACCTGGTCAAAATCAACAAGAGCATCAAGGACGGCTCTATCCTGAAGAACCCCGAAATCGTCAACGCCTACACCTATGCCAAGGAGAACGGCAAGGCCCTGCACATCATGGGCCTGACGAGCACAGGCGGCGTACACAGTTCGCAGGAGCACCTGATGGCCTTGTGCGACATCGCCAAGGACTATGGCCTGGAGCGCGTGTTTGTGCACTGCTTCATGGATGGCCGCGACACCGACCCCGAGAGCGGTAAGGGATTTGTGAACACCGTTGCCGAGCACTGCAAGCAGAGCGCTGGTGTGGTGGCCACCGTCATCGGCCGCTACTACGCGATGGACCGCAACAACAACTGGGACCGCATCAAGGTTGCCTATGACATGCTTACTGCTGGCGAGGGCAAGCACAGCGACGATATGGTAAGGGCCATTCAGGAGAGCTATGACGAGGGTGTGACCGACGAGTTCATCAAACCCATTGTCAACTCGACTGTGGACGGCCGCATCCAGGAGGGTGACGTGGTCATTTTCTTCAACTTCCGCAACGACCGCGCTAAGCAGATTACCATTGCCCTCACGCAGCAGGACAAGCCCGAGGACGGCATGAAGGTCATCTCAGGGCTGCAGTACTACTGCATGACGCCCTATGACCCCACGTTCAAGGACGTGCACGTGCTCTTCCCCAAGGAGAATGTGGATAATACCCTGTCCGAGTACTTGGCCAGCCAGGGCAAGCGCCAGCTGCACATTGCCGAGACCGAGAAATATGCCCACGTGACGTTCTTCTTCAGCGGCGGCCGCGAGCAGCCCTTCGAGAACGAGGACCGTATCCTGGTGCCTTCACCTGACGTGGCCACCTACGACCTGAAGCCCGAGATGAGCGCCTATGAGGTACGCGACAAGCTTGTAGCCGCCATTCGTGAGGACAAGTACGACTTTATCGTGGTGAATTATGCCAACGGCGACATGGTGGGCCACACCGGCGTGTATGGCGCCATCACCCAGGCCGTGAAGGCCGTTGACCGCTGCGTGCACGACACCGTCGAGGCCGCACGTGCTACGGGCTATGAGGTCATCATTATCGCCGACCACGGCAATGCCGATCACGCTATCAACACCGATGGCACCCCCAACACGGCCCATTCGCTCAACCCCGTGCCCATTATCTATGTGACCGAGGATCCCGAGCTCATCATCAATACGGGCCGCCTGGCCGATGTCGCACCCAGCATTCTGCAAATCATGGGTCTGCCGCAGCCCGCCGAGATGACGGGCCACGGCCTTATCGACACCACAAAGTGATAAAACTCGTGTAACGAGGCTTATTTCAACAGCTGATCTATCAGTGCTGTTACGTCGTTGATGCTGACCTGATTATCCAGGTCAACATCAGCGGCTTTGCTATTGATGGTTATATCCCTGGGATTGAGCAGGAAGTCAATCAATGTGGTTACGTCATCAATAGTGACAGCACCGTCGTTGTTCACATCGCCCGTGCCATAGTGGAGCCTGCTGAGCACCAGCCGCATACCGGCCAGCGCATTAATCTTTCCATTGGGACCAAAGTGGGTGGACAGGGTTCCGTTGGTGTATTTGTCGTGAATGGCAGTCTGGGCAATAATGTCCTTGATTTCTCTTACCGATAGCCTGGGGTTGGCTTGCAGCCATAGCGCAATGATGCCGGCCACTGTCGGCGCGGCCATCGAGGTGCCGCCCATAGCACACCATGGGCTGCCGTCCTCGGTCCTCATCACGGTATAAGCCGAATTGTAGGCATAGGCTGAGTACCTGCTGCCAGCAGCAACTACATCATAACCCGGTGCACAGATGGTGGGCAAGGCTTTGCCTAACGGGCCAGAACCCTCGACGGCATAGCTTGAGAAACTGCTGATTTGACCAATGGTTACAGCACTGGTAACGATCCTGTCGCTTCTCAGGGAATAGTAGGAATTGCGGGCAGCATAAGCTCCCACCGAGATAATAGAATCGTGAACGGCATAGGAGCCAATCGAGCAATCACTGTTAGATCCTGTGTAGCTGCCGACCATGAGACTGCCGTCAAGCTCCGTGACAGGGGACTTGTATTGGGCAAAACGCGCGTCGCTGTTGCTCACCCAAGCATCGATATCGGTCACTTTGCGCGGGGTGATGGTAACACCTATAGCGTAACGGCTGCATTTGACCTTGCCGTCGGCCGAGAGGGTGTATTTCTTGCTCTGGAGATTGCGGGCTTGAACCGTCAAGTGGTAGCGCTTGCCATCGGTCGAGGTTTCGACAGTGCCCTTGAGATAGCACGACGTTTGATTGGCGGGCATGGCATAGTAAGCAGCGATCTGCGACACGTCAACCGACATGGTCTTCACGTCCTCGGCCGATTCCCATACAATCTGGTTGGTTGTCACGTCGAGCACATGGAATTTGTAGTCAAATCGGGTGAACTCGTTGCGCATCCAAATGTCGGCAACAAAGTTATTGTAGAAATAGGTTGAGTCATAGGTCGAGCCATCCTTTTGCATCAGCAGGAAATGGATAGGTTCGTCCGGGCCACCGTGGCAATGGGCATAGGTGGGGTTGTTGCCGTTGTTGCCCGCTGCGATGACAAAGACCTTGCCAGGGCCTACAATCTGGGCAATGGCTTTGGACAGATAGTCTTTTCCGTCATGAGGACCATCGGTAGTGCTCACGCTGACACTGATCACAAAGGGTTTGCCCACGCTGTCGGCATAACAGTTGATGAAGCGTGCACAATTGGCCACCTCAACGGCCGACAATCCCGTGCCCATCTCGCTGACGGCGCACAGCATAATGTCGGTACCGGGGGCCATGCCGCCATAGCCGTTGACATGGGTGCCCGTGGCGATGCTCGCTGTGTGGGTGCCGTGTGTCGAGCCGTCGCTGTCGGTAGTCAAGGTGTCTATCTGCTCATACATGAAAACCGAGCCAGGCAATATCGATTGCCGATATTTAGCAGAATGGCCGCTCCTGTCGCTGGTATCATAGACCCTGACAATGCGGCTCGATGTCGGGTCATTAGCACGCTTGAATGCCAAGTGCTGATAGTCAAATCCGTTGTCGATGATGGCAACAATCACACCGGTGCCATCGTAATTCATCGGCAACTGGTTGGCAGCCCCTTGAAGCACATCGATAACGCGGGTCGCGCGCATAGTGCTGTCGGTGCATAACTCAAGTTTGGTGCTGATTTCCACGTTGCTCACACCGGCAACACGTGACACTTGTTCAAGCCTATCAACGGGGACCATCGCGGTAATAAAACCGTCAAACTCGCAGCCCACAATCACACCATACTGTTGTAAACGCGCAATCACAGCATCATTGTTGATAGCGATGAAACAGTCAATTAATTCCTGGCCATCAATGACGCGAGAATGGGCGAAACGTGAGAGCGAAGTCCCTTGCTCTCCAAGGCTGCGTTCATTCAGGTATTGCCTCACGGTTGCAGGCAACACATGCTGAGCTTGGATGCTGAAGATCGCAAGCGTCAGCATCACTACTGTAATAATCAGTTTTTTAGCCATAAGCATGAAATCTATTGGTCTTGGTCCTCTTCTTCAAGTAACAAATCAATCAATTCGACTATGTCTCGAACATTGATGTGGTCATCATAAAATACATTGGCTGCTTTGAGAACAAAACCCTCAGGAGTATCACCTAGCATGTAGTCTATCAACCAGGTAACATCAGTCACGTTCAAGATACCATCGCCCGTAACGTCGCCCCAAATGAAGTTCTCATCAATTCCTAACAAATACCTTGCTCCTGCCAGAGCGTCAATTTTGCCATTGGGACCATAGCGATACCAATTAACTGGGTCTTGGGTGTAACCATCTTTTTTTGCAGTTTGGGCAATGACCTCCTTGACTTGGCTGGGTGACAAGTTAGGATTGATCTGTAACCATTGGGCAATAATTCCTGCCACGGTAGGTGCCGCCATCGATGTGCCACTCATGTAACTCCAATAATCTCTGCCCACCTTCATGACGGTAGCGCCGTTGGATTCCACATAGGGCACGAAGTGATTGCAAGCCGAAACCACATAGCGTCCTGGGGCCATGACAGTGGGCAATGCTTTGCCTGTTGGACCATAGCCTGGGTATTCATAGCTTGATATGGGCATATAGTTGCCTTCGTAAATAAAAACAGACACATTAGTAGTATCGTAGGTCATCGAGTAGTAATCTCGGCGGCCTTCAAAACCACCTGCCGAGATAATGGAATCGTGGACAGCATACGTGCCGATGCTGCAATGATTGCTCGATGGGCTGTAGAAATTGTTGAACTGTTGGGTTACCGTGTCACCTTCTTCTGTAACAATATCTTTGTAAACGGGGTCGGTGTACGCCGTCCTGCGGCCATTCACTGTGCAAATCCATGAGTCAACATAGCAGCTGTCCGGCTGGCGGGGTAGCAAAACAGATGGAGGGTAGACGGAAACTCCAATCTGATAACGGCTCACAATTTTACCTTCAGAATTATAGGAATAAGACTTGCATCTCAATTTCTTGAGCTCGCACGTTGCCTCAAATTTTCCATTAGTGGGATTGAGTGATATCAACCCAGATATATAGCCAGATCCATCTGGAGAACCGTAATAGTTTTTGATATCAGAATAAACAGTGTATTTCTTATATGAGTTGATTAGTTCAGACTCCCAGACAATGCGGCTAGTCTGTTTATCTAAGATGTGAAATTGGATTGTGGGTCGCAAGTTCTTGACTCGAGCCCATATTGTTAGCCACATGTTTTCATAATAGTAGGAATCATCTGCATCTAGATTGTAATGACCGATGAGCATATTTAAGGGTTTGTTGGCTAGAGCTGGGCCATGGCAATAGGTCTTCTCGTTGCCTGTATTACCAGCAGCTACGACAAAAATGCGGCCAGGCCCTACGCATTGTGCAACAGCTTTGGAAATTCTGTCTTCACCATCATGAGCGCCGTTCCTGTTACTCATGCTTATATTAATGACGCACGGTTTGCCAACGCTGTCAGCATATGAGTAGATATACTTGATGCAGTCGATGATTTCCAATTCATCGAAACCGCCACCTAACGTACGGCACGAGCACAGGACGATGTCGGCACCAGGAGCCATACCGCCAAACCCGTTCACATGCCTGCCAGTTGCAATGCCTGTGGTGTGTGTGCCATGGGTCTCCTGTTTAGCGTCTGTAGTCAATGTGTCAATCTGTTCATTCATGAAAACTGAGCCAGGAAGCGTCCCGTCTCCGATGATTACTGGATGCCCGGTAGTATTTAGTGGGTCGTAGACTCGTACAATACGCGTTTTGCTGGGGTCGTCAGTCCGGCGGAATGCGGTGTGCTGGTAATCGTAGCCAGTATCAATCATGCCAATGATGACACCAGTTCCGTCAAAGGGCTTGGGCAGTCCATAATTGTAGCCGTCAAGCACGTCTCCAGCATGGGTAACACTCAAGGTGCTATCGGTACACATTTCAGCCATGCCGCTCACTTCAACGTTGATAACGCCTTTTAGTTGAGAGATGGTTTTCAACTTGTCAACAGGGACTTGTGCTGTCAGGAAATCGTCAAATACACAGTTAACGATGACACCTTGGGCCTTGAGTAACGAAATCACACCAGGATGCTCAAAATCAATGAATACGTCAGCCATTTCTTGCCCGTTAATCATGCGTGTCGGTGCAAAACGTGAGGAAATATAAACGGGTGCGTCATCGCTTTGGCGAGACTTGGTTTGGCTCATCATGGCTCTTTCCTCAAGAAACAATTGAACGGTAACAGGCAGCATGTCTTGCAGTTGGGCAAATCCAATTGCTGCCAGTATTAAAGCCATAAGGGTTAAAACTTTTCTTTTCATATAAATCTGATTCTATTAGGTTATTTCTTCGTTCAGTAACGGATGTGTCACCCTTGCAACAGCAGGTCGATGAGCAGGGTTACATCAGTTATATCAATAGTGCCGTCTTGGTTGATATCTGCATTATTGGTGTTGAACGGAATGGAGTCGCTTCCCAACAGATAGTCGATGAGCAAGGTCACGTCTTGGATATTCACTTCGCCATTCTCATTCACGTCTCCTAGCAATAGCGTGGGTTGTTGCTCAACGACTTCGAGACTGAATGTGAAATCGTCGGCACTGAATGTGAACAGATAATCCCTGCCGTCGCCAATGAAATGATAGGAAAAATCATTGCTTCGTTTGGCGGTCGTGTAGGTCGTTCCAGTGGTAATGGTCGTCGTGGCTGTTGGGCCATAGCGGTAGTTGCCATTGAATGTGGGCCAATCGTTATTCCATGCTTCTGGGCCACCGTCAGCAAAGACAAAGTAGATGGGCGCACCGATGGTCAGAGTATCCACGTAGGTGCCGTTGCCCAGGTTCGTCATCTTGCTCATCGGCTCGGTTAAGCTCCAACTGCCTTCACCGCCAACGATATAGATGCTTGCACTGTCGGTGGGCTCCTCACCGCTATTATCGGCGTACTTAGCCACCTCAAATAAAGCATCCATCACCTGACCGTTCTGGTTGTCCCACCATCCACAGTTGTACCAGTCTGTCGTCACATGATTGGTGTAGTTGATGCCATATTCGTTGGCCTCGGGGAACCACCAGTACAGGCCATCAACGTTGCTATGGGCATTGAGCCTCTCGACAAGGGCCGTAGCAAAGGCTTTTTGGCCGGCTTCGGTAGCAGGCCATGTCGATTGCAGGTCATAGGAAGCACCTGATGGGTAATAGGCATGAGGATAGCCTGTTTCAACGATTTGGATTTTCTTGTCAGGGTAGGATGTCTCGAGTGTTGTGAGCAGGTTGTCCAGCACATTCAAGTCACCATGCCAGTAAGGGTAATAGCTCAGTCCGATGATGTCGAAATCGCTTGTGTAGCCCTTGAGAGTTTGGTAAAAAGACGTGACGTTGGATGTGCGGCTCATCTCAGTGTGGACAACAACCTTGGCTGCTGGGCACACTTCACGGCAGGCTTGGATGCCGCGCTTGAGATAATTGGCAAACGTAGCAAATGTGCCATTGCCGTAGTTGGCACCGCTAGGATAGCAGTGCCCTGTAGGCCATAGCATGCCGTAGGTCACCTCGTTGCCCACCTGAATGAAGTCGGGAGTTGCGCCTGCAGCAATCAGAGTGTTGAGCACTCGACGCGTGTAACTGTACACGCTGTCGGCAAGGGCGCTCTGAACCGTCCATGACGATGGCGTTGAGTGTTGACCAGGGTCGGTCCACGTGTCGCTGTAGTGAATGTCAAGCAAGAGCTTGAATCCAGCATCCTTGATGCGCCTACTCAAGTCTGTCACGTAGGGCAGGTCCTGGCAGACGCCCTCGCCTTGGTCCTCGGCATCGGCCTTGGAGGGGTCGACAAACAATCTCACACGCATAGCATTTAAGCCCGTGCTCTGGAGATAACTGAGCATATTTGTGATGCGCGATCCATTCTCATTGTAATAGATGGCTCCCCGTTCCTCATACTTGGTCAACAGAGAGATGTCGCCTCCGGCATATTTCGTGGCGGCAGAAACCGTTAGGCAAAACAACAGCGCTAGGCAAGTGCTAATGAAATGAACTCGTTTTATCATAGTCTTATTTATTATAAATAGTGGTGTTATGCGTGCAGGATTTTATAGACCAGCTCCTTGAGCAGTGCATATTGGTCTTGACGTGAGCCGATGCCCTTGCTGCGGGTATCGCATTCGCGCAGATATCCGATGATGTTGATAAGCGAGCGGGTGTTGTACATGCGGGCGGCGTCCAGAAATTTGCGGGCTCGCCACGTGCTGGAAGTTCCAACAAGTGCCATCACGCTCTCGGGGGATTTGTCCCTTGCCGTTGAGGCTATCAACGCGTTGGTGAAAAAAGTGGATATCATACCGACAACTTGTGGAGTAGGGTTGTTCTTGGGATTGCGCTCAAAGTAATCAACGATGCGAAAAGCCTTGAGTGCGTTGCGGCGGGCCAAGGCGTCTTCCAACTCAAAGTTGTTAAAGTCCTTGCTGATGCCCACGTTGCGTTCGATGAGCAAGGGTGTGATGTTCTTGTCTTCGCTCAGTATGGCCAGTTTATCCAGCTCACTAAACTGTCGACTGATATCTGTGCCGATATGGTCAGCCAGCATGCTGGTAGCCTTGCTGTCGATGTTGCATCCCAGCGAGGAGGCATAGCTCACAATCATTGTTTCCAGCTCTCGCCCCTCATGCACTTTCTTGGATGAGAAGACGACCCCATTCTTAGAGGATTTTAGTGCGTCGGTAAAGGGTTTGCTCTTGAGTGCTTCGCCTTTGTGGCAGATAATGAGAATAGTCGAGGGCAACGGCTTCTCGGCATAGGATGCGAACAAGTCCAGGTCGTTTTTGTGGCCTGGTTGTTTGGCAATGAGCTGTGCTTCACGAACAACGACTACCTTATACTGTGAAAATGCGGGATATTGTTGGCAGGCGCTGATAACCTCTCGCACATTTGCCGTGTTGCCATAGTACAGCGACAAGTTGAAGTCTCGCTGACCCTCGGTCAGGACGGTGTCTATGATGAGTTGCTGCAGACTGTCAATGAAGTAGGGCTCCTCGCCCTGCAGGACGTAGATGTTCCTGAATGTACCGCTCTTGATTTCCTTGCTTAGTGCGGTAAAGGTTACCGTTTCTCGTTTTACTGCCATTAGGTGATTTCGTTGATTATCCCTGCAAAGGTAATGATTATTTATAGAGAAACAAAATTATTTCCCTTCTCCGATTCTATCTACTTTACGGCAGATGTAGAGAAGATATTCTCCCTTGGCATTGGTGGTGCCAAAGATATATGTATCACCACCGTCCTTAAGCCGCAGTCGCTGCCGCAACTGCTGAGCACTTAACGGGAAGTTGCGAGTGGAAATATTTGCTTTGGAAATCCCCTCTAGTGCTCGTTTTAGCTCTTTCTTGTTCATCGTTGTCACGGCATTGATGCTGAAACAACGTCCTGGAAAATCACCCACAGGTACTGTCGAGACAAACAAGTGGCTGTCAGCGGCAATAGCCATGACGGGATAACGCTGCGTGAGCACGCCAAAGCATCCTGCCTTCATGATTGAGGCATTGGGCTCATACAGATAGGCTGCATGGTAGCCATCGGTCATCACAGCGGGCTTAGTTGCGTCACTTGAGGGCTTGTAGGTGAGACAATTCTCGTCGTTGACACAGTGTATCGTCAATTCGTTCTTCTGATCTGTATCCACGAGTATCAGCAGCTCTTTGCACTCGCCTCCCACGCTGACAATGTGAACCTGGCTCACCTTGTAGCTCAAGTCGCTCACTGTTTTGTGCCAATCAAGCATGGGTGAGAGTTTGATGAGGATACGGTGACCTGCATCAACAAGTTTGTCCATCAGTTCGAGAACGTTAGGAGTGCAATCGGCGATGGCGTAGGTGCGCCCTTCGCCC
>JAEEGI010016841.1_pt1 | contig 15061 bp, 14 predicted proteins | sample 8958751 | NCBI WGS metagenome assembly JAEEGI01 (sample SAMN16246545, study PRJNA631951) | gut metagenome | biome: gut microbiome; feature: rumen; material: KS-attached | host: Bos | place: Iran: Karaj | collected 2018-10
ATGCTGTATACCTTGTTGACGATACCCAGGCGGTCAATGTCGGGGCGGGTCGAGAAGAAGAGGAAAATCATGTCACGCTCGGGTATCTTGCCAGCATAGATCGTGAAGCCGCCATTGTCACCCAAGTGATAGACATGAGTGGGCAGACCGGGATAATCCTGAACGAAGAATCCATAGCCATAGCCCGTGTAAGGCTGGTAGCCATACTCGGCATCAGCAGGAATCTGAATCCAAGGATGATAAGCCAAGCGCTTGCTTGATGCGCTCCAGACGCTATTGTCACGCAGGGCGCGCTCCCAACGAACGAAATCATTGATGGAGCAATAGAGTGCACCGTCGGCCTTAGTACCGAAGAAACTCTCCTCACCGTAGTCATATTCCTGCCATACACCCTTGCTGTTACGTTCATAGCCGTGTGCCAGATTGGCAATCTGACGGTCGGGCTCAAAGTAACGGCAGGTCTGCATTCCAGCTCGCCCGAAGACATTGTCGTGCATATAGGTCTCGAAGGGAATACCGGTGGTGCGCTCCACAATCTGGTAAATCAACTGGAAGGTGGGGTTAATATACTCGTATTGGGTGCCAGGCTGGAAGTTCAAGCGGTTGAGGGCGCGCATGTACTGTACCGATGTGACATCGTTGCTGTAGAGCACAAAGTTGCGGTCATCGCGAGGGCGCGCATCGGGAATACCCGAAGTGTGGCTCAGAATGTGATGCAATGTGATGTCTTCAAAAAATGCAGCCTGGAACTCAGGGAAAAACTTTGACAGCGGGTCGTTAAGCGATAGCTTGCCCTCTTCGGCCAGTTGCAACAAAGCCACAGCCGAGAACTGCTTTGAAACCGAGGCAATGCAGAAGTTGGTCGCAAATGTCACCGGTGCCTTGGTCACCATGTCAGCCACACCAAAGCAGCGGCTGTATAGCGTATCACAGCCTTGCATAATGAGCACGGCAGCACCCGGTTCATTAGGGTTATTATACACGGCATTGAACACCTGGTCAATGCGTTGAGTCATTTCACGATTACTCATGTTTCTTGCCTGAACAGCGGTGGAAAGAACCATCAACGCTGCAATTATCAATAATCTGCTTTTCATCATGTGGCAAAATTAGGCATTTTATTCTTCAGAACAACAAAAAGCACATAAAAAAGATTCGCGGCGCTCCCGCGTCACGAATCCTTCTGCAAATAACATTTCTCCAAATTTATTAACTTTTAACTTGAATAGAATTGATGAAAAGTTGGAATCATTCAATATTTAGTGTTAATTGAATGGGAATTATCTGACATATCATGTCAGAACTTCCTCAACTAACAAGACAATGCAAAATTACAACATTTTTTTAATCCACCAAAAAATATAGAGCAAAAATCAATAAAAAAACGCAATTTTCATGTGAAAAAGCCCAAAATTAGTCCAAATCAAGCAAAAAATGACAATCAATGTCTACTCATGGACAAAATCCTACATTAAGGACCGTTTATAAGCAGTTGCGAAATATTGACTCTATATCTTGCTGGTTGAGGGGAACGAAGCCAGGAAGTACACCTCCAGCGCATGACTTGCGCGCCATCGTGGGGATGTGCTCATCGTTGATGCCCAGTGCAGTTAAAGTACTGGTCAAGCCCAATGTACCGAAGAGGAACTCTTTGGTCTTCTCAATAGCCTCACGGGCAATGTCCATGGCGGGAAGACTGGCATCGATACCAAAGACATTCACACCATACTGTACATACTTGCTCACGGTCTTCTCGCTCAAGCAGTGCTCCATCCAGCGCGGAGTGATAATTGCCAGTCCCAGACCATGGGTAATATCGTAATAGGCCGAAACCTCGTGTTCCATCGGGTGACAGCTCCAAGCCTGGCGTTTACCGCCGTCAACAAACCCGTTGATTGCCCATGACGAGGTCCACATCAGGTTGGCTCGAGCCTCATAGTTCTCTGGCTCCTTCATGGCGATGGGAGCATACTTGATAATGTTCTTCATCATGCCCTCCATGAAGCAATCGAGCATATAGAGATCCTGATTCATATTAAAATAGACCTCAAAGATGTGAGAAAGCATATCGGCTGCGCCACAAGCGGTCTGATAGGGGCTGACGGTATAGGTCACGGTAGGATCAAGGAAAGAAACCTTAGGCAACAAGGTGGGATGCTCCACGCGGCCGATCTTGTCATTGGTCTCGGGGTTGCTGATCACACCACCGGCATCCATCTCGCTACCCGTTGCCGAGAGAGTCAGCACCGTGATGATGGGTAAGGCATCGGTAATGGGAGCCCACTTCTCATTGAAGAAGTCCCACGGGTCATGATCCACCTTGGCACCTGCAGCCATAAACTTGGTAGCATCGATCGTTGAACCGCCACCAACAGCCAGCAAGACATCGATGTTGTGTTCCTTGCACATCTGAGCGCCACGGCGCACACTGTCAATGCGAGGATTAGGCTCAATGCCAGAGAGTTCAAACAGCTCCATGCCGGCTTTTTTGACCTCGTCCACTACAGCATCATAGAGTCCAGTGCGCTTGATGGAGCCACCACCATAAGTAAGCAGCACTCGTTTGCCGAATCTACTAAGCTCCTCGCTGAGGTGCTGTAACTGATTCTCTCCAAAATATACCTTTACAGGAATATTATAGACGAAATTGTTCATTGTCATTTGATTTTGAGATAAAACTTAAAGTAATTATTTAGAGTTTGACGATTACATAGTTCTTAGTGCCGAGACCGATGTGCTCTGCCCAATCAATTGTATGGGTACCGTGGCGGCTGTTGATGCGCTCAATGAGGGGAGCATTGTCATCACCATCCATAGCCTTGTGGTTCATCACCATCTGCACACATGCCCAGTCAAGCGCCACGGGATCCAAGCTAGCCATGATGCCCATATCCTTGAGCATAGGCTTCTCGGGGGTACCGTCACAGTCACAATCAACCGACATGTTGTTCATCACATTAATATAAATAACATGTCCACCCATATAGTTGTGCACTGCCTGGGCTGCTGCAGCCATCGATTCCAGGAAGCCATCCTGGTCTTCGATGTGGTTCCATGCATCGCTGGCATCATCGGTATAACCTGCTGAATGGATATAGGCCTTGCCGGCTGTGCTGGCGACACCGATTGAGGCATTCTTCAAGACACCACCATAGCCACCCATGGCATGCCCCTTGAAATGGGCCAAGTTAATCATCCAATCATAGTTGGCCAAGTGATCACCGACGATGTCATACTTGATGTGACTTCGGTCCTTGACAGGAATGCGCATTTGACCAAACTCGTCCATGATATCTACTGCAAAGATCGAGTCAAAGCCATGCTCATGAATCGTCTGCCAGTGCTTGGACACATCCTGACGAGAACCGCCATAGGCTGTGCAGCACTCCACGATCGTGCCATTCACCTCTTCCACCAGATTGCGGATAAGCGTGGGCTTGAGATAATGGTTGTTGCCTGCTTCGCCAGTGCTGATTTTCACTGCGACACGTCCAGTGGGTTCCACACCAAGCGCTTTATAAATCTTGACTAGAGACTCGGGGGAGATTTCGGTTGTGTAATACACCGTGCTCTGGCCGTTAGCCATGAAAGCCAATAACATGGCTGTCAAAACAGTTAATAATGTTGTCCTTTTCATTATTTCGTGTTGTTAATTCATCATTTTTCCGCGCAAATATACGACATTTTCATGACATATCATAACCTCACAGTCCTGCAAGATTTTTTTTCAACCTCCAGACACTATATATAAAGTGTGGTGACAGGATTCTATTTTAATGAGTTCGTCCAAGTGACGATATCGCTCTCACTCATGTAGTTGAAGTTCTTAGGATTGACCCAATTAGCGCCTGGAGCCGAAGGCTTGAGATATTTCAAAGTCTCGCCAGCACCGCTTCCACCAGAAGTAAAGAAGGGCACAATGGTCTTTCCAGTCATGTCATACTGCTCCAGGAACGTGTTGATAATCGTCGGGGCAATATACCACCAGATTGGAAATCCCACGAAAACAGTATCATACTGTGCCATATTCTCCACCCTGTTTGCAATGGCCGGACGGCTTGACTTATCGGCCATTTCGACGCTGCTACGACTGTTCTTATTGTTCCAGTTCAAGTCTGCAGACGTATAAGGGGCTTCGGGGACGATTTCATGCAGATCAGCATGAATTGCCTTAGCTAGTTTAGTAGCCGCTTCCATTGTCGTACCGGTAGCACTGAAATAAGCTACCAGTGTCTTGTTACCATTGTTGTTCATTTTGTCATCTAGGTTTTGGTCATCATTTGCAGCTATCACACTCATAGTCATGGCGCATGCAATGACAGTAAATAATAATTGTTTGATTTTCATTTTGATAAAATTATATTAATCAATGCTGTAACGTCACCGATACTTAATTCGCCGTCAGCGTTCACATCTGCAGCAGTGTTCAATGATTCATTGCCCGACAAGATCAAATTAATCAAGTCGGTCACGTCACCAATGGTTACTTCGCCATCACCATTCACATCACCGATGATGAAATCTTCCTTAAACAATTCAAAAGTCACTGTCGCCCTACCGGAACCCACGGCTTCGGCCAATCCCGTCGGATCATCCATCCAGGCGATACGGGTATAGGAATAGCTGGTATTGAACGTTTTATAGAACAATACTACACAAGATGAGCCGTAAAGCATGATGTCGCCCGCATGGATAGTTCCAGGATTGGATGCGTTTTGAGGCAGATTGTTGCTCAAATAATAATACTTCTCATTACCATTGAGTTCTGTCATATCGATCGTCATCGGCAAAAGATTCATGAAAGCCTCACCTGTTGCGCTATCATCTATCGTTGCAAGGAAGGTCTTCCCCCCCACAATGACACGCATCCTGTTGTTTTTGGGAATCTCGATTTCGGGCAAGATGGTTTCTACCCATTCACTGGCCATCTCTGCCATTCTTGAGCGGCCATTATAGTTTACATGAAGCGGATTGCCCAAAAAGGTGCAATCAGGTAAAGTGTTGTGGGCATCAACTACTACGTTAGAGATACCACTGCTCCAACTAGTCACGGCCAAGGCTACTTGCTTATTACCGAGCTTTGCAGCATGGTTATGCAAGAAAGTCAACATCGGGTTGGCCATCTTTCCGTTCCACAAAGGTGTACAGATGAACACAGCGTCCCACTCGTCAAAACTATCAACCGTGGTATTAATCTCGGGCCAGATACCATTATCAATTTGACTGCGCTCATTGTTGGCATAAGTGTAAGTCGTCTGACTTTCAGGGCGAGGATAATTGCCATGGTCAACGACCTCAAGCAAGGTGCCTCCACAATCCTCAGCAATATATTCTGCCAGCGACTTGGTCACTCCACTATAGCTATAATACAGGACTAAACACTTTGGCTGTTGAGCAGTCTTAACTTCGGCATGAGAGAACTGATTAAACATCATCATGACGAATAAAAACAAGAAGATTTTTTTCATAAACATATATTTAATAATGATTTTGCTGCAAAATTAGTAGTATCCATAAAAAATAATGATACCTTTTTTACCGAAGTATTTACCATATTTGAGTTTACGAATAATTTTCGGTTGTGTTCATCGTTTTAGCCATACTTCGGTAAAAATGAATTCATTCGTTTTGCCATGTCTTCGTCTTGCAGTATCTTTGCAGCGAAAATTGAGAACGATAGCAATGATCAACATCCAAATAGACCGCAGAATTCTGGAAGCCTGTCCCGAAACCCGTATAGGGCTCATCAGTGCGTCGGTAGTAAACGACCCGACGTGCGATGAATTATGGGCCGAGATAGATGCCGCTGCCCAGGACATTAAACAGCAATATGAACTGCTAGAGATCAACAAGCGACCTGCTATTGCCGCAACACGCCATCTGTACAAAGCCCTAGGGAAGGACCCGAGCCGATACCGCGTATCAAGTGAGGCTTTGTGCCGACGCATCATCCGTGGTCTGGGCATCTATCGTCTGACATCACTCATTGATGTTGTTAACCTGGTGTCTATCAAGAGTGGATATGCCATCAGCGGGCTTGACGGAGACCGCATCGAGGGCAACACGTTAACGATGAGCGTGGGCACGGCCGAAGATGTCTATCATGGCATCGGGCGCGGCGTGCTTAACATCGAGGGAATGCCTGTTTATCGTGATGCGATGGGCCCCATCGCCACCCCAACGAGTGACGAGGAGCGCACAAAGTTCACTGAACAGACCGTGAGAGCTCAAATCAACATCAATGCCTTCGCCCCCGAGATGCCTCTTGAAGATGCTGTCAACTGGATGGCCGCATTATTGCAGAAATATGCCCACGCCACCGACGTGGAAACATCGATTTATAACCCACAACAACAATAAACAAATGGAAATTTTAGAGATTATTGAGAAAAATGTCAATCAGCGTTTTATCGACCACGTGGTCGAGACGCTCAAGGACGGGGGCCTCATCATCTACCCCACCGATACCGTCTATGCGCTGGGCTGTGACGCGCTCAACAACCAAGCTATCGAACGCATCTGTTCCTTAAAAGAAATGAAGTCGGCCAAGACCAATCTGTCCATCATCTGTGATGATATCTCTCAGGTGGCTCAGTACGCTAAATTTGACAACACGCAATTCCGACTGATGAAGTCCAACCTACCGGGACCGTTCACCTTCATCTTCCCTGCCCTATCCAAGCTTCCCAAGGCTTTTAAGGGTCGCCGCACCGTGGGCATCCGTATTCCAAACAACGAGATTGCCCTTTCTATCGTTCGCACCCTGGGAGGCCCTATCCTGACCACTTCGGTGCCTGGCGATGATGAGGATTATCGCTGCGAGCCAGGGCTGATGGCCGAGGCTTTTGAGTCACAGGTTGACATCGTCATCGACGCCGGTCGTGGGCAACTCATGCCCTCCACCATCGTGGACTGTACTAACGGTGATCCCGAAATCACACGTCAGGGAAAGGGAGAGCTTATCAGTTAGGAGTTAGGAGTTAGAAGTTAGAAGTTAATGGCATCCGTGTTCAGGGTGCTGAAGATCAATATAAATGACGAATATGAAAAAAATCATCTTTTGTATGACGGTAGTCTTGTTGCTTGCAGCATGCAACAACAAGGCTGAGTATCAAGAAAATAACAATGCTGCAGATGCAAATGAGGCTACTCAAAATGAGATGGCCGTTGCAAGTCCTGATGATGAAGGTCAAACTGAATGGATCAAACAGACTACCATCATGTCCTCAAAGCCAATGGTGATTGACTTCTTTGCTACATGGTGTGGCCCTTGCAAGCAGTTGGCACCCATCCTTGACGAGATAGAAAAGAAACATAAGGGAGAGGTCATCTTCAGACGCATAGATGTTGACCAGGAACCTGAAATGGCCATGGAGTTCCAGGTGGAGTCCATTCCCATGCTGATGTTTGTTACACCCAAAGGAGATTATCAGACCATCGTCGGATTGCAGAAGCCAGATATTATTGAAGCAAAGATTGCCGAACTGCTCAAGCGTAGCGCTCAGTAAGGAGCTGCATCGTGTATAAAAAGACCATTTAGAGTGCTAATAGGACAGAATTTTGTTCTTTTTGGCACTTCTGTTGCTAATGAATGGGCTGTAAAGTTGTGATATTGTGTTTTTTTTGCGAACTTTGCAGCCGATTTTGAAATAACTGATCAGTCAATATATAACTACATCATGGAGATTACTGCACAACAACTTGCAGCAATGGTTAACGGTACGGTTGATGGAGACGCCTCAACCGTCATTAATAACTATGCCAAAATTGAGGAAGCCACGGCAGGATGCCTGACGTTTCTCGCCAATCCCAAATATACCCACTTTGTCTATACCACCCAGGCCTCGGCAGTGCTGGTGAGCAAAGACTTCGTACCTGAGCAAGAGGTGAAGGCCACACTCATCCGCGTTGACGATCCTTACAAGACACTGGCCGACCTGTTGAACTTTGTCAATAGTCAGCGTCCCGAAAAACGTGGAGTTGAACAGCCCATCCACGTTGGCGAGGGCACAACCTTGCCCGATGACGTTTATGTCGGCGCATTTGCCTACATCGGTGACGGAGTCACCATCGGTAAGAACGTGAAGATTTACCCGCAGGTGTATGTGGGCGATGGCGTGACTCTGGGCGATGACGTGATCCTGTATCCCGGTGTAAAGATTTATCACGGCTGCCGCATCGGCAACCGCTGCATCGTACAGGGTGGCGCTATCATCGGTGGAGACGGTTTCGGCTTCGCCCCCAAGCAAGACGGAACCTACGAGAAGATCTCACAGGTGGGTATCGTCATTCTTGAGGATGATGTTGAAATCGGAGCCAACACCACCATCGATCGTGCAACCATGGGTGCCACTGTGGTTAAGAAAGGCGCCAAGCTCGACAACCTTGTACAGATTGCCCACAACGTAGAAGTGGGTGAAAGCACCGTTATGGCTGCCCAGGTGGGTGTTGCCGGCTCTACCAAGATTGGCAAATACAACATGGTCGGAGGCCAAGTGGGCTTTGCCGGACATATCACCGTGGGCGACAAGAACGGTATCGGAGCCCAGACTGGTGTTGACAACAGCATCGGCAGCGGAGGCAAATGGCTCGGCGCCCCTGTACAGCCTGCCATGGAATTTGCCCGCCAAGTCGTTTACCTTAAACGCCTGGGTGAGATGTACAGCGACATTAAGGACCTGAAAAAGAAAATCAATCAGTAAAGTAGTTTTCAGCCATCAATTGCCATCAGCATCTGCAAGCAACTGAAAACTGAGAACTGAGAAACCAATATAATGAAACAGACGACACTGAAAAATGCCTTTTCCGTGACTGGCAAGGGCCTGCATACGGGGCAACTGTCCACCGCAACATTTAAACCAGCCGAAGTGAATACCGGTTATGTGTTCAAGCGCATCGACCTGGAGGGGCAACCCACCATCCAAGCACTTGCCGAGCACGTAGTAGAGACGACCCGAGGCACCGTTATCGCTAGCAAGAGTAACAAGGAAGCACGCGTGAGTACCATTGAGCACGCTATGGCAGCCCTCTATGCAGCAGGCATCGACAACTGCCTCATCGAGGTAAACTGCGGCGAGGTGCCCATTCTCGACGGCAGTGCCATCCTGTGGTGCAAGGAAATTGAGAAAGCCGGCATCGTTGAGCAGGAAGCCGATAAAGAGTATTATGTCGTGAAACAGCGCATCAAGGTCGTTGACAAGGAGACCGGTTCATCACTTATCGTTCTTCCCGACGATGACCTGTCTATCGATTGCATGATCGAGTTTGACTCTCCTGTACTGGGCAACCAATTCGCCTCGTTGACAGACATCCGTCAATTCAAGGACCAGATAGCCAGCAGCCGCACCTTTGTTTTCGTGCGCGAAGTGTTACCTCTCATCCAGCTAGGCCTCATCAAGGGTGGAGACTTAGACAATGCCATCGTCATCTATGACTCTCCCATGAAGCAGGAAGATCTTGACAACATGGCCGATGTGATGAATGTGCCTCACAAGGATGCCAACGAACTGGGTTACCTCAACAACAAGCCCTTGGCTTTCAAGAACGAGCCAGCACGCCACAAACTGCTTGACGTATTGGGTGACCTTGCTCTCATCGGTCGTCCATTGAAGGGGCGCATCGTTGCCACCCGACCTGGCCATACCATCAATACTCAGCTGTCCAAGAAGATACGTCAGGAGTTGCGCTACCAGAACGTTCAGGCCCCCATTTACGACCCGAACAAGGAGCCACTTTATGACATCAACCAGATACGCGCCATGTTGCCCCACCGCTATCCCATGCTCATGGTGGACAAAATCATCGAGAAGGGAAAGAAACATATCGTGGGCATCAAGAACGTCACTGTCAACGAGCCATTCTTCCAGGGTCACTTCCCGCACGAGCCCATCATGCCTGGCGTTCTACAAGTCGAGGCGATGGCCCAAGTGGGCGGCATCCTCGTGCTGAGCAACGTGGATGATCCCGAGAAATACTCAACCTATTTCCTTAAAATCGACAACGTCAAATTCCGTCATAAGGTAGTTCCTGGTGATACGCTCATCTTCCACTTGTCGCTCATGACTCCCATCCGCCGTGGTACAGCCATCATGAAGGGATACGCCTTCGTCGGAGAAATAATTGTCACCGAGGCCGAGTTTATGGCGCAAATCGTCAAGAATCCCGAATAATTTTAAGTTGAAAAGTCTTCAGTTGCCAGCGGCATCCGCCATTCAACTGAAGACTGAAAACTAAAAACTGAAAACCAAATATGGATATTCATCAATTTGCCGTCGTTCACCCTGACGCTAAAATTGGGAAAAATGTGAAAATCGGTCCCTTTGTGACCATTGACTCCAATGTTGAAATCGGAGACGGCACCATTATAGATAGCGGAGCCGTCGTGCGCAGTGGAGCGCGCATCGGTAAGAATTGCCACATCCATGCCAACGCCGTAGTGAGCGATATACCTCAAGACCTTAAATTCCAGGGAGAGGATACAGTGGCCATCATCGGTGACAATACCGTCATCCGTGAGTTTGTCACAATCCATCGCGGTACTGCCTCCAAGGGCAAGACTGTCGTGGGAAGCAATTGCCTGATTATGGCCTACTGCCACGTGGCTCACGATTGTGTAGTGGGCGACCATGTCATCATGTCAAATGCGTCACAGCTAGCAGGAGAAGTGGTTGCAGGAGACTGGGCTATCATCGGTGGCGGAGCACTGGTACATCAGTTTACCCAGATCGGTTGCCACGTGATGATTCAAGGCGGTGCGCTTGTCAACAAGGACATTCCACCCTATTGTATGGCAGCACGCTACCCCATTGCCTATGAGGGTGTGAACAAGGTGGGCCTGCATCGTCGTGGCTACACCAGCGAGCAGATTGATGCCATTGCCGATGTGTACCGTACCATCTACGATTCGGGCTTGAATGTTACCCAGTCGCTGGAAGAAGCTGTAAAACTGCCGGAGAGTCCAGAACGTGACGTGATTATCGACTTCGTACGAGCAAGCAAGCGCGGCATCGTGCGCAAGCCATAACAGCCGCCTTCGTCATTCAGACAATAAAACAACATGGACAGCCATTTCAGATATTGGCTGTCCATGTTGTTTTTACTCTCCCTCAATATGCCTAACGGGATTGCTCGAGCGCTTGGAGTTTGTCGGCTTCTCCAAGTTTGTAATAGATGTCGCGCAAAGCATTACGCACCTCCTCATTCTCGGGATTGAGAGCTAATGCTTTCTCAAAATAAGGTAGCGCTTCACGATAAATGGGGTTGACCAGGTTGGCAAGGCGCTTGCCATAAAGGGTGCTGTTTTGCCGTGTCTCCATCGCCTTGTTGTAGAAGTAACGCCCCACGTTGAATTGCCCTTGGGCATTACTGTCGTTAAGCTCGATGCAACGCTGATAGTAAGGCAATGCCTCATAAATGTTCTGCTGTCTATCAATCACCAGTCCTTTCAGATTCTGTAACTCGTCATCCTCAGGATTTACCTCGATAGCTTCATCGAGCAAGTCGTTGGCTCCGCTGTAGTCTTCACGGCTAACGTAGTCATTGATCAAGATGCGGATGTATTGGGGATCACTGGTACCGAACTTGATGAATGCTTCCCATGCCAGCCTGACGACATCATTCTCATTACCCATGTCGGTGAGACATACCAGTGTGTAGTCATACACGTCCTTGCGGTCATAGCCCGTTCGCCTAGCGATATTGAACAAGCGCACCGCATCGATGGTATCGGCACGCTGCCAAGCCGTGATGCCCTGATAGTAACGAACTTCGGCCACCAGGCTGTCAGGCTTGAGCCAACGCAGGTCACTAGTTTGCGATGCCAGTTCACAATAAGAATCCCAAGCCTTATAAGCGCCGTCCCAGTCCTTAATGTTGTAGAGTTCACTGCCCACTATGCGGAAATTATCATGGTGCTCCAGCAAGCGGTTGGCAACCTCACGGCTGAATTTGGTCTTTACCTTGGGACGCTTGGTGTTCTTGTCGATGACAGGCTGTCCTTTCTTGTCGAGGATGCGGACCGTGTCAAGCTTGAGGGCTTCTATGCTATAATCGTAGGCGTCAATCAACGTGTGACCCATAGCCATGATGTCAATCTTCTTGCCAACGCGGCGATTGTCGATATACTTGTCATATTGCTCCATCTTGATGCGACTGGCAAGGGCCCAAGTCTCGGCACGATCCTTGGTCTCATCGTTGGTAAGCGCCGGTTTCAGCTTATTAAATGCCTTGTTGTAACTGTCAACAGTCATCGTCAGACCCGTTATAGCCTTTTTAGCCTCGTTGATGGCCAGTTGTTGACCTGCCACCCCTATTGAGAGAGACAAGACAAAACACACTGATATGATGGTAAACCTCTTCACTATCGTAAAACCTTATTAAAATTGCGGCTGCAAAATTACACTTTTTTCCTTTATGCTGCAAATGTTTATAGGTACTGCTATAGCAAATAACAACCAGTGTCAAAACTCATTACTGAAACAGAAATCGCACTGACAATGGATTTCAATTGCATGCAATGTGTTTTGACACAGGCTGTTTGATAGAGATGTTGCCTAAATTCTGAAGTTAGCCCACAATGGGTAGTGATCAGAGATCATGAAGGAGAGTTTCTGCTTGGTCAAGCCACGGTTATTCAATGCAGTCTGGACAAAGTCATAATTGCCAGCTCCCATAAACTCGAGCGAGAGTTTGGGACGCTTTTTGTCGGCAGAATTGAACCAGGCAATCTGGTCATAGTACTTGGTCTCGTCAAAGATGGAACGAGATAATGATTGCAACTCTTCAGGTACATACAAGCCCTCACTCAAGAATGTCTGATCCAGCACATCGCCACGGGCATCGATGTTGAAGTCACCAAGAACAATCAGGTTCTGATCATAGGCGTTGATATCACCGGCCCAATCATTGAGCCATCGAGCAATACCGTGAATCTCTTTCAGGCGATCCTTGGATTTCTTGCCATAGATGATATGCACGGTCACAAGAATAAACGTCTTGTCACCAGAGCGGAAGCTAACTGCATAAGGAGAACGCACAAACTGTTCGCGCAACACCTTATCAGGATCGTTAACCCACTCATTGGGAATAACAATTTCACCTGCCAGTCCCGAAAGTTGAACCCTGCGGGTATCAAACAGGTAAGCCATACGCTCATCGTTGCCAGAGTCACTCTTATTAGTGTCAGTCAATATCATTGACCAATTATCACCCAGTAACTTTAGCGTGTCACGCAATGCCCTGAGATTTCCTTTCACCTCCTGAACAGCAATCACATCAAATCGGCTCAGAATCTCGGCAATGCAGAAGATGGAGTGCAAATCACGGCGGGGTGAATCTTTTTCTGCGCTCATCCACTTCCTCGTGAAATTACCAAAACCACGGATATTCCAAGTGGCAATCAACAGGTTGCGGTCAAGTTCCTTGAACGGAACCTTCTGGTCCAAGTCCTCCCTGAGTTCAGCTAAATTCTCAACCACCTCAAGAGGTAGCGGGTCGTAAATCGTGTTTTCGTCTTTTGTTTTTTTCATCAGATAAAGCAGTTATAGTTAATAAACATTGATTGATATAGCTGCAAAGATACAAAATATTCTTTATAGGCGCAATAAAAGTATTAATTTTTAAAGCAAAAAACAGGTGGGAGAAGGTTTGCTGCCACCTGAAAGATCTGATTGAACCGTCTAGAAATACTTATCGTGTGTATCCCCTACTTATCGTTTTTTCTTTGCCCAAAAGTGGCCTACCGTGAAAGTAGCTGCAACAAGGACAAAGGCGGTAACGGGCAGTGCCACTAATACAGCTTCCTTATAACCAAGCACCAGCAAAATCCCAAACAACGGTAGAGCAAGAGCGACAATGATGAGCAATACGCCGACGAGGATGCGCACTCGCCGCTTGTCATAGACTTGCTGCGACTCGCGCGAAGCCGTATTGTAACCAGCAATCAGGGAGTCACCCTTACCTATAAGAATAACAGTTGCCATGACAAGCAATATCACAGATACAATGCTCAAGATCACAAAGGCTTCAACCATAAGAAATCATTGTTAAAAAAATGTTATTTTCGGCAAAGATAGTCAATGTTTTCGGTAGATTGCTTCACTCTATGAAATATATTTTTTGTAATTTTGTGCGTTAATAAGGAAATTCACTTAATTTTATTAAATAATTATCTAAAAATCAAGAAGTTATGAAGATTTCGCACATCGAACACGTGGGAATCGCCGTTACCTCACTTGAGGAGGCAATTCCTTTCTATGAGAACATGCTGGGCATCAAGTGCTTTGCTATTGAAGAAGTTGCTGACCAGAAGGTAAAGACCGCCTTCTTCCAAGTGGGCCAGACCAAGATTGAGCTTCTGGAGGCTACTGCCCCTGAGAGCGCTATCGCCAAGTTCATCGAGAAGAACGGTGGCCGTGGTGGCATCCAGCACGTAGCTTTTGCCATTGAGGACGGCGTTGCCAATGCATTGAACGAAGTGCAGGAGAAAGGTGGCCGCGTTATCGATGCACAGCCCCGCAAGGGTGCCGAGGGCCTGAACATTGCCTTCCTGCATCCCAAGACCACTTGTGGTGCTCTGCTGGAACTCTGCGAGAAGCCTTGTGAGTAAACAAATAGTCGTCAGTCCACAGTTGTCAGTATTGAGCGGCATCGGCCGGTGCTTTCTGACAACTGAAAACTGACAAGCTGAAAACTTAAAAAAAATGGGAAAACAACTCGATAAAATTCAAGAGCTGATCGAGCGTCGCGAGAAAGCACGCCTGGGCGGTGGCGAGAAGGCTATTGCCAAGCAGCACGAGAAGGGCAAATTCACGGCCCGTGAGCGTATCAATATGCTCCTTGACGAGGGCAGCTTTGAGGAGCTGGACATGTTCGTTCAGCACCGCTGCACCAACTTCGGCATGGAGAAGAAGACCTATGACGGTGACGGCGTGGTAACCGGTTTCGGTACCGTAGGTGGCCGCTTGGTTTATGTGTTTGCACAGGATGCCACTGTCATCGGTGGTGCACTGGGCGAGACCATGGCATTGAAGATGTGTAAGGTGATGGACCTCGCTATGAAGCA
>JAEEGI010016852.1_pt1 | contig 15055 bp, 11 predicted proteins | sample 8958751 | NCBI WGS metagenome assembly JAEEGI01 (sample SAMN16246545, study PRJNA631951) | gut metagenome | biome: gut microbiome; feature: rumen; material: KS-attached | host: Bos | place: Iran: Karaj | collected 2018-10
AAGGGAATGCCAGAACCCATCTCCATAATGTAGATGAAGCCGCCCTCAGTACCTACTGTCTTGATGGCATCGAGCATCTTGGTGGTGATGGCCTGCATCTTCTCGCTCTGAGCCTGCTGCAGTGCCTGCTGGTTGTCCTGATAGCTCTGCTGAATCTTCTGATACATGTCCTGCAGCTCCTGCTGACGACGCTGCTTGATGTTGTCGGGCAGTGTGGCCTGTTCCTTCTCGAATGCCTCGCCCTTCTTCTGCAGTTCGTCCTGCATCAATTTAAGGTCGGCCTCATACTGCTTTGTGAGTGCCTCAATCTCGTTGCGAGCAGTGGTGAACTCAGGCATAAGCTGAATGATCTCCTGTGTGTTTACGTGGCCGAACTTTGCCTGTGCCATAGCTGCCATAGGGAGCAGCATCATCAGTGCTAAAAAAAGTTTCTTCATTTTTGTTTTCGTTTTTTTATTTGTGATTACTTGTTTTCCTATTTTTTGATAGGTGATGTTCTTTTTTATATAGACTATGCAAATGGGATAAGGTTTATTTCTTTAGTTGGAATATCCCAGTTTGCGGAGTACTTCGTTGCTGATGTCAATCTTGGGAGAACCGAAGATGATACCAGTGTCGCTGGCACGGTCGAGGACGAGCTGATAGCCACGCAGGTCGGCAATATCCTTCACGGCATTATAGACCTCTTCCTGAATGGGCGACATGAGCGATGTGCGCTTCTTGAACAGTTCGCCTTCGGGTCCGAAGTATTTGCGCTTCAGCTCGGCAGCCTGCTTCTCCTTCTCCATGATGGCATCCTGACGAGCCTTCTTCTGCTCGGCTGAGAGGAACACCACCTCGTTCTGATAGTTTTTGTACATTGTCTGAGCCTCGGTGCTCAGTGCATCGACCTCAGCCTGCCACTTGCGCGATACCTGAGACAGTTGCTCGTTGGCACGCTCATAGGCCGGTATGTTCTTAAAGATGTAGTCCATGTCGACCAAGGCGAACTTCTGGGCATTCATCGTCATTGTTGCCATGAACATGATGGCAGTCAAAATAGCTTTTCTAATCATAACTCTCAATCCTTTATTCATCACGGGTGAGCCGCGATACACATGAAATTTTCAATCTTCAATTTTCAATCTTCAATCTTCAATTTATTAGAATTCCTGTCCGAGCACGAAGTGGAAGTTGCTGCCACCTCGTTTCTCCTGGGCAGTGCCTTGATACACTTTGTCGAAGCCGTAGGCCCAGTCGATACCCATCAATCCCACCATTGGCAGGAAGATACGTACACCTACACCAGCCGATTTCTTCATCTCGAAGGGGTTGAACTCCTTCACGTCGTGCCATGCATTACCTGCTTCTGCAAAGGCCAGACCGTAGATGGTGGTGTTGCCCAACATGAAGGGATAGCGCAACTCCAGCGACATACGGTCGTAGGCGTAACCCTCCTGTCCGTAGGGGGTCAGCGAACCGTTCTCGTAGCCTCGCAGCCCAATGGTCTCTTCAGCATAGCTTGTTGAGTAGCCGCTCATACCGTCGCCACCCATATAGAAGGTTTCGAAGGGAGACTTCTTATCCTTGTTGTAGCTGCCCAGAATACCGAGTTCTATGCGTGTCATGAGCACTAAGCATTTCTGTCCGTTGGTGAGTGCCGTAAAGGTACGTGCCTTGAACTTCCATTTGTGATATTCAATCCAGCGGAACTTCTGCTGTTGCTCCAGATTATACTGTTCACGGTTCTTGTTGTAGGTGGCAGTGGTAGCCAAGTTAGCATAGTCTTTGCCATCGAAGAGCGACCAGGGTGGAGTGAGCGTCACGGAGAGTGTGAACTCAGAGCCATGACGTGGGAAGAGCGGGTTGTCGGTTGAAGTACGTGTAAGTGCCAGTCCCAGGTTCAGGTTGTTACAATTACCGTTCGAGATGATAAAGTAGCGCCAGTCCTTCAGCATGTAGCGCTGATAAGAGAGCGTGGCCGACAGTTGGAAGTAGTCGTCGGGCCAGCGCAGACGCTTACCCCAGCCTATAGATGCGCCAAACAAGCGTATCGACTTGTTATCGTCGTAGTAGTTCTCGTAGTTGTTATAGTACGAGTTGTTGTAAGTGCCGTAGCCACCGTAGTAGCCATAGAGCGAGTTCATCCACGAGTTATTGTAATAAGTGCTTGACACGTCGCTCTGCTTAGAGTAATAGACACCTACGTTGAAGGCATTGGGTCGCTTGCCACCGAACCATCCTGTAGAGTAGTTGGCACTGATAGAGCTATAGTAACGTCCGTTGGTCTGGAAGTTCAGTCCGATTTGCTCACCGTCGCCAGCGGGCAGGATTCCACGATGAAGCTTGTTCTTACCCAGCAGGTTGCGCATGGAGAAGTTGGTGAACTTCACGCCAACGCGTCCGATGATACCCGTCTGTCCCCAACCGAGTGAGAGCTCCAGCTGGTCGTTTGACTTCTGCTGAAGGTTCCAGTTGATGTCAACCGTTCCGTCCTCATAATTAGGCTGCACATCGGGTTCCACCTTCTCAGGATCGAAGTAACCCATTGAAGCAATTTCACGAGCCGAACGCATCAGAGCATCCTTCGAGAACAAGTCGCCAGGCTTGGTACGCAGTTCGCGTCGCACCACCTCTTCATAGAGTCGGTCGTTGCCGAATATGCGCACATGGCTCAAGTGAGCCTGCGGGCCCTCTGTGATACGCATCTCAAGGTCGATAGAGTCGCCCACGATGTTGACCTCAGTAGGGTCGATGCTGGAGAACACATAGCCCGTGTTATAGTAATAGTTGCCCACGGCATCTTCGTCCTCGCGCAATCGTTTGTTCAGCAGTTTCTGGTTGTACACATCACCTTTCTTCATACCGAGCACTGCGTTCAGGTAGTCGGTGTTCACCACCGTGTTGCCCACCCAGTTCACGTTACGCAGATAGTATTTCTCGCCTTCATCAATTTTGACATAGACGTTCAAGTGCTTCGGATCGACTGTCCACACCGAGTCGTCGATGATGGTGGCATCGCGGAAGCCCAGCTCATTGTATCGTTCCAAGAGTTTCTGCTTGGCCTCGTTATAGCGTTCTGCCGTAAACTTCTTCGACTTGAAGAGGCTGTAGAACTTGCCTGTTTCATGAATTTTGCCGAAGTAGCCCTTGTTCCATATCTTTCCCTTGATTTTCTTGTCGGTGAGCTGATGGTTGCCTTCGAAGATGATTTGTTTCACTTTCATCTTCGCCTGTTTGTCCACCTTCACATCGAGCACCACCAAGTTTTTTCCCGTCACGTCATCACGCTGTACAATGTCGATGATAGCGTTTTTGTAGCCTTTCCCGTCAAAGTACTTCTTAGCCAAAATCTTCGCGCGGTCAATGAGGTTCTTGGTGAGGCTCATACCCTTAGCCATGCCTATTCGCGACTCCAGGTCCTCGCGCTCGCTCTTCTTCACACCATAATAGTTGATAGAGCTAATCTTCGGTCGCATGGCAAGGTGTATGGTCATGTACACCTTGTGATCGATGATGCTGTCGGCTGTGATACTCACATGCGAAAACAGTCCGTGCTTCCAGTAGCGTTTCACTGCCTCGGTGACTTCAGCACCAGGGATATCGATTTCCTGCCCCACCGACAGTCCCGACAGTCCGATGACCACATAGTCCTCATAACCTTCAATGCCCTCAACGGCCAGTCCTCCTATCTCAACGTGTCGTGGCGCGCTGCTATAGGAGACTTCCACCTGGGCTGAGGCTCCAGGAATGAAGAATGATGAATGGAGAATGAAGAATGCTGTGCAGAGCAGCAGGAACTTCGTTCTCATCCCTAACTTCATTTTATGATATATTGATATATACTTCATCCATTAATAATTGATTAGCATCATGTACATCTTCATTCTTTCATCCCTTCCACCTGAGCCTCTGTCTTTCCGAAACGTCGCTGTCGTTTCTGGTAGCTCGCAATGGCTTCATGCAGGTCTTCCTCGCTGTAGTCGGGCCAGTAAGTGTCGCAGAAGTACAGTTCTGAGTAAGCTATCTGCCACAGCAAGTAGTTAGATATGCGCAACTCACCGCCAGTTCTGATGAGCAGATCGGGGTCGGGCATAAAATTGGTGGTGAGATGTTTCGATATGCTCTCCTCGTTGATGTCCTCTGGCTTAATGCCCTCTTCAGCCATCAATCTCACGGCATTTGTGATTTCCCAACGGCTGGAATAGCTCAGGGCCACCACCATCGTCATAGTTGTGTTGGCTGCGGTGCGCATCTCGGTCTGGCGCAACTTCTGCTGTACGTTTTCAGGCAGTCGCTTCATGTCGCCAATGACGCGGAAGCGCACGTTGTGCTTCATTAAGAGCTCGTCCTCAAGCGATGTGAGCACCAGTCCCATAAGTGCCGATATCTCGTCGGCAGGACGATTCCAGTTCTCAGTGGAGAAGGTGTAGAGCGTGAGGTATTTCACTCCCATTCGCGTACACTCTGCCGTGATTCTTCTCACGGCCTCAACACCAGCCTGATGGCCGTAGCTGCGCTCCTTGCCACGTTCCATGGCCCAGCGACCGTTACCATCCATGATGATGGCAATGTGCTGAGGGATGCGGTCCATATCTAATTCATGCTTCATAATTCACAATTCTTTGTTTCACTTCTCTTCACTCCTTGTGGCAAGTGGGGCACTTAGCCCAAAGGTCGTAGGTGAGGGTGACGTATAAGGTGGAGTAACAATCAGTGTTCTTAAACAGACCGCTGCTCTCTATTCCATAGGGATCGCCCATGCCGTCGAGTTTGTCTCCGCCGGTGAAGTGCATCATCCACTCCACTGCCAGGTTCAGGCGAGTCGCCAGTTTATATTTTAGTCCGATACCGATAGGCAGTTGTCCTACTATAGTACTTTTTTTGGTGGTTTCACCGTTCTGTGTCAGTTTACTGTTGGCAAAAGCCAGTCCCAGCCCGAAGGCTACGTAAGGTGTCAGCCTTTTTGCTCCGAAGTATTCGCGTCCTGTGCCGTAGGGCCAGAAGTTATATTCGTATTTCATAGCCAAATCGACAAGCGTCGTGTTGAAATCGGCTGCATGCTCGGCTAAGCCCGGATACCATGTGCCTGCTCTGGTCGATGAGCCCGTCAGAGAGCCCAAGCCCAAGTTCAAGTTCCATGCCATGTGTGGGTTCGGCTTGAATTTCGCAATAAGCGTTCCCGTGGGCCGCAGTCCCTTCAGGGGGTTGCCGTTGAAGTCGCCCACATAGGCCATAAGCCCTACTCCGCCTCCCAGTTCAAGCCTGTATTCGGGCTCGTTCTGTGCCAAGGCTGTCCCAGCCAGGAGACACAGGCTGATGAGTGCGGCGAGCTTTTTCATGTTTCCACCTTAATTTATCTGTATGCGCGCGTACGCGGAACAATTTCTTTAAAAGTAACTCCCTAAATAGACCATGCCGTTGGTGCCGATGGCCCAGATGCGGTTGGCGGCATCTGCACTCACGCTGTAGGCATTGGCGGGCAAGAGGAAAGTATTGTTCTCAGCCCATGTGATGCCTTGGTCTCGGGTCTGATATACGGTTGTGCCGGTTCCGAATGCCAGCAGGTTGCCCAGATGGTTCACCAGTGAGAGGTTGGCGAACAGGGGCAGAAGACTCTTGTTGGTCGTATCATAGGCAATGCACACCCATTGTCCGCCCTTACTGCTGCCATCGTAGGTACTGATCTTACGCCATACGACGCTCTTCTTACCATCGTTGCCCACGAGGAGCACGTAGTCGGTTGAAGCCATCTGTGAATACCCAATATAGGTCGATGAGATAGCGGCTGTGGGCAGGGCTGCCTTTGACCCAATCTTCTCCACAGTCCAGTTCACGCCTTCGTCGTCGGATGCCATGATGCCCCCATCGTTGCTCAGTGCAAACATTTCCTTGGTGCCTACGCCAAACAGTTGTTTCAGTCCGGGTGTGCCAGTCATGACAATCTTCTGCCAGTGTTCTCCGTCAGACGACTTGAACAGCTCGCCGTTGCTCAGCATGAACATGAATCCATTCTTGGTTACGATGTTCTCACAAACTGATGTTGCTATGGGCAAGGGCAGGTCGGGAGTGATGGCATTCCACGTGGTTCCCTGATCGGTTGATTTGCCGAAGACGACGGTACCGCCTTTCACACCGAAGGTGTAGAGGTCTTGTCCGAGCGTCACCAGTCGCAGTTTGGTGTTGTCTTTCAGCATGTCCACTTCAGCCTTCTGTCGCCAGGCAAATGCTTTGTCGGCAGTCTTCTTTACGTTGAGGGTCACGGTATAGTCGCGTGAAGCGGTGCCGTCGGAAGAGTTGATACGGAAGATGCGCGGCTTGGAAAAGTCAATGCCAGTGGCAGAAGAGTAGGCCGTCATCACGTCGTTGTCGATGTTCTTGACTTGTATGACACCGTTGTTGAGCGACTTCACTATGCAGACCACGTTGTTGATGGCTGTGCCGATGGGGAGTGAGTCACGGTTGCATATCGTTGAGTTCACCTGGTCAATCACCATTTTGTAGTTCGTTCCAGCCAGTGTAGCAACAACGTTGCTTGTTCCCGGTGTATATTGCGTCAGATCACCCAGAGTGAACTCTGTGATAGCAGTGTCATTGTAAAGAATTGTCTCTTTCTCATCCTTCTTTTTGCACGAAGTCAGCACTGCGATAGCGCATATCATGCAGAAGAGCACGTTGAATAATTTTCTCATTCTGAATGCACAAAATTATAATTCGGCTGCAAATTTAAGCACAAATCCTCAAAAAGCATTCATTTCCACCTCTTTATTAAACAAAATATATGATACAAGGGCCGATTTTAAGTTGTTTTTAGTTTTCCAGTGTCCTTGTCCGGCGATGTAACAGGTTATTGATGCACGCTTCCAGATACTTCACCGCAAAGGGTTTCTCTATGTATGCATCGATGCCGGCTTGCATGGCCTGCACTTTAGACTGGCTGTCGGTCTTGGCAGTGAGCAGAATGAATGGTATGTGGCAGGTAGCGGCATTCTGGCGCAGTCGGCTGCACAGTTCTGGTCCGTCCATATTGGCCATCATCCAGTCGCTGATAATGATATCGACAGTCGATGTGGGTGTCTTTCCGTCCTTTACCACCAAGGTTTCCTCCAGCATCTTCAGGGCCTCGGCACCATCGGCGGCATGCATCACCTCATAGCGGTCCATGAAACTGGTGACGAGGAATGTGAGCATATCCTCGTTGTCATCGACGATGAGCATCACGGGCTTCGAGAGCTCGGAGTTCTCGGAGAGTTCGGAGTTCTCGGAGTTCTCGGAGATCTCGGAGTGCTCTCCGCTGAAGGCCTGTGCAATGGGCAGCGTGATGCTGAACTTGGTGCCTTTTCCTATCTCCGAATCCACGCTGACCGTTCCGTGGTGTTGTTCCACGATTTTCTTGACGATGCTCAGTCCGATGCCTGTGCCGGGCTTATTGTTGCGTGCCTGGAAGAAGGGATCAAACAGGTGGGCAATGTCGTCTTGAGCAACACCTTGTCCGTCGTCGGCTACGCTGATGCGGAAGCATTTTTCCTCAGCGAGCACCTCACAACTGAGTTCAATTCTGGAGCGCGTGTATTTATCTGCGTTTGATAGCAAATTGGTCAACACTTTCACAATGCCCTCTCGATCAACGACAGCAGTGAATTGGGCATCGGGGTAATTCACGTTGAACGTATGGCCGTGCTGTCTGAACGTGGGTTCGAAGTTGGCAGCTATGCCTCGCAGCATCTCCCTGATATTCTGTGGGGCGAAGTTCATGTCCTGCTGGCTCTGCTGCTCCACCTTGCGGAAGTCGAGCAGCTGGTTGACCAACTCCAGCAGGCGCTGGGCATTACGGTCGATGGTGTTGAGCAGGGCTTTGGAAGACTGGGAGGAAAGGAGGAGGCTCTCTGAGCTCTCTGAGTTCTCCGAGTTCTCTGAGCTCTCTGAGCTCTCTGCTATTTTCTTCTTCAATTGCTCCATAGGTCCTATGATGAGCGATACAGGGGTGCGTATCTCGTGAGCGATGGTGGTAAAGAACTCCACGCGGGCATTGCGCATTTCCTCTTTCTTGGCAGCGTTGAGTGCTTCAATCTCCTTGCGGTGGCGACGTTCGTTCATGTACAGACGGAAACGAATGAAGAGGGTGATCATTGCAATAATCAGCAACACATAGAACACCTTGGCATAGATGTTCCACCAGAAAGGCGGGTGCACCTCAATCTTCAGTGTAGCCACCTGGTCTGACCACACGCCATCGTTGTTGGTGGCCTTCACGCGGAAGGTGTAGTTGCCTGGCGACAGGTTGGTATAGGTCACCTTGTGCTCGTTGCCCACGTAGGTCCAGTCTTTGTCGAAGCCTTCGAGCATATAGGCGTAAATGTTCTTCTCAGGCGAGCAATAGCTGAGCGAGGCAAACGACAGGCTGAATGCCTTGTCGTTGTACCACAGGTCGAGCTGTTCGGTCTTGGAGAGTGCTTGTGGCAGATGCCAGTTGCCCACTGCGATGGGGCTGTTGTTGATTTCGAGCTCAGTGATGAAGACGGGAGCCGACTGTTGGTTGACCTTTATTTTATGAGGATAGAACGTGTTGAAGCCATTGATGGTGCCGAAGTAGATGCGCCCGTTGCTGGCTCTCAGCACAGCATTGGGCTGAAACTGCTCGCTGTCAAGTCCGTCTTGTCGGGTGAAGCGTTGCATGCCCTCGCCTGCCGTATAGTGCAAGATGCCGCGGTCGGTCGAAATCCACAGTGTGCCCTGGTCTTCGGTGATGGCGGTGATGGCGAGTCGGGGCAGGTCGAGCGCCACACGACTGAACCGGTCGCCCTCTGCCTCATAGCGGCACAATCCGCCTTGCGTGCCGGCCCAGATAGTGCCTTTTCCGTCGATGAAAAGGCTGTTTACGAGGTTGGCACTGAGTGATTGCTGGTTGTTACTGTCGTGATGATAGGTCTTCACCTCACCGCCTTCCTTGGGATTGTAGCTCCACACGCCACTGCCCTGTGTGGCCACCCATAGTCTGCCGCCGGCATCTCTTTTCATGTCGATAGGCACCGATTGCACTTTTACCACGCGCTCGAAGTAGTCCTTCTGCCTGTTATACCGGCACAGTCCTTCCATTGTGGCTATCCAGATGGTGCCTTGGCGGTCGCGCAGCAGGGTGCACGAGTTGGGGTCGTAGAGTGAGTGGGCTTCTTCAGTCGGAACAATATGGCGCAATTTTCCGCTAACGGTCGAAAAAACATAGATTCCATCGCTAAAAGTGCCCATCCAGATGTCATCGCCATCAATGCAGAGCGAATGTGCCTTGATGCCTTTAAGCTGGGTGCGGCCAGGGTAGTCGGTAATGGGTGTAGAGCCGTTTTTATAGCAGTTCAGTCCGCCCTCTTCGCGAGTGGTCCACACACGGCCTTGACGGTCCTCCACAAAGTGGCTGGTGAGACCCGCAGCCGTGCTCTCGAAACGGTGAGCCACAGGCGACAGATAGGTTACGCCGCCATAGGCAGCGCCTATCCACAGTCCATTCTCATTGTCGCGAATCACGCTGGTGACGAAGCGCAGCGGCAGGTAGAGACTGTATTCGGAAGTACGCATGTCGTAAATCCACACACCGTCGTCACAACCCAACAGAAACTGATTGGGCGACAGCTCGTTGAGTGTGCGTATGCGCTGGTGATGCGCCGCATCGGTCGTGGGCAGTGAGTGAAGCACGCCCCCCTCGTCAATCCACAACAGGCCATCGTTGTCGGTGCCTAACCACAGTCGTCCGTCGCTTGACTGCAACATGCACAAGGCTGAGCGCAGCACCACACCTGGCTGTCTGGATGCCGCTTCGAACATGTTTTTCGACTTGTTCAGTTGCCACAGGGCAGGCATGCCCGTTTGCGAGATGGCCCACTGCCGTTGGTTGGCATCAGTATATACCTGTGCCACCTTGCCGTCAATGGCATTCAGGCTGTAGGTGCTGACGGGTTTCTCCGCATCGGTAAGTGAAAGACAGAGAACGCCCTGTCCGTTGGTTGCAATCCACAGATTACCGCTCTGGTCGATTGACAGATGCGTCACGGGTGCCGACAGTTCCTCGATAGGCAGAGGGGTGAACTGCTCGTTGGCAAAGGTGAAGCGGAGCACCCCGTCGGCAGTGCCCAGCAACAGGTTGTCGTCAGGGTCGCACACCAGTGCGACAACAGCTTGCGACGTGGCCGTTTCTGGGAGCGGATAGCTCACCACACGCGTGCCGTCGTAGCGACACAGTCCGTTGTCGGTTCCCATCCAGATGAACCCACGGCGGTCCTGGACAATAGTTCTTACGGCATTCGACAACAGTCCGTTGTCCATGGTCAGCTGCCGCTGACGATAGTTGGTTTGTGCGTTCGTGACAAGACTGAGTGTCAGCAACGCAAACAGGAGGTAAATGCGTTTCATACGACAAACTTACGAAAAAAACGCTGAAACGCGGCTACTATTAAAGAAGATTAACTCAATCAGACGATTTAATATGAATCATCACATGACCGAGTATTGGTCATCGCATGACCAAGCATCGGTCACCGTATGACCGCACATGGGTCATGCAGTGACCGCACATAGGTCGCCCTCAGACCACTGAGCGGTCGCTCTCTTACTGTGTCTGCATCATTTTTCCGCCAAGAAGTCCATTGCTTACTAAATTGTGAGCGAGAAATTTGGAATTCTGCATATTTTACCGTACTTTTGCACCAATATATTATATAATTGAAGGTAACCTATGGAGCAAATCAATTCGCACATGTCCCGCCTCGTACACGACGTGGCAGCCCAACTGGGCGACCGTGAAGCACTCATCTATAAGGACTTTGGCGGAACGGAGTGGAAATCCTATTCCTGGAATCAGTTCTCAGCGATGGTCAAGAAAATGTCGAACGCCATGCTCAATCTGGGCATTACGGTACAGGAGAATGTAGGCGTGTTCTCGCAGAACAGCGTGCAGTATCTCTTCACCGACTTCGGTGCCTGGGGCATTCGCGCAGTCACCATACCCTTCTATGCCACATCGTCGGAACAGCAGATTCAGTACATGATAAGCGATGCCAAGGTGCGCTTCCTCTTCGTGGGCGAACAGGAGCAGTACGAGAAGGCGCGCCGCGTGTTCTCCATGTGCAAGACACTGGAGAAAATCATCGTGTACGACCCTGCCGTGCATATCGATGAAAACGACAATACGGCCATTCACTTCGATGACCTTCTGAAGGCTGCCGAAGGACTGCCCCGACAGAGCGAAGTGGAGAACCGCCAGAAGAGCGCCACCTTCGACGACATTGCCAACATCCTGTACACCAGTGGCACCACGGGCGACTCGAAAGGTGTCATCCTCACTCACGGACAGTATCATGCAGCAATGGAGGCCAACCACAAGTGCGTGCCAGTCACGGAGAACGACCGCGTGATGAACTTCCTGCCCTTCACTCACATCTTTGAGAAAGGATGGAAGATACTGTGCATCACTGTGGGCGCACGCCTCATCGTGAACACAAAGCCCATGGAGGTGCAGCAGAGCATGCGCGAGACCCATCCCACCTGCATGTCGAGCGTGCCACGATTCTGGGAAAAAGTGTACATGGGAGTGCAGGAAAAGATAGAAAACAGCGGACTCATGCAGCGCAAGCTGTTCAAACACGCACTGAAGGTGGGCCGCAAGCACAACATAGAATACCTGGCCTGCGGCAAGCAGCCGCCACTTGGCCTGCACCTGGAATATGAAATGCTGAACCGCACCGTGTTCTCACTCGTGCGCAAGGAACTGGGACTGGAGAATGCACACTTCTTCCCCACAGCAGGTGCCGCCGTGTCACCATACGTAGAGGAGTTTGTTCACAGCATAGGCATCATGATGGATGTAGGCTACGGCCTCACCGAGAGTCTGGCCACCGTCAGCTGCGACCGCGTGGGCGGGCCGTTCACAGTGGGATCGGTAGGAAGACCTATCGAAGGACTCGATGTGAAGATCAGCGAAGAGGGCGAGGTGCTTCTGAAAGGCCCCACCATCACCCGAGGCTACTACAACCGCGACGATATCACGCGCGAGTCATTCACCGAAGACGGCTACTTCAAAACGGGCGACTCAGGCTTCTTCCAGAACGGCGAACTGTTTCTCAAAGACCGCATCAAGGACCTGTTCAAGACATCCAACGGCAAGTACATCGCTCCGCAGATGATTGAGTCGAAACTGCTCGTCGATAAGTACATAGACCAGTTGGCCATCATCGCCGACCAGCGCAAGTTCGTCTCGGCTCTCATCATACCCGTCTATTCCCTCCTGGAAGAATATGCACGCGAGCACGACATACCCTTCTCGTCGCGCGAGGACCTCTGCCAGAACGAGCAGATTCACCAGATGATGATGGAACGCATCGACACCCTGCAGCAGCAGTTGGCCCACTATGAGCAGGTGAAGCGCTTCACCCTGCTGCCCCACCACTTCTCACTGGAGCGGGGCGAGCTCACCAACACGCTCAAGATCAAGCGCCGCGTACTCAACGAGAACTACAAGGCAGAAATTGACAAGATGTACGCGGATTAAAAAGAGAAGTTTATTAATAATATGATAACCCAAGACCAATTAAAAGACGTATTAGATAGAGCCGAGAAACTGTACCGCTATCTGCGCATCGACGAGAAGCAGATGGAGTATGAGGAAGAAGAACTGCGCACACAAGCACCTGATTTCTGGGAAGACCCCAAGCGAGCCGAGGAACAGATGAAGAAGGTGAAAGGCATCAAGAAATGGATTGATGGCTATCACGACGTGAAGATGAAAGCCGACGAACTGCAACTGGCATTCGACTTCTATAAAGAGGAAATGGTGACCGAGGAAGAGGTGGACCACGACTACGAGCTGGCCATCCAAGCCATAGAACAGCTGGAACTCATGAACATGCTGCGACAAAAGGAAGACCCCATGGACTGCGTGCTGAAAATAAACAGCGGAGCAGGCGGCACCGAGGCACAAGACTGGGCACAAATGCTCATGCGTATGTATATGCGCTGGGCTGAGGCTCACGGCTATAAAGTGACCATATCCAGCATACTCGACGGTGAAGACGCTGGTATCAAGAGTGTCACAATGCAAATAGAGGGCGGAGAATATGCATACGGCTTCCTAAAATCAGAAAACGGCGTTCACCGTCTGGTGCGCGTCAGTCCCTATAATGCACAGGGCAAGCGAATGACCTCGTTCGCATCGGTCTTCGTATCGCCCTTGGTCGATGACACCATTGAGGTGTATGTGGATCCCGCCAAGCTGTCGTGGGATACGTTCCGAAGCAGCGGAGCTGGCGGTCAGAACGTGAACAAGGTGGAGTCGGGAGTGCGTCTGCGCTACTGGTACACCGATCCTGATACGGGCGAAGAGGAGGAAATCCTCATCGAGAACACCGAGACGCGCGACCAGCCGAAGAACAAGGAACGTGCTATGGCACTGCTCCGCTCACAGCTCTACGACCGCGCCATGAAGAAACGACTCGAAGCCCAGGCCAAGATTGAGGCCGGTAAGAAGAAGATAGAATGGGGCAGTCAGATCAGAAGCTACGTGTTCGACGATAAGCGCGTAAAGGATCACCGCACCAACTATCAGACCAGTGATGTCGATGGCGTGATGAACGGAAAAATAGACGAGTTCATCAAAGCTTATCTCATGGAGTTCCCTGTGAGTGATGAGTGATGAGTATAACTAAAACCGTTAAATTTAAACAATAATTATTTTTATGAGCAGTTGTAATCATAATTATTCATTACTAATTGCTCATTACTAATTTTGAAAAACTATGAGTAAAAGAAAACAAGAAGAAGTTCATCAGAATGCTAAGCAGAAGGCTTATGCAGAGAAACAGGCTCAGAAGGGCGACAAGATCGTGAAGTGGATCTTCGGTGTTCTCATTCTGCTGGCAGTGGTTTACATGTTCTGGGCAATCTTTATGTTCAGTTGATATGAGTGGACTGGAGATTGAACGGAAATTCCTCGTTCGCGGCAATGGCTATAAGCAACAGGCTGTAAGCCATAGTCGCATCAAACAGGGCTACATCTGTAGTGGTCGCGGACGCACCGTAAGAGTGCGGCTCCGCGACCACTGCGCTTTTCTCACCATCAAGGGACCCTCGCTCGACGGAGGTCTCTCGCGCTATGAGTTCGAGAAGGAAATCACGCTCGATGAAGCCGAACATTTGTTCCATCTTTGTGAACCGGGCATCATCGACAAGACCCGCTATCTTGTGCCTTCGGGAAATCACACCTTCGAAGTCGATGAGTTCTATGGCGACAACGAAGGGCTCGTCATGGCAGAAGTGGAACTATCGGCACCTGACGAACCCTACGAAAAGCCCGATTTCATCGGACGAGAAGTAACGGGCGACCGTCGATTCTATAACTCACATCTGCGACAGAACCCCTTCAGATTGTGGAAGGATGAGATTTAAAAATTAGCATCGTTTGAACATGAAATGCGCCATGCCGATACCAATGAAGGCTCCTATGGTGCAACCCGTTGTGTTAGCGGCAAAGTCGAGCCATTCGCCTGCACGGTTGGTGGTGCAGTAGGTTTGAACGAGCTCAATACAGCCACTCATGATCACAGGAGCCAGCCAGGCTAAAAGGAATAGACGAAGCCAGCTGAGACGGACGTGACTGCGCAGATATTCCCACCAGATGACCGAGCACGTGCCGCCATACATGATGAAGTGAGTCCATTTGTCCATGAACTTCACATTGTCAAGCGGTGTGTGAGGGGGTATAAACCAGACGGAGAGATACCAGATGAGAAGAATGCAAATGACAGAAAGTTTGTATTTTCTTACATAAAAAGCAATTATTTTCATCTTTACTTACAATTTTGATGCAAAAGTAAGAATATTTTTATACTTTTGCAAAGATTTTTCATGAAAGATGAAACATGGCAACAAGCGAAAGAGGTGAATTCACAACCAAGTTAGGCATCATTCTTGCTACTGCAGGTTCGGCTGTGGGCCTGGGCAATATATGGCGTTTTCCATACATGGCAGGCGAGAATGGCGGGGCCGTCTTTATCCTGATTTATTTTTTCTGTGTGCTACTGCTCGGCATTCCCTG
>JAEEGI010016858.1_pt1 | contig 15053 bp, 11 predicted proteins | sample 8958751 | NCBI WGS metagenome assembly JAEEGI01 (sample SAMN16246545, study PRJNA631951) | gut metagenome | biome: gut microbiome; feature: rumen; material: KS-attached | host: Bos | place: Iran: Karaj | collected 2018-10
CTGAAATTAAGTCTTTTTCTTTCATCTCAGAATATTTAACAATAGCACAACCATAATTTGTACCACCATAAAGATCTTCATCAAATGCATCAACATATGCTTTTGATGCTGTTTTTAAAGATTTTTCATAAGCAATATACTTAGTTTTCTTATTATTAGCTTGAATTGCGTTTATCGTTGGTAAAGCGATTAGGGTTAAAACACCAAGTATCGCAATAGCTACTACTAATTCTACTAAAGTAAATCCTTTCTTGTTCATACAAAGTCCTCCTATTATCTACAATTATATAATATAAAACTACACTTTTCAATCAATTATATAATAAACACCATGATACTTTAGTAAAAACTTTTAATTATTTCCTGCAAATAAATATAATAAAAAATATGCTAATAATATATTTAAAAATAATAAAGAAAGGATGAGATAAATCTCACCCTATTTTCTTCATTTTATCATTGTTTTAATTTTCCAGAACTAACATATCGTACATGAAGATTCATTCTAACATTCTTCATTGTATTAACGTTTCCATCATTATAACAAGAGTTACCTACATAATATTGTGAAACAGCTGTATTACTAAGACCAGTTGAAACGGAATTTAAGGTAGCAACAACTGGTAATCCAAAACTTTCACCTGATCCATTATTAGGATTATTGGAAATATCCCATCCAACAACTCCTAATATCGCACCATTTGGTATACTAATAGATTTGCTTTTTGTACAATCATCACCCCATGAATTTAAAGTTTCACACTTATCCATAGTTACCTTTGCAGTCTTAATATAACTAGCAGGGAAACAATTACTACCATGTCCATTATTACTTAAAGCAACTAAAGCTTTATATCTAGCTAAGCCTTTTTCACTTGTAGGAGCAAATGTTGTCTTCCTTGCAGTTTTGTTTTTAACTTCAAGAAAATCACTTTGTATCTTTAATTTAACATCAGTATTATTTTTTGTTACAGCAACCCTTACACATCCATTGCTACTACCAGAACAACCATAAGTGTTTCCAATATCATTTCCCTTTGACATTTGTATAATATAAGATCTACTAATATGCTTACCATTACTTGAAGCATTTTCAGCTTTAACACCAGCGGCTGAAATTATTGAATAGCCACCATCAGGACTACAAGCTACAACAGCTCTATTATCAGTATTATAAGAGTAAGCTTTATTATCAAATGTGCAACGCTTAATTTTGAAATCATCATACGTTAATACAACATCATCCATTTTTTGAAGTCTATCGATTCTCTTATCAATACTATCGGTATATGAAGTGGAAGATCTTTTTTCATGTGTAAGATAATTTTGAAAACCATCAGCTTGAGAAGTATCATATTGTGCTCTAACTCTTATCAATGTAGGTTCATGTTTATAAGGACGTACATTAGCAGCTTGTACACCACTAATGCCTATTACATTACTATTGTCATGAAAAGTATTTGGCCAATTATAATAATTACCTATATCCACATTTATATTATTATATTTTTTAGAAACATGATGAATTAAATCACCACTTTGAACATAAGTAGTATAAGTTTCTTCTAAAGATTTTACATTATACCATTGTGCATATAAAGTTAGATCAGCTTCAGTTTCATATGATTGTGCCGGATCATACCATGTTCCTGATGTAGCAGTCGCACTTTTAACAGTAGCCCATCCTAAGAATACTTTACCTGTATTTGTCCATGTATTGCTTGCTATAGAATACGGAGTTCCTCCTGGTTTTACCTCAGTTTTACTAACAGTATCAGTTGAAGTTGTATTTCTCATATATACAATTCTTTGTCCCGGTATCCAATTAGCTACAGCCACCGTATTCTTTACAGCAGCAGTATCTGATAATGTTTCATTTGTTACTGTTTCTGAATCTACCTTCCAATCATCAAATATATGCCCTGGTCTAGTTGGTATACAACTAGAATTCCATTTTTCATTTTTAAATCTTGTTACAGGTTTATTAGAACATCCGCTTCCACCATTATCATCATATGTAAGCGTGAATCTATGACGTCCATCAAATTCGATATCACAAGCACCAGTATTACCTGTTAACCTATCTTTTATTGCAACTTGTTCAGTAACATATGGATTAGTTGCAGTTCCTTCTTTCGTACTGATAAGAGTTCCTTTATTATTAGTACTTTCACATCCATTCTCACTACGACATATAAACGAATAAGAAACTTTAAACTTATCTCCATAATCTTTTAACACTTCAACATTTTCTACAATACAACGAGGTGAACGATCATCTATAACTATAGTACTTCCCCATGTAGAGAAAGTATTACCTTTATCATCTACTGCATAAATATATACTCTAATCGTATTTTCAGCAGCTGTAATAAATCTAGAAACATCATAACTAGTACGAACAGTCTTACTATTATTACTTAATGTTCTCTTAACTAGATTATTTTCACCTAAATATAACTGATATGTATAACTTTTAATAATTCTACCTTCATCTTGATGTTCTAAATTTATTATTACTGATCTTCCATCATTAGAAATTGTATGTGTAATATTTGCTCCACCTGCACCTACATTCTTATCTTGATAAGCAGGACAATACAAATGTGAAATATAAACAACTCTATTTTTTTCTTTTTTAATACGTACAAAAGTATATTCTTGAGAAGCTTCATTTCCAACAGGTTTAGACATAACACAATCTGCTTTAGTACCATCTACCATCTTAGAAATATACTTCTTTTTTACTAATTCTTCTAAAGAAACATCAACAAAGTCCCCTTCATTTCTAAGTATTATTTTATTATTACTATAATATGATTTAGCTGCACTTTCTAAGTTCTTTTTTTGAGATATATAATACTTGTTTTTACTATTTTGAATTAATGAACTAACAGATGGTATCGCAACCATCATTAAAATACCCAAAATAACAACTGCTCCTAGTAACTCTACCATTGTAAATCCTTTTCTGTTTTTCATATTGATGCTCCCTTCTACTATAAATAGTATAAACTTATTCTATGTATTTTTCAATTAATTATATTTGAAAAATTAGTATCTTTTAGTTAAAATAATTTTAGGTGATTTTATGCAAAAACTTAAACTACAATATACTATTTTTTGTGCGATAATTTTGTTTTGTTTTGGCTTAATTGTAATAAATCAAAAACTAACACCAGTCTTTGAAAAAAAAGCAGACAAAGAAATTAATGCCTATATAGAAGAAAACTATAACGATTTAAAAGATATAAAAAAAGAAAACACAAAATTCATTAATAATAAATATGTAAAAATAATAAGACATAAAGATAATAAAAACTATTATTTCAAAATAGCTTATAAAAACAAAAAAATAACTGATACATATAAACAAGATTATGTTGAAGGATCTACTTTTCTTAAATATATATCTAAAAAGATTAAAAAAGATATAAAAGACAAAGTCCAAAAAGATTACACAGTAATTATAGATTCTAAATTAGATAAGTTTTCAGAAAAAACTAAAGAAAACATTATCAAAGAAAAAGAATTATTATCATCAGAAATATTCATTTTAGAAATAAAAGTAAATTCAGAATTTAATACAAAATCAATTACTAGTTCACTATCTAGTATTCATAAAAAATTAATAAATAATAATATAAAGGCTAAATCATATAACTTTACTATTAAAGATCCTAAAACAAATAAAGAAATGAAAATTAATAATTTAAAAATAAATAAATATTTAAATAATATAATAACTGATATAATTAATAATAAGAAAAGTGATTATATGAAAGAAAATAATATTACATACGAAATATTAAAATAGGAGGTATTTATGAACGATTGTATATTTTGTAAAATAATTAAAGGAGAGATTCCGTCTAATACTATTTATGAGGATGAAACTATTAAAGTAATGATGGATATTAATCCTAAGACTAATGGACATCTATTAGTTTTGCCTAAAGAGCATTATGAAAACTTACTAACTATAGATGATAATGTTCTATCAAAGATAATAGTTTATACTAGAGAAGCTTATCCAATGTTAAATGAAAAATTAGGTTCACAAGGACTAACATTAGTTAATAATAATGGAGAAGGTCAAGATGTTAAACATTTCCATCTTCATTTAATTCCTAGATATGTAGGAGAAAAAATAGATATGGAATCTAGTAATAATCTAAGTGAAATTGATGAAATATATAATAAATTGATGGACTAAATCAAATAAATTTGTTAGTATATTATGTAGCGAAACAGGAGAGTGAGGAAAAAAATGAAGAAAAAATTATTTATGGCATTAGCTTTAATTGCTGCTGTTGGTTCTTTAACAGCATGCAAATCAAAAGTAGATGGAATGCTAGTAAGTATGAAAGGAGCAAAAGTTACTGCTCAAAAGTATTATGATGAAATTAAAGAAGATAGAATAGCTTTATTAGTAGATATGATAGATCATCAATTATTTGATGAAAAATATCAAACTACTACTGAAGAAACTAAATATGTAGAAGATAAAATCAACGAATTAAAAGAACAATATTCTAATGGAGATGACAAACAATTCGAATCAATGTTACCTACATACTTTGGAGTAGATAGTATTAAAGAATTAGAAAAACAATATGCTTTAGAATATAAAAGAGAACAAGCAGTTAAAGATTACTTAGAAGATCATTTATCTGATTCTGAAATTAATAATTATTATAAAAACTATATTTCAGGAGATGTTAAAGCATCACATATCTTAATAGAATCAAAAGTTAGCGATAAAGCATCTGACACTGAAAAAGAAAAAGCAGAAAAAGCAGCTAAAAAACAAGCTGAAAAACTAATTCAAGAATTAAATAAAGGAGCTGACTTTGCTACATTAGCTAAAAAGTATTCTGATGATGCAGCTACTAAAGCAAAAGGTGGAGATCTTGGATACTTCGATGTTAACGATATGGAAGAAACATTCGCAGAAGCTTGTAGAGATTTAAAGAAAAATGAATATACTAAAAAACCAATTAAAACATCTTATGGATACCATATAATCTTAAAGAAAGGTGAAAAAGATAAACCTAAACTAGATGATGTTAAAGATAAAATTAAGAAAACTTTAGCTGAAGAAAAATTAGATAAAGACGATAAATTAATTTATACAACTCTAGTAGATATTAGAAAAGATAAAAAGATTAAATGGAATGATTCTAAGATGAAAAAAGCATATAATGATTATATGGATAAATTAACTGGAAATACTGAAGATTAAAAAAAGAAGTTTAAACTTCTTTTTTTATTTTCTTAAATAACCAAATCCCATTCTCAGTATAAACTTCTTTAAAAGAATCGTTATTTTGTATATAGTTAAATATAGCATATTGCTCAGTTAATAAATAATAATCAAAGTCATATCTATTCATAACATCTCTAAAATCTTTTTGGATATGAAGAATTCTAAGATTATCAACATAATTATGTTTATTATATAAATCTGCTCTACCATCAATAAACACATCTATATCGTTATATATTAATATTCCTCCCAATCCATAAGAATTAAAAAGTCTCTCTGGATTTTCTTTTTTAATAACGTTAATAAACTCATCACTTAATTCTTTTTTAGTAGTATTAACCATAATATTTTTATTAAAGCTCCATCCAAAAATAAATACCAATAAAGCTGATAACCCTAATATAAAGATATTAGTATATGGATCATCTTCTCTTGAAGGAATATAATCAAATACAATTAGACTCATAATAATAAATGTATATTCCCAAAATCTAATACTACTTAAACCTAAATATAGACAAAATAAGAATAATATTCCATCTATCAATCTAATCTTCTTTTTACTTAGTATAAATATCAATACTATTGCAAAAGCAAAAACAAAATAGATTAAATGCATCCTATTAGATATAACACTAGGTTGCCATTCTGATATAGAAGATAACATAGTTGCATTAAGCATATTTTCATATGGATAAGTAATCATTTTAAATCCATGGGGATTAATTAATAAACATAGAGCACTAATAAGACTCATTGAAAGATACTTAATTATTTGATTTAAACTGATTCTCTTAGACTCTATTTTAGTTAAATTAAACTTAAATAGACCACCTATTATAAACATAATTGGTATCAAATAAACTAAGTTACTAGAACCACCATGAATATTAACCCAAATAATAGCTATTAATGGTAAAAAATAAATCTTTTTAGATTCTTTATTATCAAATAAATCTAAACAAAACCAGCAAGTTAACAGTAATAATATACTACTAATCAAATGAGGTCTAGCAATCATTATAGAACCTAAAATAATACCTGAGAATAACCAAATAACTCCAAATAATTTATTCTTTTCAATCTTATTTTGATTAATATAATAAAGTATTAAGAATAAAACTAATAAACATATTAATCCATATACAAATATATTATATTTACCAAATATTAAGTACATAACATATATGATTATTTCAAAACCCCATTCATGACTCATCCAATAAGCACCAGGTATACTCCAAGAAAAAATATCATGTTTTAGAATAGTATGATTTAAAAACATGTATTCTCCAGCTTTAAAATGCCAAAGATAATCACTCTCTATTCTCATAAATACCATCATAAATAATACAAAAGATATAGTTAATATTAAGAAAACTATCTTATTCTTATTCTTCATAATATAACCCCTTCTGATAAAGTTTATTTTTTATTACATATTCCAGTTCCTTATCTTTATATTTCTTACTATATCTCTTATATAATTTATCATATTCTTTCTTAACAATATCTTTATCTACACCAATATTCATCTTATCAACTACCTCATTAACAAGATCAATATCATATCCCATATTAATTATATTATTTTTAATTTTATTTTTTAAAACTACTCCCCCATTATTTTTATTAGATTTAAGCATCTTTTCAGCTATCTTTTCTATTCTTATTAATTGCTCTTCCCTATTAAAAACTTCTAAGTTATTATCAATAATAGTTTCTTCTATTTTATGTTTAATTAGCTCACTTTTTATCTTATAAGGACCCCAATTAGTAGTAATCATCTTATCATTAATAAAACTATAAGCATATCTATCATCATTTAAATAACCTTGTTTTTCTAACAAGTTAATCACATCATTAATAGTACTATTATCATACTCTTTTTCAGTTAATAATTTTCTTAAATCATATTTAGATTTAACTCTACTATTAATAGATTTTAATGAATAATAATAACATTCATAATATAAATTATCATTCTTAATATCTTTAAGCATTTTCTCAGTAATACTTTTCTTTATTAATAACTCATATTTTAGAATAACATCTTCATATAAAGTTAAATCTATATTATTATCCAAAGTAACTTTATACTTACTATCTTTAAGTTTTTTATACCTAACTATATTCATAGAACCACTCCAATTAAAGTATATCATTAAAAAAAGAAATTAACATCTAATTTCTTTTAACTTCAATCATTCCAGCACTTACTTCTTCTAAAGCTCTACCTATATTTTTTTTACTTTTATATTTTTCTTCAGGCATTTGTAGAAAACCAGTTTTTGAAATTTCTTTACTTCTATGAGCAGAAATTAAAACTAACTCATATTTTGAATTTATTATATTTAGTAGTTTATCAATAGATGGAAATATCATAATATCACACTCCCTACCTTAAGAATAAATGTTCCAAATTGTATAGTCAATCTATTAGACAAATATTTACAAAATAAATTTACAAAGAATTATACAAAAAAAGAAACTAATCAATATTAGTCCTTTTTCATATAACACAGTATTCTAAAATGGCATTTTTAAATTACCATTTCTAAATTGCTTCATCATCTTTTTCATTTGTTCAAATTGTTCTAAAAGTTTATTTACTTCTTGTACAGAAGTTCCACTACCTTTAGCTATTCTAGTCTTACGACTAGCTTTTATTATACTTGGATTTCTTCTTTCTTTAGGTGTCATAGATAATACAATCGCTTCAATTCTAGCTAATTGTTTAGGATCAACTTTTACTTTATCTAATCCTGCCTTTTTAGCTCCAGGAACTAATTTCAATAGATTCTCTATTGGACCTAGTTTTTTCATTTGTTTCATAGTTGACAAGAAATCTTCTAAATCGAATTTACCTTCTTGCATTCTCTTGGCAGTCTTTTCTGCTTCTTTTTCATCTATTGCTTCTTGAGCTTTTTCAACTAAGGAGATAACATCTCCCATACCTAGTATTCTACCAGCCATTCTTTCAGGATCAAATGAATCAAGTCCATCCATTTTTTCACTGACACCAATAAACTTAATAGGTACATTAGTTAAATGTCTAACTGATAAAGCAACTCCACCTCTAGTATCTCCATCTAACTTAGTTAAAATAACACCAGTTAGTTTTAATCTATCATTAAATCCATTGATAACATTTATAGCATCTTGTCCCATCATAGAGTCAATTACAAGTAATGTTTCATCTATATGAACTGCATTAAATATATTATCTAATTCATCCATTAAATCTTCATCTATTTGAAGTCGACCAGCAGTATCGATTAAAACATAATCATGTTTATTCTCTTTAGCATATTCTAAAGCATTTTTAACAATCTCAACAGGATCTTTTTTACCTTCATCATATACAGTAATGTTTAATTCTTTACCAAGTTGTTTTAATTGATCAATCGCAGCAGGTCTATAAACATCACCAGCAACCATCAAAGGATTTTTCTTTTCCTTTTTTCTTAGATAATTAGCCAACTTCGCTATTGTTGTTGTTTTACCAGAACCTTGAAGACCAACTAACATCAAAACTGATGGTTTTCCACTTACATATAGTGGTGAAGATTCTCCTCCTAATAAATCAACTAATTCATCTTTAACAATCTTAACAAACATATCACCTGGATTAATACTACTTCTAACTTCAGTTCCAAGCGCTTTTTCTTTGACGTTATTAGTAAACTCTTTAACTACTTTATAGTTAACATCTGCTTCTAATAATGCTAATCTAATCTCTCTCATCATGGAATCGATATTATCTTCAGTAATCATTCCATAACCTTTTATTTTACTAATCGCGTTTTGTAATCTATCTCCCAAGTCTTCAAACATAAAATCACCTAACAATATTATACAAGAAATTAACAATTATTCCAAAGAAAAAATAGTCATACGACTATTTTAACTATAATCTACAGGATCAAACGAACTATCATCGTCATCATCAGTATCTAATATTAAGATATCATCATCTTGTTTCTTTTCTTCAGTAGTTCCTCCAGTAAAACTAGAATTATCAACTCATTCAGGAACCATAAATCCACCATTATCAACATCCTCTTGTTCAGTTGGTTCATGTATTTCACTCTTTAAACTAGCTGTTAAATCAGGAATTTGTTCCTTCTCTTCCTCTTTTTCTTCTTGAGGCTCTTCTACTTTTTCTTCAGTCTTTTCAGTTGGAGTATCATTTGATAAAACATCTACTAATGGAGTTCCACCATCAGTTTTAGGAACACCACTTTCACCATTATCTTCAACAATTCCAACTAAAGGAACTCCTGTATCAGTTTTAGGAACTTCGCTTTCTTTTTCAGCTGGTTTATTACCTAATAATTCAGCAACATCACCATCTATAAATGATCCATTATCTTCTTTAGGTTTAACACTAACTTCTTTAATACCAGTAACTCCAATATCTGCTTTCATAGATTCAGAAATTGAACTAACATTATCAATAATATTTAAACCATCATCATTATTAGTATTTCTAGTATTACTTACACCTTTACTATTACCATTCCAAATTTGAACGACATCAGCATTTCCACTCCATGGAGCTGGATTTGGCATTTCCATTCTAATAATTAAAGGTATTCTAAATCCTAATCCGAAACCTAAACAAGTACCAGATTGTAATGTTTTTTGTTTCTCAACAATCTCTTCACTAATATTAGGAACCATCTTTCTAATATATTCAACATCAACAGGGTGGTTCATCTTAAATATTAAGAAATTTGTACATTGTGAAATAACAGTATCAGATAATTCAACAGGTCTTTGTGTAATCAATCCCAAGATAACACCATATTTACGACCCTCTTTAGCAATTCTTTCGAATATATTATATCCAATTAAGAATCTATCTGTATCGTTTTGAACATATCTATGTGCCTCTTCACAAACTATATGGAAAGGTATACTACCTCTATTTTTTAATCCCTTAGCAAACTCAAATACTAATCTTGAAAAAATCTTAACAATAACTTTAGCAAAATCATCATCAACATCATCTAAGTTAATATTAATAATTTGATATTTTCTACCACTATCTAATATTAATGAACTTAAGAATTCCTCTAAAGAAATATAATTATCTACATTAAAGAATTTAGCATTATTGCCTACTATTAAAGCATGCAATCTAACTCTTATGGTAACTGCATCACCATAAGTATTTTGATTTCTTAACCAACCTTCACTTATTAAAGTAAAGTTTAATGCTTTCTCTAAAGTATCTAAAGTATAATAAACTCCACCCTTAGGTTCATAATTATCAAATTTTTCATCTATAAATGAAGTAACATATTCAGTTAATAAAACACTTTCACTAAATTGTCCTTCAGAATCTATTAAGAAACATTCTCTAAACTTTCTAGTATAACCAATACCTTGTACAGGAGCCTCTAAATTAAATTGAGGTGTAGAACAACTAGCTAAGATTGAGAATATCTCATTTCTCTTATTAGGACTAGTCTCATTAGTATATAGAATAGTCATAACAGCTTTAGCAATCAAGTGATTCTTATATGCATTCGCATCCATATCATCTTGAGAAAAGATTAGAGCTAATTTAACCATTCTTTCAATTATAGGTAATTGAGAATGTGAATCACATTGCAATAACAAAGCTAAATCTTGAACATTCAATAAATAAATTGGTAATCTTAATTTTTCTCCTAATCCTTCAGCTTCATTAGTAGAAATAAATCTATAATGATAATTTGGATTAATAGAATTTAAATTACTAAAAGCATTATAATACTCACCAGAAGAGTCAAATAATAAGATATTAGCTTTATAAGGATATAATCTATCATCATGAAACATATTTTGGAATAATCTAGTAACACCACAAGATTTACCTGATCCAGTATTACCCATTATCGCAAAATGGTTACTAAAGAAACTATTAACATCTAAATAGATAGGAAATCCATCATAAAAAGGACTATTACCAAGTTTCATAAAACCATCTACATCATTACCACAAATCATTGGAATTTCTTTTTCTTCAACAACTCTAACTGATGAATCGATTTTTGGTTTCCTCAATGTACCTGGTATAACTTTATCGTTAACTATTTCACCTAAAAATCTGGCCTTAACAATATCTCCATCAAGGTCATCAACTTCTCCTAATACTTTCTTACTATCGTCTTCAAATATAAGATGCAAATTCATTAAATTCATACTGATATTTTCAGCATCTTTTAATCTTATATGACATCCCTTATCACTAATATAAACTATCTTATCAAACATAGACATCCCCTCTATTTTACCTATATAAATTATAACTAAAAAAAAAGAAATATACAAGTTATATTTCTAATAATTATTCTTATTTACTAAATGTACTATCTAATAAGTCTCTCAATTCTTTTTTTACATTTTCATCATCAACTTTTTCAATAGTTTTACTAATCTTTTGAAAAGTTTGATAAATCCCAACTTTTTTCTCTAATTCTTCTAATTTATCAGTAGCCATCTTCAATTGTTTAAAAACTGCATTTCTACTAACATTATTCTTTTCAGCTATTTCTCCATAACTTAAATTATCAAAATAATAATCTTTAAAATACTCTTTTTGCTTGTCAGTTAATATTTCACCATAAATATCAAACAAATCATTATAATAAAACACTTCATTCATAATATCACCTACATCATATCTTTAAACAATCCATAGATATATTTTTCAATATCAAAACTAACTAAGTCTTCCATTCTTTCACCAAGACCTATAAATTTAACAGGAATACCAACTTCTTCTTTAATAGCAAGAACTATTCCACCTTTAGCAGTACCATCCATCTTAGTTAAAACAATACCAGTAATATTAGTTATTTCTTTAAATGCTTTAGCTTGATTAATACCATTTTGTCCAGTACCAGCATCAATAACAAGTAATGTTTCAGAACATCCACCATCTACAAGTTTGTTGATAACATTATTCATTTTTTCTAACTCATTCATTAAATTAACTTTATTTTGTAATCTACCAGCAGTATCAACAAGTACTACATCGCATCCCTTTTCTCTAGCATTTTCAATACCATCATATAAAACAGATGATGGATCAGAATTTTCTTCTTTTCCAAAGAATTCTACTCCAGCTCTATCAGCCCATTCATGAAGTTGCTCTATCGCACCTGCTCTAAAAGTATCTCCCGCAACCATCATAACTTTTTTACCTTCAGATTTTAATTTATTAGCTATCTTCGCAATAGTAGTAGTCTTTCCTACTCCATTGACACCAACAAATAAGATAACACTAATATCTTTATCATTATAATGAATTTTATTAGTTAATATCTCATCATTAACATAAATAATAAACAACTCATCAACAATAATCTCTTTCAATTCAGAAGGATCATCAATATGTTCTTTTCTAACTCTATCTCTAAGTCTATCAATAAAATCCATAACAGTATTAACACCAATATCTGCCATGATTAATATCTCTTCTAATTCTTCAAAGTATTCATCAGTTACTTTCTTATATTTATTAGTTAAATTAGCTAATTTAGAAACAAAACCTTCTCTAGATTTAGAAAGCCCCTTTTCATAGATTTTTATATCTTTTTTCTTATCTTCTTTCTTCTTTTCTTTTTTAGCTTTCTTAATAGACTTTTTATCTTCAATAACTTTAGTCTCTTCAACTACAGGTTCAGATTCTTCTTCAACTTCAGATTCTTCAACATCAGTAGAATCATCTTCCTCATCTATTTCAGTTTCTTCTTCATTAGTTTCTTCAATTTCTTCTTGTATTTCTTCATCTACTTCAGATTCTTCTTCATCTTCTTCTACTTCTTCATCTTCTTGTTCTTCAACAATATCTTCCTCTTCTTCAGTAGATTTAAACATATTTTTAATTTTGCTAAATAATCCCATTGTCATCACCTGTCTATATTATATCATGTAAGCTTATAAACTAAAAGAAGATATAATATTAAAAGAAAGTATTATAATAACAAAAATAAATATTTTTATGTATAATTTTACACTAATCAACCCACTAAATTATAACCATATTATTATAATATGATATGCTTATTATAGAGGAACTATAATCCTTCAAGTAGACAAAAAGACTATTTTATAGTATAATTACCTAGTTAGTTCTTACGTATAGAAAGGAGAAAAAATGAAAGAAAACACTGAAACAAAAGTAATTGTTTTAGGTGGTTTAGGAGAAGTTGGTAAAAATATGTATTGTGTAATGCATAATGATGCCATAGTTATTATTGATGCCGGAGTAAGTTTTCCAGAAAATGATTTAATGGGAGTAGACTATGTTCTACCTGATTTCACATTCTTAAAGGAAAACGAAGATAAAATTCAAGCTTTATTAATTACCCATGGACATGAAGATCATATAGGTAGTATTCCATTTTTAATTCAACAAGTGAATATACCTGCAATCTATGCACCTAACCACGCAAAACAATTAATAGCTAAAAAATTAGAAGATAGAAACTTAAGATTTGATAATTTATATGTTTATGACGAAAAAACTAAATTAAAATTTAAAGATATTGAAGTAGAATTCTTTATAATGACACACTCTATACCAGATTCTCATGGTATTAGTCTAAAAACACCTGATGGAAGAATTATAACTACAGGAGATTATAAATTTGATTTAACTCCAATTGGACCAATGTCTAATCTTCATAAAATGACTACCTTAGGTGAAGACGGAGTTGATCTATTAATAAGTGATTCAACTAATGCTTTAAATGAAGGATTCTCAAATTCAGAATCAGTAGTTGATGAAACTCTAGGAGAAATGTTTGATAGATTTAAAGAAAATAGAATTATTATCGCAACATTTGCTTCTAATATTTATAGAATTAAACATATCTTTGAAACATGTTATAAACATAATCGTAAAATATGTATCTTTGGTAGAAGTATGGAAAATAATATTTCTATATCTATTGAAGGAGGATATATTGAACACAAAGAATTATTAATTACTCCAGAGGAAGCAAAATCATTAAAACCAAAAGAAGTAACAATTCTTTGTACAGGTACTCAAGGAGAACCTTTAGCTGCATTATCACGTATGTCTGAAGGAACTCACAAACAAATCAAACTTATACCTGATGATATCGTAATATTCTCATCATCTGCCATACCAGGAAACGTCTTAAGTATTTCTAAAACAATTAATAAACTATATCTACAAGGAGTAAAAGTATATACATCTTCTTCTTTAGTAGACCTACATACATCAGGACATGCAAATGAAGAAGAAATTAAATTATTATTTAGATTATTAAAACCTAAATATTTAATGCCATTCCATGGAGAATATAGAATGTTAAAAAAACAAGCTAATATAGGAATAGCTTGTGATATACCAAAAGAAAATACATTTATCTTAAGTAATGGTGATTCATTAATATTAAAAGATCATGTCGTTACAAAAGGTCCTGAATATCCAGGACAAGACATCTATGTAGATGGATCACGTATAGGTCAAATTGGTGGAGCTGTTCTAAAAGATAGAAAAATAATGGCTAGCGATGGAATCTTAGTAGTAATAATTAATTTAAATATGAAAGAAAGAAAATTATTAATTAAACCAAATATTACTACTAGAGGATTTATACTTGTTAATGAAAACGAAGAACTAATTAAAAAGATAGAAAACAAAGCAGAACAAGTAATAAACGAATCTCTAAAAGATCCAAAAACTAACTTTATTATCTTAAAAGGACACCTAACTGAAGCTCTATATCCATTTATTAATAACTTAACTGGAAGA
>JAEEGI010016859.1_pt1 | contig 15053 bp, 14 predicted proteins | sample 8958751 | NCBI WGS metagenome assembly JAEEGI01 (sample SAMN16246545, study PRJNA631951) | gut metagenome | biome: gut microbiome; feature: rumen; material: KS-attached | host: Bos | place: Iran: Karaj | collected 2018-10
CCTGGGCAATTACTGGTAACTCTTGTTCAGAATGTGGAGCGGAAAACGGGACTCGGACCCGCGACCCCAACCTTGGCAAGGTTGTGCTCTACCAACTGAGCTATTTCCGCATTGTAACCCTTTTTATAGGTGCATTTCTCTAAATGCGGTGCAAAGGTAATGCTTTTTTTTGAACTCACAAACTTTTTCGCCGTTTTTTTTCATTTCATTTTAAACATCATTGGAAACCTGAACATAAATCCATGATAGTCAATCCATCCGGTCGCGATAGTCTTCATAGCAATACTCTCGTAATGTTATCAGTTCACCATCACATTTCAACAAGCATATAGAAGGATGAGTGATTCCGTTAAACATGCAGGTCTTAACTGTCGTATAGTGCAACATGTCTTCAAAAATGACATTCTCCCCGATTTGTAACTCGTGGTCGAAACGCCAATATCCCATAAAGTCGCCACTTAAACAACTGTTGCCTCCCAATCGGTAAACATGACCATGCTTTTCATACAGTCTCTTCGCATCATCTAACGACACGTTCTCTATAATTTCTGCCCCGCGTACTTCTGGCATATAAGGCATTTCGAGACAATCAGGCATGTGGCATGTGAAACTAACATTTAAAATAGCTGTATGTATTCCTTTATCTTCAACCACATCAACAACCTGAGAGACAAGAGGTCCCGTCTGCCAAGCAAAAGCACTTCCTGGTTCAAGGATAATCTTTAGCCACGGGTATCGTTGGTGTAATCCCTTTATAATATTAATAAGGTGCGGAACATCATAATCCTTTCGTGTCATAAGATGTCCTCCACCAAGATTCAGCCATTTCAACTGAGGAAACCATCTTGAGAACTTTTCTTCAATGTGAACAAGTGTACGCTCAAGAACGTCTGCCCCACTCTCACAATGGCAATGGCAATGAAAACCTTCTATATGACTAGGCAATTGGTCTGGCAGTTTGTCAGCCGTTATGCCGAAACGAGAACCTGGTGCACAAGGGTTATATAGTTCAGTTCCCACTTCAGAATATTCTGGATTTACCCTTACGCCTATGCTCAATGAACTATTTGCAGACAAAGCACGCTCACAATAACGGTTATATTGAGACAGAGAGTTAAAGATAAGATGACTTGAGCAACGTGCAATTTCATCTATCTCATAGTCGGTATATGCAGGCGAGAACGTATTAGCATGACTACCGAACTCTTCGAACGCAAGTCGGGCTTCATAAAGCGAACTAGCAGTTGTGGCAGAAATAAACTCCTTGAATATCGGAAAGGTTTTCCATAGGGCATAAGCCTTGAATGCCAATATTATCTCTGAGTCCGCTTGTCGGGAAACATCGGCAATAAGAGCCAAATTCTGTCTTAAACGTTCTTCTTCAAGAACGTAACAAGGACGCTGAAGTCCTTCATAAGTGCGATTGTCTATTCTCATAGTTGCATATCTATTACGTTTGCAAAGTTAATACTTTTTTATCGTGTAAACAAATAAAGCGCATGACCAATTAATTTGACTATGCTCAATTTAAAACTATTTAATGAAAGATTTATATGCAAAAATGTTGGCGTATGCTTTTTTTTTCATACCTTTGCGGTGTGGTAATCTTAATTCATAATGAAACTCGTTTTAATGACTAAGCCCACATTCTTTGTGGAAGAAGATAAAATACTATCCAACCTTCTTGATGAAGGCATGGATATTCTTCATATATATAAGCCTGAATCATCACCTATGTTCTTAGAAAGACTTCTTTCGTTGTTGCCGGAGGAGTATTACAAGAAAATGGTGGTTCATGAGCACTACTACCTGAAAGAAGAATATGGTTTGCGAGGCATACACATTGACGAGCCTTTAGCACCTCTGCCCGCAGGATATAAAGGAAAGTTCTCCAGGACATGTACATCCATAGAAGACTTGAAAGAGGCTAAAAAGAAGTCTGAGTATGTTTTCCTGAAATATATCTATGACTCTTACTCTGAACCAGACAAGAAGAGCGGTTTCACCATGGATCAACTGTTAGAGGCTCGCAAGCAAGGACTTATCGACAAACATGTATATGCCCTCGGAGGGGTTAAGATTGACAATCTGAAAGAGCTTAAGCAAATAGGATTCGGCGGTGTGGTTGTATGTGGCGACATCTGGAAACGCTTCAACATTCACAATCAGCAAGATTACAAAGAACTGCTTAACCATTTCATAAAGATAAAGAAAATAGTTGATTAACAACCAATAAATAAATTTCTCATTTACAAAATAAAAGAACCAATGATTGACCAGAATTCTTTCATGGTATTCTCGGGAACAAACACGAAATACCTGGCAGAAAAGATTTGCAGAAGTTTAGGCTGTCCGTTAGGAAACCTTGTTATGACAAAGTTCTCTGATGGAGAGTTCGCTGTTTCTTACGAGCAGTCGATAAGAGGGCGAGACATCTTCCTAGTACAGAGCACTTTCCCGCCATCGGACAACCTAATGGAGCTCTTGCTGATGATAGATGCAGCAAAGCGTGCTTCGGCTAAGAGCATTAACGCCGTAATTCCGTATTTCGGATGGGCAAGACAAGACAGGAAAGACAAGCCACGTGTCAGCATTGGTGCTAAACTTGTTGCCGACCTCTTAAGCGCGGCTGGCATCGACCGTCTTATCACTATGGACTTGCATGCCGACCAGATACAGGGATTCTTCGATGTTCCCGTTGACCATCTCTATGCATCTGGCGTAATATTACCTTACCTACAAGGTTTAGGGCTTGAAGACTTGGTGATTGCATCACCCGATGTTGGCGGCAGCAAACGCGCTAACACTTTCGCAAAATATCTTGGCTGCCCACTCGTTCTTTGCAACAAAACAAGAGCAAGGGCGAATGTGGTGGAAAGCATGCAGATTATAGGTGATGTAAATGGCAAGAATGTGGTTATCGTTGACGATATGGTTGACACCGCAGGCACAATAACCAAAGCAGCCGACATAATGATGAAGGCCGGCGCAAAAAGCGTAAGGGCTTGTGCAAGCCATTGTGTTATGAGCGGCCCTGCCAGCGAAAGAGTTCAGAACAGCGCTCTCGAAGAGATAGTCTTCACAAACTCTATCCCATATACTCAGAACTGTACCAAGGTAAAGCAACTTTGCGTTGCTGACATGTTTGCTGAGACAATACGCCGAGTGCTCGAAAACAAGAGTATCAGCGACCAGTATATAATTTAAGTATAAGTATGAACAAGGTTAAAGCATTTATCACACTTGCGGCATTTTCGCTATCATTGTCTTCTTGTTTCTTCTTTGACAAGACAGAAAAAGTAGACAACACTCCAAACGGAAACGACACAGAGGTAACAGAAAACGACAATAACGACATTGACGTGTCTAAGTTGCCAGTTGCAAAAGACTTCACCCTTAATGACATGAAAGGCAACAAGGTGAGTCTCATGAAGGTGGTATCTGAAAGCAAAATCACCATCCTCGATTTCTGGGCAAGCTGGTGCCCGCCATGTATGAGTGAGATGCCTAACCTCGTTAACATATATGAGAACTATAATGATGATGGGCTTCAAATTATAGGAGTTTCTCTTGACAACGATAAAAAGTCATGGCAGAATGCTGTAGAGGCAATGGGAATGAAATGGGTGCAGGTATCCGACCTTAAAGGATGGGAAAACGCTGCCGCCCAACTTTACCAAGTAGATGCCATTCCGCACACCTTAATCCTTGACAACGAAGGTCACATTCTGGCAGAGGACTTAAGAGGACAGCAACTGGAAGAGTTTATTTCCGACTTCATCGAATAGCCCTTACATCATAAAGAACCATCAACAACTAATCAAAAGGCAGAGACTCATGTTAGAGTTTCTGCCTTATATTTTGGTTTAAATGTAAAGCTAAGGAATATACTCACCCTATTACATAAAAGAATAGCGAAGAGACACTTAAATACTGCACTCTTCGCCTTTCTCGTTCAACAACACCTTCTTGCGCCCCTTCTTTGCCTCGAAATACGGATACTCATCACGGAGGTAGATATCGTCATAGATAAAGTCTGCCACCACGGTGTTAATGCCATCAGGGAGAATAAGTCCGAGTTTCCCATCTTTCTCAGCAATAACAGGCATCATTACGAGGTCATCGACATAGACATAACATGTACGAAGGAAATCATACTCTGGTTTCACAATCACATTACCTTCATAGTCTTTCATACCGTACTTGCCATTCTCCTCATACACCACATGATACCTGACATATTTTGACTTTATTCGGTCAAGATAGAATGCCATACGGCGCTTGTCGTTAATCATGGTGAGCATGTAATCGAAGGTGTCGCAATAGTTGGCTATAGACCTTGCAAGTATTATCTTGAAGTCAAGTCCGCTAAGAACCTTGCGGTTGAGGTCGATATAACGTGCTATGGCTACCTCTTTTTCGGGAACAGAAAGCGTAGATATAGCCTTCTCGAAGTTCTCCATCATAGTCTTGGTTCCTCGCATTCCCTTTATATAGCGGTGTATCTGCCTCCCCATTTCGCCACAGACGAACTTGTCTATCTGCCGAATCTCTATTTCATCGATGAAAACATCATCGAAGTTCTCTGGAGTTATATTCTTAATGTTTTCCATATTCATTATTATTTGGTTGCAACAAAGGTAATAAAAAAGTTGAGAAAAACAAAAAATAGGACCAGTTTTTAACTATAACTGTCCTATTTTCTCTTTGTTCTTAAGTCTTAAATGATTATCAATATAGATAATAATACCAATAAGTCTTGCCGTAAGCATCTCGCAAACGTGTCTGACGCTCTTGCTCGTTATGGTATTTCTTGCGCATTGCCAACAAGTCTTCGTAATCTGCTTCGCACACATCATCAACAAAACCTTCGTACTTGGAGGCATGTTGGTGCTTATAAAGGGTCAATGCTTCACGATAGTGTTTTGGCAATACGGTTGCGGAATCTACCTTATAGTAATTCCTCAGTTCGTTTGCGAACTTGTCAATTTTCTTGTCAAGCAAGTAGGAACATAAGAGATAGTCGCGATAAGCGCCCCTCGTCTGATGGGTAATCTTGATAGTTTTGAGATATTCTTCTACCGTCATCTTGTTCTTTGGAATTGCTCCCACAGGACGATAAATGTCACCCGGGTCGTGCGACACACACCTCACACTTGTTCCGTTGGGCAATAATGATGCCGAACCGCCGACAAGAGGATACTCAAAGAGACGTTCTGCCAGCATATTGGAACGTGCAAGGGCACTAGCACGAAGCATTACCAGAGAACTGTCTGTTGCCAACGAGCGCTCCCCCACCTTCATGGCTGCCTCGTAATCTTTGTTCTTGAGGCATCTCTCCATGTGCAAACGATAGTGCAAAACATCGTTACCGTTGCTGAAAATGCCCACAAACATGAACATGAAAGCCATAGTCATCATGTTCACCCACGACATTCCCGAAAAGAGACCAGTGCCACTCTTCTCTGAAACATACGGCTGCCATTGCATTGAGGAATATACTATGATGACATAAACGATGAGCAGAAGAGGTGCGAACCACGTCCAAAAACTCAATGAGAAATGCTGGTCGAAGTTGTCGCTTGGGCTTGTCAATATGCACAATACCAACAACGAAGGGAAATAGGTCAGCGCATGTGCATGCTTGGTGAGCTTGGTAATGGCGATGACACCTAAATGAAGCAGATATAAAACGCCAGTTATTATTATCGCTCCTATGATTCTTGAATAGGTTGTCTGCCCTCCCGAGAGCACATGTTGCTGCGCTCCTAACAAGTCACATTGATAGAAATAGAGATAGCAAAACGTGAAAATCAAGAAAACAATAGCACACGCCACTCTTATTGCAGCGGTGCTATTGTTCTTGTTATTATATGTAATGTCTGCCACTTAATTTTTCTTTAAAACTACTGCACTACGTGCTGGGATATATAGTTTAAGCCATTCCTTGTGGTCGTTTACATAGAGCGGGTCATAGTTGGTGAGATGCGTCACGCTGTCATCAGCAAAGCCATGACCTCCGAAGTCGGTAGAGTCGGTGTTAAGCACCACATCGTATGAACCTGTAGGCACAAGGAAACCATAATCGGTAAATGAACGCGTTGGCGAGAAGTTAAATACGAAAATCAGGTCACCTCTCATGAAGGCAAGCACTTGGTCGCCGTCGTTGTGCCATATCTCTTGAACTGGTGTCTTCAAGAAATTCTTCTCGCTCTTGATTACACGCAACATCTCGCGGTCGAAGTCGCCAAGCCAATGATAACATAGGTCTTTATTGTCAACAAGACTCCATTGGCGGCGAGCGTACTTATAACTCCAGCCGTTACCTTCACGTGGGAAGTCAATCCATTCTGGGTGTCCGAACTCGTTGCCCATGAAGTTAAGGTATCCTCCATTGATGGCAGCTGCCGTTACGAGACGAATCATCTTATGCAGGGCGATACCACGCTCAGCAACTCCGTTGATGTCCTTCTTTGCGAAGTGCCAGTACATATCGGCATCAATGAGGCGGAAGATGATAGTCTTGTCGCCCACAAGTGCCTGGTCATGACTCTCGCAATAAGATATTGTCTTCTCATCAGGACGGCGGTTCTTAACCTCCCAGAAGATACTGCTTGGTTTCCAGTTCTCGTCTGCCTGCTCCTTAATGGTCTTAATCCAATAGTCAGGAATGTTCATCGCCATGCGGTAGTCGAAGCCGAAACCGCCATCTTCGAACTTAGCGGCAAGGCCTGGCATTCCGCTCACTTCTTCGGCAATGGTTATTGCCTGCGGGTTAACCTCGTGTATAAGGCTGTTTGCAAGCGTCAGGTAACATATTGCGTTATCGTCCTGATGGCCGTTGAAGTAGTCGCCATAGTTGGTGAATGCCTCGCCAAGTCCATGACTGTAATATAGCATCGAAGTAACTCCATCGAAACGGAAGCCGTCGAAATGGAACTCCGAGAGCCAGTACTTGCAATTGGAGAGCAAGAAATGGATCACCTCATCCTTTCCATAGTCGAAGCAAAGCGAATCCCATGCGGGATGCTCATGACGGTCTCCAGGATAGAAGTATTGGTTAGGGTCGCCAGCAAGGTTGCCCAGACCTTCTATCTCGTTCTTCACGGCATGTGAATGAACGATATCCATGATTACCGCCACGCCGTTCTTATGTGCGGTATCGATAAGTTCCTTCAGTTCTTCGGGTGTTCCGAAGCGGCTTGAAGGAGCGAAGAAAGAACTCACATGATAGCCGAACGAGCCATAATATGGGTGCTCTTGAATGGCCATTATCTGAATACAGTTGTAACCATCCTTGATTACACGCGGCAGGACATTCTCGCGGAACTCGTTATATGTGCCCACCTTCTCGGCATCTTCGCCCATTCCGATGTGGCACTCGTATATGAGCAGAGGGTTCTTGTTTGGTTTGAACGACTTCTTTTTCCACTCATACTCCTTCTCTGGAGCCCAAACTTGGGCAGAGAAAATCTTTGTTTGTTCGTCCTGCACCACTCTATTAGCCCATGCAGGTATGCGCTCGCCCTCGCCTCCGTTCCACTTAACGTGCATCTTGAACAGGTCGCCGTGCTTCATTGCTTTCTTCGGGAGTTTCAGTTCCCAGTTGCCTGTGCCCTCAATGCGCTTTGCCTTGTATTTCTCGTCTTCCTTCCAGTCGTTGAAATCACCAACAAGATATATCTCAGTTGCATTAGGTGCCCACTCGCGGAATACCCATCCTCCGCGTGCGTTGCGATGAAGACCATAATAAACATAGCCGTTTGCAAAGTCGTTAAGAGTCTGCTTGCCGTTTTGCGTCAGCTGGTTTATCTTCCATGCAGCATGGTCGTGGCGTCCACGAATAGCGTCTTCGAACGGTTCCAGATAGCCGTCGTTCTTCACGAGACCTATATGCTTCGGTTGTTTTGTTTCTTTCTTAGCCATATTGATTTGTTTTTGATTTTGTTACTGTTATTGTCTTATGTTCTCACTTGTGCTTCCTTGACTTCTCACTTGTGCCTCCTGACATGCTCAGATGTATATAAATGAAGTGGTCAGATGTATACAAGTGAGGTGCTCACTTGTGCCTCCTGAGAGGGTCAGAGATATGCTTTCGCGAAGCAAGAAGCCAAAAGCTGAAAGCTAAAAGCTAAAAGTTCAAAGTTTGAGAGTTATGCTTTTACCTTGAAAATGGCCTTCTTAATGCCTTCCTCCTGGCTGATGCAAGGAGCATGACCGTCTTGAGGGAAGAATATAGCAAACTCTCCTGGCTGGCATGTGACATACGACTCGGCCTCCACTTCAGGATACTTTGTGATGTCCTTTGCCTCGTTATACTCGATGTTGGGCAGTTTGGAAAGCGGAATATAGCCGTAAGTCTCAGGACCAGAAAGGGGTATCTGAATGTCGAGCATCACCTTGTGAGTCTCCATTACCGCCTCTTTGGCGGTCTTTCCCTTTGCTGTAGTAAGATTAAGGAAGAGGTCGGCGCCCTTGATTGGGTACTTTCCTTCTTCAAGTGCATTTAAGTCGTTTGTCTTCAAGAACTCGATGACGTCCTTGAATAATGGGTTTATGCCTGCATAAAAGCCCAAGTTTTCTAATGTGTCTATAATCATAATATTATCATTGTTTGCGTCCTCTAACGTATGTTCCCTCGCTTACGATGTTGCCATTTCGGTCTTTCTCAACATACTTGCCGTCTCTTACGTCGTCGTTGTAACTGCCTTCGAAGCGGTTTCCTGCCTTGTCCACCTCTATGGCCTTGCCGTTGCGCTTGCCGTTCTTGTAAACTCCGCGGAACTTACTGCCGTTAGCGTAGTGTATAATCACCTCGCCCTCGACGTTGCCGTTCTTGAAGTTGCCCTCAAAAACATCGCCTTCTTTCTTCGTAAGCTTGCCTTGGCCGTTCTCTTGGTCATTCTTCCATTGGCCTACATAGACGTCGCCGTTCTGCCATTTCAATGTTCCCATTCCGTCTTTCTCGCCTTGCACGAAATGACCTGTATAAACATCACCCGATGCATAGCGGAATATGCCGTCGCCAGTACGCTCGCCATTAACGTAGACTCCTTCGTAAACATCGCCGTTCTGGAAGCGGTAGATGCCTTTGCCATGCATCTTTCCGTCCTTGAAGTCGCCGGTATAAGAGTCGCCAGAAGCATATTTGAAAGTGCCCTTGCCATTCATCTGGTTGGCAAGCCAAGCGCCATCGTAAGAAGAGCCGTCACCCCAGTCGAACTTACCTGTGCCGTCACGCATGTCGTTTTTCCATTCGCCAGAATAGTAGGCACCACTTGCAAAGGTGTACTTTCCGTAACCCTGACGGTTGTCATGATACCATTCGCCATCATAGACGTCGCCGTTATAATAGTATTTCACTCCGTGTCCTTCCTGATAGTCACGATACCAAAGACCTACATATTTATTATTATCGGGGTCGTATAGCGTTCCTTGACCATGTTGCTGGTCCTGAAACCATTGTCCTTCATACTTTCCGCCATCAGAAAAAGTGTAAGTTCCCTCGCCCTGACGTTTTCCCTTAACAAACTCTCCTTCGTAGATGTCGCCGTTCTTGTATGTCGCCGTTCCTTTCCCGTTAGGTTTTCCACCAGACATTTCGCCTTTATATATGGCGCCATCTTTCATTGTACAAGAACCGAGTGTTATCTTTTGGGCATTAGAAACGAGCGGTAAAGCAAGTGCAAATGCCAGTATTAATTTCTTCATTACGCATTAAATATATTGTTTCAAGACGCAAATTTATAAAAATGTCATAATATAACAAAAGAAAACGACGTAAATTCAGAATACTTTTTTCTTATTTTATTTTTTTAATTATCTTTGCACCATTAAACTGAACGCATTCTTTTAAAATCTGCATTATGAAGTTTATCGCTATTATACCGGCACGTTACGCGTCGACAAGGTTCCCAGGCAAGCCGCTCGCTATGCTGGGAGGCAAACCTATCATACAAAGAGTTTACGAGCAAGTGAGCAAGACTCTCGGCGAGGTTTATGTCGCCACAGACGACGAGCGCATATTCGGCACCGTCGAAAGTTTTGGAGGAAAGGCGGTAATGACGTCCCCTAACCACAAGAGCGGTACCGACAGAATAAAGGAGGCGGCTGAAAAACTGGGCACAGATGCCGACGTTATCATCAACGTTCAAGGCGACGAGCCGTTCATTCTGCCCGAGCAGATAGAGACAGTATGCCGTTGTTTCGACGACGAGAGCACACAAATAGCGACCCTCGGAAAGCCTTTTACCGCCGAGCAAGACTTCGAAATGCTGCTCAATCCCAACTCTCCGAAGATTGTAGTAGACAACAATAGCCGCGCCATGTACTTCAGCCGAAGCATCATTCCTTTCATTAGAGGAAAGGAGAAGGCCGAATGGCTGAAATCATTCCCGTTCCTTAAGCATATCGGACTTTATGCCTATCGCAGAGAAGTGCTTCAAGAGATAACCTCACTTCCACAATCTTCACTCGAAATTGCGGAAAGTCTCGAGCAATTGCGGTGGCTCCAGAACGGCTACACAATTAAGGTTGGCATTACCGATGCTGAGACCATAGGCATCGACACGCCTGATGATTTGAAACGTGCAGAAACCTTCCTCACGACTCATAATTTGTAGGTATTTTAATAAAGAAACAAACGCAATCTCGCTATTAATACGTAACTTTGCATGATTAAACCCAAATTATTATGCAATTATCAGAGTTAAAGACAGGCGAAAAAGGAATTATCGTTAAGGTATCCGGACATGGAGGATTCCGTAAACGTATCATTGAGATGGGATTCATCAAGGGGAAGACCGTTGAGGTGTTGGTCAATGCCCCGTTAAAAGACCCAGTCAAATACAAGATTATGGGTTATGAAATCTCATTGAGACATACCGAAGCCGCCCAGGTTGAGGTGGTCAAGACCTTAAGCGAGATGCCCCACGAGAATTATAATGTAGAAGAAGGACACCTGACAATAGGTAGCGACAAGGTAAAGTATCACTCGCAAGCGCTTGAAAAACATCGTGAGATAAACGTGGCGCTTGTAGGCAATCCGAATTGCGGCAAGACATCGCTTTTCAACTTTGCCAGCGGAGCGCATGAGAGAGTCGGAAACTACTCTGGAGTAACCGTAGATGCTAAGGAAGGTGTTGCCATTTTCAAAGGTTACAAGTTCAATCTCGTTGACCTGCCAGGCACTTATTCACTCTCAGCATATTCCCCAGAGGAACTTTATGTGAGAAAGCAAATAGTTGAAAAAACGCCAGATATCGTACTGAATGTAATCGACACAAGCAACCTCGAGCGAAACTTATACTTGACAACGCAACTCATTGATATGAATATTCTTATGGTGGGTGCGCTCAATATGTATGACGAGATTGAAACAAGAGGCGACAAGCTCGATAGCAATAAGCTGAGTGAGCTGCTCGGATTCCCGCTTGTGCCTACTGTTTTCAAGTCGGGCGACGGCGTTGAAGAGCTATTCACCACCATGATTCAGGTGTATGAGGGAACCTATAAGAAAACTCCTGTTCGACATATACATATCAACCACGGCACCTACATCGAGAATGCAATAGCCGAAATGCAGGAGCACCTCAAGCAATACAGGGAGGTGAGACGCCAATTCTCCACGCGCTATCTTGCTATAAAATTGCTCGAGCACGACAAGGAGATAGAGAATGCCATTAGCAAACTGCCCGACTACGACGAGATAATAAAGCATCGTGACGATGCGGCAGAACGATTGAAAGAGGAAACGCATGAAGATTCTGAAACGGCCGTGATGGATGCTAAATACGGCTTCATTCATGGAGCATTGAAAGAGATTGGATATGCAACGGGAAAAGATACCGACAACTACAAGATTACACACGAGATTGACGCTTTAGTCACACATAAGTGGCTTGGATTCCCGTTGTTCTTCCTGCTTATATTCTTCATGTTCTTCGTGACATTCAACATCGGACAATACCCGATGGACTGGATTGATGCAGGAGTCGGCGCACTTTCTGACTGGCTTAACGGCATTATGCCTGAGGGACCGCTACGTGCGATGATTGTTGATGGCGCTATTGCTGGTGTGGGGTCTGTGATTATATTCCTCCCGCAGATACTTATCCTCTATATGTTCATCTCCTTTATGGAGGATTCAGGATACATGGCGCGCGCCGCTTTCATTATGGACAAGTTGATGCATAGCATGGGTGTTCACGGCAAATCATTCATTCCGTTGATTATGGGATTCGGATGTAACGTGCCGGCAGTTATGGCCACGAGGACTATTGAGAGCAGACGCTCAAGGCTGATCACTATGCTCGTGCTTCCATTGATGAGTTGTTCTGCCCGCTAACCTATTTATATTATGATAGTGGGAACATTCTTCGCCGTGAAATATCAGACGCCTATAATGATTCTGCTATATTCAATAGGAATCATTCTGGCTGTGCTGATGAGCCGAGTGTTCAGCAAGTTCCTAATCAAAGGTGAAGACACTCCCTTTGTTATGGAGTTGCCACCCTACCGTTTCCCTACTGCTAAAGCCATTGGCAGACACACCTGGGAAAAAGGAAAGCAATACCTGAAGAAGATGGGAGGCATTATCCTCGTGGCAAGTATCATCGTTTGGGCGTTGGGATACTTCCCTCACGACGACTCTCTGCCACAACAGGAGCAACAAGAGCAAAGTTATATAGGAAGGATTGGAAAGACCATAGAGCCTGTGTTCAGACCACAGGGGTTCGACTGGAAACTGGATGTGTCTCTAATTGCAGGCGTTGGCGCTAAGGAAATCGTTGCTTCCACTATGGGAGTGCTGTATGCCAATGATGAGGAAGTTGCCGACGACACTATTGAAGACCAAAGTGAAAGGTACGCTAACCTTAGGCAAAAGATGACGGCAGACGGCATCACTCCGCTCATTGCCTTTGCCTATCTGCTCTTCGTGCTCATCTATTTCCCGTGTATCGCAACGATTGCGGCAATAAAAGGTGAAACTGGTTCATGGAAATGGGCACTTTTCACCGCATGTTACACTACTGGATTGGCTTGGATTGTCTCTGCAATAGTTTATCAAGCGGGAAAGGCCATCGGATTCTAAACAAGATAATAATTACAAAAACATTATGAACAAACTGAAAATAGAGAACCACATGAAAAGCCGAAGCCTTTCGGCTATCACGGCAACTGCTTATAGGTTGTTGTCCCAGAACATGAAACTATGGATGCGACGCTTGTGGCCGTGGGTCATTGGCTTTGCTGTGGCATCTGGCATCGTATATAGTGCATGCACGATGATAATGTCAGAGAAGAATCCCACCACGACTTTGGTGCTTTGGGGCATTGCTTTCGTGGCTGTGCTTGCCGAGATATTCCTTTACGCATGTGCTTCCGGCAGCATCATGGCAGCATTGAAAGGACAGAAGACAAAACCAAACATCATGAGAGCATTGCGCCTTGCTTTATTATTTGCGCTCATTTACATCGCTTTCTTGATAGTTTATTATGCCATCAGCATTTCTCTCGTTTTAATCTGGAATATTGGTGCGCTCTACATACACATACTTATCGCCTTCGGTTTAATGCTGCTCGGAATGATAATTATGCTTCCGGTATGCTACAGCGGCATGAGATATCTTGCCGAAGACGACTTGAAACTGGGTAGTGTGTTTGGAAAGAACTACCTCATTGGCTTGCGTCACTTCTGGCGCTTGTTCCTAACCGTCTTCGTGGTAATGCTTATCAGCATGCTGTTTGCATCGCTTCTTGCCGCCCCTCTCGGTGTAATTGTAATGGCAAGCATGCAAGATGCGCTTGGCATATACCTTGGCGATCCTTCAGGAATGCCAGCAACCCAACCTTTGCTGATATTCCTCGCCGCCTTTATTGCCACAATTGCATGTACATTCATATGGTTATGGCAGTTCTTCTGCATTTACTATCAATATGGTTCTATAACAACAAGAATAAAGGAATATGAAAAAGCTATTAATGATTGACCGTGACGGCACGCTTATCAAGGAACCTGCCGACGAGCAAATAGATTCTTTTGAGAAACTGGAGTTTGTAGAAGGCGCTATTGGTGCACTTTCTTTTATAAGCAAACATACCGACTACGAACTTATAATGGTTAGCAACCAGGATGGACTTGGCACTCCGTCGTTCCCAGAAGACACATTCTGGCCGGTGCATAATTTCATCATTAAGACGCTTGAAGGCGAAGGAATAAAGTTTGCAGACCAACTGATTGACCGTCATTTCCCTGAGGACAACCATCCAAACCGCAAACCAGGAATCGGAATGTTAGTCAATTACATAAACAATCCTGAGTATAACATGGCAGAAAGCTATGTTATTGGCGACCGAGAAACCGACAGACAGTTAGCACAAAACCTTGGCGCCAAGTCATTGATTCTTGGTGACAACGTGACTTGGGACAAGATTGCAGAGATTGTATTTGCAGGCGAACGCAAAGCAAGCGTGAAACGCACAACCGCCGAGACGGATATAGACATCTCGCTGAATCTTGACGGTAATGGAAAGAGTTACATCTCTACAGGTTTAGGATTCTTTGACCACATGCTTGAGCAGATTGCGCGTCACGGAATGATTGACCTGGATATTAAAGTGAATGGAGATCTTAATGTGGATGAACATCACACAATAGAAGACACGGCTCTTGCTCTTGGCGAATGCATAAGCAAAGCGCTGGGAGACAAAAGAGGAATAGAGCGATATGGATATTGTTTGCCTATGGACGATTGTCTTTGCCAAGTGGCACTCGATTTCGGCGGTCGCCCGTGGCTGGTGTGGGATGCAGAGTTCCATCGTGAGCGCATTGGCGAAATGCCAACAGAGATGTTCCTACATTTCTTCAAGAGTCTTTCAGACTCTGCCAAAATGAATCTCAACATTAAGGCAGAGGGCACAAACGAGCATCATAAGATTGAAGGAATATTCAAAGCATTGGCAAGAGCATTAAAGATGGCGGTGCGTCGTGATGTTAATCATTTCCAGTTGCCATCAACTAAAGGCATGCTTTAATACCAGCAGGTGTGCAA
>JAEEGI010016866.1_pt1 | contig 15048 bp, 13 predicted proteins | sample 8958751 | NCBI WGS metagenome assembly JAEEGI01 (sample SAMN16246545, study PRJNA631951) | gut metagenome | biome: gut microbiome; feature: rumen; material: KS-attached | host: Bos | place: Iran: Karaj | collected 2018-10
GAACGTCATGGGGCAGATCCTTCCCGGCATCCCCGTCTGGGAGACCGGCTCAGAGAGCCGCTTCGCCGGGATCCCCTACGTGATCTTCCCCGGCAACGTCGGAAGCGAGACAGACCTCAGGACCGCCGCCGAGACCCTCATGGAGGCGTCGAGGCCGTAAGGCGGTCTTCCCCAAGCGTCGAGGCCGTAAGGCGATCTCCCGCGGCCGCGAGGCGCCGGACAGCGGCGCGAAAGCTCAAAAACAAAAGCTCCCCTCCTCTCGGAAGGGAGCTTTTAATATGCGGGATAAGTCTTTTGCGGGCGCTCCGCAGAGCTTTCGGCAGCGTGCTTCGCGCCTTGCCGGATCCTGCAGATCCAAGCCGTTTTCTAAAGATCTATCCAGAATCTCTTGACCCAGATGCCTCTCTTGGGCTCGTAGACGGTGTTCTGGAAGACCCCGCCGTTGGCGCGGATAGTGTTCGCGGAGCCCACGTTGCCGTCGACGCAGGTCACGAGTATCTTGTCCAGGCCGAGGGCCTTGCAGTGCGGGAGCACCGCCCTGAGCATCATCTTGGCGTAGCCCTTCCTGCGCTCGGAGGGCCTTATGGAATAACCGATGTTCCCGCCGTAGCTGGCGAGGAACTCGTTGAAGTAATGCCTTACCTGGATGACTCCGACTATCCTGTTGTCAGACTTTCTGACATACAGATACTGAGTCGCGGTGACGTGGCCCTCGCTCACGAACGCGGGGTTGGTCTGCCTGCGGCTGTAATTGATCCACTCGTAGGGGTCCTCGGTCCTCTTGAGGGAGCCGACCCCGTCCATGCTGCTGTTCCAGTCGAGGAACTCCTGGCGGAAAGCCCTGATGTCCTCAGCGTACTCCTCGGTGGGTTCTACCAGCATAAAGTTCTCAGATCTGTCCATGATGACCTCCGTATTATCACAGCGTATAGTCTATCATACTTTGCGCGCCTCGCCATCTATTTTTTGAAGGGACGGCTTCAGACGCCGCGGCAGCTACAGCGTCTCGGCGGAGAGGCGCTTTTCTATGTTCGAGCTGACGCGCTCCTCGAGGCGCCTCAGCGTCTGTTTGTCCTCCTCGCTGAAACCCTCGAGCCTGACGCGGTCGAGGTCCTGCTCGAGCCCCAGAAGCTCATCCCTCAGCTCTGGAGCGCTGAAGCTGTACATGTCCTGCTTCTCTCTCAGGGAGAGCGCGGTCTCGAATCTGACATAGCCCAGGGCGAGGAGCTTCGCGGCGTGAGGCGCAACGGCGACCCTTGAGATCCCAAGGAAGCCGCTTACGTCGTCGGACGAGCAGGGCCTGCCCGCCTTCATCAGAAGGTAGAGCATGAGCACCTGCTCGGAGCTCAGCCTGAGCCTCTTGCCCAGAGACGAGACATAGCGGTCCATCAGCCTCGAGCTCAGATAGGATTCCTGCAGGGGAGAGCCCTCGAGGCTCTCGCTCATGTAGACCGGAGCGCCGCTCTCGCGGCCGAGCCTGGACGTCCCCGGCATGAGCGGAAGGTTCAGAAAATCCGTGCTGAACGCGAGCATGTAGCCGTAGATGACGGGGAGCCTGTCCGAGTACTCCTGCAGGTCGAAGGTGTCCCTGTAGAACCTGTCGTAGTACTTGATGACGCTGGTCTTCATGCGTACCGTCGCGCCCAGGTCAAGGCTCTGGGATATGAGCGAGCCGCGGTTCATCACGTAATAATAGACCGGAGCCTTCGTCACGGCGACGCTCTTCACGTGCAGGAGATACTCGAGGTTGAATATCATGTCCTCGCTGAAGCTGATGTTCTCGTCCATGCGGACGCCGTGCTCCTCGATGATGCTCCTGCGGTAGAGCTTGTTCCACAGCGCGCCGTAGTAGAGGTCCGCGGGGCTCCTGAGCATCTCGTCGGCGTATTCGCGGCGGCTGAGCAGGCCGCCCTTCTCTATCGAGCCCTTGCGCGAGACGCTCTCGTCGACGACCCTGTAGAAGTCGGCTATGACCATGTCCGCCCCGGTGCTCTCGGCCTCTCTCAGAAGAAGCTTGCAGGCGTCCATGGGCAGGCGGTCGTCCGCGTCCGCGAACTGCACGTACTCTCCCCTCGCCTCGGCGAGGCCGCGGTTTCTGGCGGAGGAGACCCCTCCGTTCGGCTTGTGGATGACCCTGACCCTGCGGTCAGCGGCAGCGAGGCTGTCGAGCAGGGCGGGCGAGCCGTCGCGGCTCCCGTCGTCCACGAGTATGAGCTCGAGATCCTCCATGTCCTGCGCGAGCACGCTCTCAGCGCAGCGCTGTATGTTCTTTTCGGCGTTGTAGACCGGTATGATGACGCTTATCTTCATGGTGTTAGTGTTGTTTCGGGCGAAACCTTTTTAGAGATATCTCACGGCCAGAAGGACCGCGGCGATGATCACGAGCACTGCGGCGACCCACATGCCGGAGCCTCCAGAGGAGCCGCTCCCCGCGCTTCCGGAGCCGCCGGCGCTTCCCGAGCCGTAGCCCGCGGCCGCATTTTTGCGCTTCCTGAGGCGCTCCATCTCCTTCTCGGCCTTCGCGAGGCGCGCGAGCGGATCGCGGCCCTTGAGCAGGGCGCTGTGGAAGAGCTTGAGATCCATGAGGTCCTCCTTCTCGCACTCGTCGAAATCGGGCTCGTGGGCGATCTTGTTCCTCACCCAGCGCAGATGCTTGAGCTCCTTGTATGAGGAATCCCAGCCGGGGATGAGGCTCCGCTTGTAATCGGGGACCTCCTCCATGGCCTTGATGTATTCGCTCACGCCGGCGCGGGCGCCGAACATGTCGCCGCATATTGCCTCGACCGCCTTGAACTCGTCGAGATAATCGGTATCAAGCTTTCGCATGCTGCCTCCTTTTCGGTGGTCTGTACAGGGCTGAAGGCTATTTCCCGGCCTCATGAAGTACGCGGCATATCGCGTCCTCGCCGCCGAAGCGATCGGCATCCGCAAAAGCTTCTGAAGAACCGATGACGACGGGAATACAGTCTCTATAGACCTCCGGGTGCGCAAGCGCCTTCACAGTTACCTCCGCGCCGATCCCGGCGGGATCGCCCATGGTGATCGCTAAAACCGGTCTCATATTGCCATCCTTCCCTTATCTTCCGTTCCAAAAGAAATACCATGCAAAGCAAAAGCCTTTGATCAGAACGCCTTAAGCGTTGATATCAAAGGCTTATTCGGTGGTGGTCTGTATAGGACTCGAACCTATGACATCTTGGTTGTGACCCAAGCGCTCTCCCAGCTGAGCTAACAGACCATACTCCAGCATTATATCACGCTTTTTTTAAAAAACAAGGGGGAAGCCCCAAGAGGCTTCCCCCGCGGCAGCTTTTGAGCTATACAGAGCTGACCTGCTCTGCCTTCAGCTCCTCGTCGGAGATCATTCCGTCCCGCTTGAAGGCGAGCTCCATGGCCTCCATCTCGACCGTCAGGTCGAGCTTGTCGTTCTCGAACAGGCTCTCGTACTGCTTCTTCAGCGCCTTCATGATGTCGGAGAAGTAGTTGAGGATCTTGTTTCTGGTCTCGGTCATCTCGATGCCGCTGTCCTCGACGGTGCGGTATTTCTTGATGATGACGTTGAGCGTGGGAACGTAGTAGTTGAGGAACTGCTTGCTGCGCCTGATCTCCTCAGGCTGGTTCTTGAGGACGCCGACGATCTTCTCGGAAGCGTCGAGGGCGTCCGCGGCAGCGAGCCTGACCTCGGGATCCTTGATCCTGATGGCGAGATTGCGCCCCTCGAGTATGTTCTGCTGCGCCTCGCGGATGCGCTTGACATCCTCGTTGGTGAGCCTGGAGGACGATGCCTCGGTCCTCCTGCCGTCGTCGACGCGCGAGGTGGTATCGACGACGCGCCTCACCGGCTCATCGTCGTCCTTGTGCGTCGCCTTGCCCGTCGGGACGTATTCAGTCCTCTCGACGGTACCGCGGCTTCCCCGGATGCCCGCGAAGATCACGCTGAGCAGAAGCCCGAAGAAGAGCGGGAGCCCCATCAGAGCTCCGAACACTACGAAACCCCCGATAAGGGGAAACCCGAAATCGAGCATCGACAGCAGTATGAGCATCCATATAACGGTTCCAAACCCTGATCTGCGTCTTCTCATCTTTAACCCTTGATATCAAGCAGCTTGTTCTTGAGCTCGACCTCGATGCGCCCGAGCTCGGCTTCCGCCTCCGCCCTTCTGTTCCTGGCCTCTTCCTGGATCTTCATGACCTCGTCGAAGGTCTCGATGAGCTTCTGGTTGGTCTCCTTGACGGTCTCGATGTCGACTACGCTGCGCTCGCTCTCCTGAGCGATCTCGATGCTGCCGGTCTTGAGGGTCTCGGCGTTCTTCTTGAGAAGCTCGTTAGTGAGCTCGTTGACGGCGTGCTGCGCGTCGGCAGCCTGCTTGGAGTGAGCCATTCCCAGGGCGAGGACCATCTGGTTCTTCCAGAGGGGGATGGTGTTGTTGATGGTGGACTGTATCCTCTCGACCATCAGGACGTCGTTGTTCTGGATCATCCTGATCTGCGGAGCCATCTGGATGCTGATGGTCCTGGTGAGCTCCAGGTCGAAGAGCTTCTTCTCGAATCGGTCGCAGAGGGCGGCGAAGTCGTTCGCGGCCTGGGCGTCCTCGGGAAGCCCGGACTGCTCGGCCTTGGCCTTGAGCTCCTGCAGCTTTCCTGCGCGCTCCTCCTCGAGCTTGGCCTTACCGGCCATGATGTACATGGAGAGCTCCTTGAAGTAGCCGAGGTTGGCCTCGTAGAGCTTGTCGAGCATCACGACGTCCTTGCTGAGGGTGTTCTGATGCTTCTCGAGCGACTCGACGATCTTGTCGATGTTGGTGTCGGCGCTGGCGTACTCGGCCTTGATCTTCTCGATGCTTACGGGCACCTTCTTGAAGAGGCCGAAGAGTCCCTTCTTCTGGGGCTCGAGCGAGAAGCCCTTGAGCTCGGTGACGAGGTCGGTGATCATTCCGCTGACCTCTCCGAGATCCTTGGTCTTGACGCCCTCGAGGGCGCTGTCGGAGAAGTCCGCGATCTTCTTCTGGCAGCTCGCGCCGTACTGCATGATCACGTTGGTGTCGGTGATGTCGATCTTCTCCTTGAACTCGTCGACGGCTCTCTGCTCGGCCTCGGTGAGCTGGATGTTCTTGAGATAGTTGGCCTCCTCGGGAGGAAGCTTGTCGAGATCCTTGATCTCGATGGTCTGAAGCTCGTGCATGGCGCTCTCGACGGTGTTGTCGAGATCGGCGATGGCGGCCTGGGCGGCGCCGGCGGCGGCTTCGAGCTCGGTAGCGGCTTCAGCTCCGTCGAGCTTGAGTTCGGGGACTTCGTTGTTCATATCGTTACCTCTTTCATTTATCTCTCGAGGCGGCGGAGCGGGATGCCCCGCCGCGTAATCTCATGAAACTATGCTGAGGCCGGAGCGCCGGCCTTCAGCTCCGCGCCTCTACTCCTTCTTCGCGAAGGGCTCTCCGCAGTTCGGGCAGAAGTTGGGAACGGGCTTGCCCTCCTCGGGAGTCCATCCGCACTTGGCGCAGGACGGCCTCACGGGCTTGGGAGCGCCGCAGGTCGGGCAGAAGTTGCCGTCGCAGGTCTCTCCGCAAACCGGGCAGGTCCAGGTCGGCTTGGCCGGAGCGGCCGGAGCCTCGGGGGCCGGAGCGGGAGCCTCGGGCTGCTTGGCGCCCATATTGTAGAGGTCCTGAGCGCTGACTCCGCCCATGTTTCCGGCCATGCCCACGCCTATGAAGGCCTGGGCGGCACCGCCGGCGTTCTTGGCGGCGTCCTTCATCGCCTGGCCCTGAGAGCCTACGATGTAGGAGGCAGCGGTAGTGGGATCCTTGAAGGTCGCGTTCCTCTGCATCTCCTTGCTCATAGCCTCGTCCTCGGACCTGGCCTTGAGGGAAGAGATGCCGAAGGATACGATCTCGATGCCCCTCAGGTCTCTCCACTTGGAGGAGAGCACCTCATTGAGGGCGTCGGCAAGCTCAAAGGTGTGAGCCGGGATGGAGCTGTAGCGTATGCCCTGCTCTGAGAGCTTGGCGAAGGCCGGCTGCAGCGCGGTGAGGAGTTCGGTCCTCATCTGGCCGTCGAGTTCGTCCTTGGAATAGTAACTGCTCATGTTGCCGCATACGTTGGCGTAGAACAGGAGCGGATTGGTGATCTTGTAGCTGTATTCTCCGAAGCAGGAGAGGGAGATGTCGATGTCGAGGCCGGCGCGCTCGTCCACTACCCTGAAGGGTACCGGGTTCGGGGTGCCGTACTTGTTGCCCTTGATCTCCTTGGTGTTGAAGTAGTAGACCCTCTGATCCTGCGGGGCGACGCCTCCGTAGGTGAAGCGCTTGACCATGTTGTCGAAGACGTCGCGGGCTCTGTCGCTGAGAATGCCGCCGTCGAACATGGAGGGCTCGGTGGAGATGTCGTAGGTGTACCTTCCGGGCTCGGCACAGTAGTCCACGACCTTGCCCTGCTGGGTGATCAGCACGCACTGGCCGTCAGCTACGACTATGCCGGAACCGTTGGTGATGATGTTGTCGTTGGGCGCGGAGGCTATTCCATTGCGCTTCTTGCGTCCCTTGACGGCGAGTATGTCGTCAGGCATGGAGTCGCAGATGAAATACTCCTTCCACTGATCGCTGAGCACGCTGGTGACGCCGCTGAGCGCTGCTGTAATGAGTCCCATAGTCTTTCTCCTTTCGGAAATACTGTTCTAATCAATTAATAATATACTAAAAGGCCTTGATATACAATATTTTCAGCCTATTTTGAACTGTCCGCGTGGCTTCGGGGGATCAGAAGTGCCTTCCGCCTCCGGAGTAGCTCCTGCCACCGCCGTGGGAGCTGTGGCCGCTGCTGTAGCTCGAGCGGCCGCTGTGGCCGCCGCCTCCGCCAGTGTTCTTCGGGATCTTGGTGCGGGAGGTGCTCCTGTAGAGGAAGCGGTCGTTCCTGTAGTCCAGCGCGAGGTCAGAGCTCACATAGCGCCCCGCGTCGGTCGCGAGGTTTATGTTCTTCATCTTGGACTTCATTCCGAAGACCCTGCCGATGGCGGCTATGATGCCGCTGAAGATGCCGGCGCCGGTCGTTCCCGCGGCTATCTCCTTTCTATGGTCGGGCTTTGGCAGCTCGCCGTTCTGGTACATGTAGCTGACCGAGTCGACGTAGGTGAGCATCGCGTCCTTGTAATTGCCCGCCTTCATGTCGTCGAAGATCATGTCGTCGATCTTGTTGATCGTGTCGTAGTCGTAGTAGTGCTCTATCTCGCCCGTCGCCTGGGTAGTCCACTGCCTGTCATCCGGATCCATGCAGATGAAGAGAACGGAGCCGGTGTAGTCGTCGCCGAAGCCGTAGCCGCAGTAGCGGTGGAAGGCTATGGCGTAGTCGCGGGCGCTCATGCCGTGGGTGCTCGTGTCGGTGAAGATGACGAGGTCGCGGCCGGTCTCCTGCGTGAGCTGCTGCAGGTGCTGCAGTATCTCCTTCTCCTCCGCAGGGGTGAACATGTCGGCGTCGTCCACGAGGCGCGGCGCGGAGTAGTCGTGGAATTCAGTGAAGGACTTGGTGCTGGAGGGCCACCAGGAGGGCCTGCCTCCCACGGGGTTCTCGCTGTAGCCCTGGCTCGCTGAACTGCTGCCCTGGCTCGCTGAATAGTCCTCCAGAGCCGGAAGCCTGTCCGCCGCCTCAGCCGCGGCCTTCACGTAGGCCTTCATGGCCTCGTAGTAGTCGCCGCCTGCGAAGCTGTCGTATATCTTACGGGAAGCCGCCTCCATGGCGCTGCTGTCCTGCATGAGCTCGAGCAGATCCTCTCCGCGCTCTCCGTAGCCGTCTATGTATATCTCGTCGCTGTCCGTGAGCACGAGCAGCGCGACGCCGTCGGAGTCGCTGCCGTAGCCGAGCTGATTGCCGTAGTATATGCGCTCCATCGCGTCGAAGGGATCCTCATCCCCGGTGTCCGAAGCGATGAAGACCGGAAGGTCGACTCCGTACTTCTCGATGAAGTCGTAGACCAGGTCGTCTATCCTGTCGGCCTCTTCCTGCGTGACTACGCCCTCAAAGTCGTTGAAGTGGTAGATGTCCGTGCGGAACTCGCCCTCGGCATGGGCCGCGCGCAGAGACGCGAGCGGCAGGCCGAACGCCAGAAGGAGGCAGAGCAGCAGAGCTGAAAGTTTTTTCATCACAGCGTCACCCCCTTATCAGAACAGGAAAGACAGAAAGCCAAGGGCCGCGATCGCTCCGGCGACGCAGAGGAAGGTCGTGAGCCCGTAGTGCCACATACGCTCGCGGCTCGTCGGAAGCTCGCCCACTATCTTGCCGGTCTGGCCGTTGATCGCGAAGCGGTACTTCTTGCCGTTAAAGCTGCAGTTGAGCAGGTACACGGGGAGCATCACGTAGCGCACCGTCACGTTGCGGGTCCTGAGGTCCGACGCGCGGACGTTCACGCCGCTGTAGGCGCCTGAGGTGCTCCTGAAGCGACCTCTGGCGGTGTTCAGCATGCGGTTTTCGGCGCGCTTCCTCTCGTCCTCGGGCGAGATGTCGTAGCGGTCAGCCACGAAGCCCGAGAGGTAGCTCATATCGAAGGGCCTGAGATCCTTGAGATCGTAGGGCTCCACGGAGTCCATGAGGTCGTTGTCCATCTTGCTGCTCGCGTCCACGGGAACGTCCGAGAAGCGCATGCTGCCGCTCCTCTCGAGCAGGAAGTGGTCCGTGTCGGTGACCTGATAGTCTCCGGAGCGGTAGCTCTGCGAGCGCACCGCGTCCATGGTCATGAAGCCCTCGACGTCCGCGTTGTAGAGCCAGAACGGGACGTACATGCCCTGGACCTTGCTCAGCATGCTCTCTGCGAAGAAACTCTTCGGGAGCAGCTTCTTGTCCTTCTGGAAGTCCCGAATGCGCTCCTGCAGGCCCTTATTGTTGAAGCGGAACGGGAGGATCGCGTCGGGCTTGAGGCCAGCCGCGACACGCTCTGTCATGACGACGTTGTTGTTGCAGTAAGGGCACTGAGTCGCGACGGTGTTCTCATCGGTCTCGATGACGGCGCCGCAGGACACGCAGTTGTAGACGACCGTGTTCTCGAGCCGGTCGTAGCCGCTGCTGTCGGGATAATACCCTCCCCAGTCCAGCTTTTCGCTGTCGCCCTGCTCGTCGGCCAGCTCGAGAGCCTCGAGCGCGCCGATCTCGAACTCGCTTCCGCAGTTCTCGCACTTGAGCACCTGCAGATCCGCGTTGAAGGGCAGCGGCGCCCCGCAGTTGGGGCATTTGTATTCTCGAAGTGCCATATGGCCTCCTTGATATATGATCAACTGTTGAAGTATTCAGACTGACTTCGGGGCGCTCTAGGCGAGATCCGGAAAGCCCAGCTGCCTCAGGGCCTCGAACACCACTATCGCGACGGAGTTCGAGAGGTTGAAGGATCTAAGCCTAGTGCCCTCGCTCATCGGGATGCGGACAGCCTTCTCGATGTTCGCCTCGATGAATGGCCTCGGAAGGCCTTCGGTCTCCTTGCCGACGAGGATGAAGTCCCCGTCCCGGTACTCGGGCTCCGTGTAGAGCATCTTTCCCTTCGTCGTCGAGAGCCACATCCTTCGGTCCCCGTACTTTTCGAGGAACTCCGCGAAGCTCTCGTGGATCTCGAGCTTGAGGTGCGGCCAGTAGTCCAGCCCGGCGCGCTTCAGCTGGCGGTCGTCTATCGAGAAGCCCAGGGGCTTCACGAGGTGCAGGACGCAGCCTGTCGCCGCGCAGGTCCTGGAGATGTTCCCCGTGTTTGGCGGGATCTCCGGTTCAACTAAAACTACATGAAGCGCCATATCTCTCCTCTTTACCGATAATCATTTTAGCACATTGTGAGTGAGTTTTGGGGAGGATATGTGACGATAAGAAAAAGACGGGGGTGGAATGCTTCGATAATTGGAATCATCGGGACCGTGCTGTCTCTGACAGCTCTGATCCTGAGGATACATCGCAGGAAATAAAAGTGGTCGTCGTTTGAAAAACGGCGACCTGACTCTGCAAAGAAGATAATAATTGCCTGAACTGAATAGAATTTCCAAATATTTCTTGACAGATATTCCCATTTACGCTATATTGTAACCAGATCATCTGAGGCGGACAGAACAGGCAGATCCGTATCGGCGCCGAGGATGACCTAAAGGCCCTCTCAATTCACACTATGCTATCCGGGAAGAGGAAGGCGATGAGCCTTCCTCTTCCCGTTGATCAATCAGTATGCTTTTTGTCCTGCTTTATATGTTCTGTCCTTCTGTCACTCCCGGAAGCGTCTTGGGAATCTGCCCGTCCTGAGGTGCTGCGCCTTCAGGCATTCCGTCCTGGGGAGCCGCGCCCTTAGGCATCCCATTCTGGGGAGCCGCGCCTCCGGGCATTCCCTGCCCTCTCTGAGGCCTCATGCCCTTCATGGGCATCCTTCCGTCCTGCGGGGCTGCGGGTACAGCGCCGTCTGCCGGAAACTCGGGTGCAGTACCGTCCTGCGGGGTGCCGGGCGCAGCTTCGTCAGAGATTTCACCGCCCTTCATCCATCCGTGTCCGCCCATGCCGTTCATCCCGCCGCGGCCTCCCATTCCGGAGTCCATCGTGGTCCCGTAGGGGTTGACGAGACATCCGTCGGCGACGTAGCAGCTGCCCTCGTAGTCCATGCCGCCCTCTCCGCCGTTCATCGCGGACTTCGCGATAGTGGTCAGGCCTCCGGTGATGTTGATGTTTCCGTTGGAGTCGAGGCCGTCCGCGCCTGAGCTCACGGTCACTTCGCCGCCCATGATGTTGATCGAGAAACTGTAGCCCGTGAGGTCGCTGTTGGCGGCGTTGATGCCGTCGTCAGAAGCGTTTACGGTGATGTCGCCGCTGATGATGTTGACGACCGCGCCCTCGAGGCCCTCGGCAGACTTCTTTACGTTGATCTCAGGGCCTTCCGCGCCCTCGACGCCTATGGTGAGGATGTAGTCGGCCTTGATCCCGTCGTCGCCGGCGGACACGTTGATCGTCCCGCTCTTGATCGTGAGATCGGTCCCGGAGTTCATTCCGTCCTCCGCGGCGCTCACGTTGATGGTCAGATCCCCGTCGACTATGAAGCTCGCCTCGCTGTATCCGTCAGCTATGTCATCCTCATCGAGGCCGCTGACCTTGATTCCGTGTTTGCAGCTTCCGTTCACGTTGAGGGTGCCGCTGCCCGTGAGCACGACGCTCGAGCCGGCCTTCGCCTTGAGCGCGGCGCCGTCGAAGTCGTCGCTCTCCTCGTTCGCGATGTCCTCGGCGTCTGTGAGGCTAACCGTGCCCTCGACGACGATCTTGACCTCGCTGCCCTTGTTCAGGGAGAGAGCCGCGCTCTCCGTGCTGGTGAGCTCGAGATCTCTGAGGACGAGGACCACGCCGGTCGTGCCCTTCTTGACCGTGATGCTGCCGTCGGCGCAGCTTCCGGTGACGATGTAGGTCCCGGCCGAGCTGATCTTGACGCTGCTGTTCTCATCGCTCATCACGATGGTCTCCGCGTTCGCGTAGTCGGCCGTAAGCGCCTCGGCGCTGTTTTCAGTGAGCTTGCTGAGTACAATCTCAGACGCGCTGTCTGCGTATGATACCGCGCCTTGCCCGAATCCGGCGAAGCCGCCCTTCATTCCCGCGGCGGCGGGGACGCTGGCATCCTTCGCGCCGCCGAAGCTGCCGGCGAGGCTTCCGTTCGAGCACGCGTAGATGCTCGCCGAAGCCGCCAGCATTACGGCCGCGGCCGATAAGGCCGCCACTGTCTTCTTCATGTTCTCTTTCATCTTTATTCCTCCTGCAGCCTTCAGGCTGCTGTTCTCAGCTATCGCCGCCCGCCCCGCTCTTCCGGAGCCGGCGTTTTGTTTACCTTTGATGGTCCCAATTATACGGAGCGAGCTTAAAAGGACTTTAAAAATGGAAAAAATCTTGTGTTATTATTAAACTGATGGGCGGAGGCGGCCGGACGGTCCGGAGCTTCCGCCAAAACACGGCTTACACGGAGGAAGCCCCATGCTCAAAGACTATGTAAGAGCCATCGAAGCCGCCGGGCTCGACCTGCATTCGGTGAGCGTCATGACGGGCGGAAAGCTCGCCGCGGAACACTGCTGGCTGGGAGACCGCGACACGAGGCACATCCTGCACTCCGCGACCAAGGGCGTCGCGGTTCTGGCCGTAGGCCTCGCCATAGAGGAGGGCAAGCTCAGCCTCGACGACCGCGTCGCCGACCTCTTCCCGGAGCTCGTGCCGGAGGAGCATTCCCCATACCTGGAGGAGCTGCGCGTCAGACACCTTCTGAACATGACCTCAGGCCACGGGCAGGCCTTTATGGGCGCGCTCCAGCGCAGCGAGATCGAGGACCCCTTCTGGGCGAGGTATTACATGAAGCAGCCGCTCGTACGCCGTCCTGGCGAGCGCTTCCTCTACGATTCCGCCAACAGCTATCTGCTGGGCTACGCCATAGTCCGAAGGACAGGACAGGATCTGGAGGAATATCTCAGGCCCCGCGTGCTGGAGCCGCTCGGGATCAAGGACGCGCCGTGGCAGAAGGACCCGATGGGCTACGCCATGGGCTGCGCGGGACTATACCTGAGCCCCGCCGAGATGCTCAAGGTCGGAGAGCTCTACCTTAACAAGGGAAGCTGGCGCGGGACCCAGCTCGTCCCCTCGGGCTGGATCGAGGAGTGCTCGAAGAAGCAGTCCGACAACTCGCACCACTCAGTCCCGTACTATAAAGCCCTGCGCAGCGGCTACGGCTACCAGCTCTGGCTCTGCGAGAACGGCGCCTTCCGCGCGGACGGGATCAAGGCTCAGCTCATAATAGTCTGGCCCCAGAAAGACACGGTCATCGTGACCACCGGAGGCGTGAGCGTCGAGCGCTGCGAGGCGCAGATCGTCATGGATCTGGCCTGGGAGCACCTGGACCCGGATAGGCTGTAGACAACGGGAGGACAGATCAAACGCGTCGCAGGCCGCGTACACAGGACCCGAAGCGCGGCGCAGGCCGCGTAAGCATAAAGGAGAAGACAACGATGGAGACAAGACCCTACGTACCCTGGGAGCTCATGAACAGCTTCATGATCGACGTTTTCAAGAAGTACGGCGTCCCCGAGGAGGACGCGCGCATCTGCGCCGACGTGCTCCTGGAGAGCGACAGGCGCGGCATAGAGAGCCACGGCTGCAACCGCTTCAAGCCCATATACCTCGACCGCATCGAGAACGGCACTCTGCTGCCCGTCACGAACGTCGAGATAGTCAAAGATACCCCCACCACCGTCGTCATCGACGCTCACAACGGCATGGGCATGGTCGCGAGCCACCGCATGATGGAAATGCTGATAGAAAAAGCCGGGAACTTCGGAATGGCGGGCGGCGCGATCATGAACTCCACCCACTACGGCATAGCCGGCTACTGGACCACGATGGCCGCGAAGGCCGGGATGATAGGCATCTCCGGGACCAACGCGAGGCCGTCCGTCGCGCCCACCTTCGGCGTCGAGCCGATGATGGGCACCAACCCCCTCACCTTCACCATGCCCACGGATGAGGAGTTCCCCTTCAACTTCGACTGCGCGACCTCGATCGTGCAGAACGGAAAGATAGAGTTCTACGAGCGCGGCGGAAAGCCGACCCCGGCCGGCCTCGTCGTCACGAAGGACGGCGGCACCATGACCGATTCCGGCGAGATACTGCGCCAGATGCGCGCGGGAAACTGCGCCCTTCTCCCCATCGGAGGGCTGGGCGAGGAGACCGGAGGCTACAAGGGCTACGGCTTCACGACCATAGTGGAGATCCTGTCGGCGGCGCTCGCGGGAGGTCCCTTCCTCAAGGCGCTCAGCGGCAAGGACGAGAACGGGAAGAACGCGATGTACCGCCTCGGCCACTTCTTCTTCGTGATCAACCCCGAGTTCTTCATGGGGCTCGAGACATTCAAAAAGACCGCGGGCGAGATCTGCCGCGGCCTCAGGGCGTCCGAAAAGGCTCCGGGAGCGGAGCGCATCTACACCGCCGGAGAAAAGGAATGGCTCGCCTGGCAAGAGCGCAGGGATAAGGGCGTTCCCGTAGGCGAGTCGCTGCAGAAGGAATTCACGGCCCTTCGGGACAGGCTTGGCATGGATTACAGGTTCCCGTTTGAGGGCTGAGGGGCAGACCGGAGACTGCCCTGCCCGGCAGCCGGCCGGGCTATTCGGGTATTCCGAGCAGCTCCCTCACGGTCTCTTCGGGCATGAAGCTTCCGCCCGTGGCCCAGACGATGTCGGTATACGCGGGTGCGGATGAGCCGGCACTGTCCTCTGCTCCCGCGGGCGCGCGCCCTGCCGCGTCCGCTTCCTCAGCGGCGCCGAGCGCCTCGAGCGGCCTGAACGCCGCGCAGGACGAGGGCTCTATGACTATGCCCTCCGCGCCGTAAAGCTCCCGCATGAAGGGGCGGAGCCTCGAATCATCTACGGTGCAGCAGCCGTCCAGAACGTGCCTCATCTCGCGGGAGACCAGCCCCGAGCAGCGGGACACCGCGAGGCCGTCGGCCTCGGTCGCTCCGCTCAGGCCTATGTCCTGCACGCAGATCCCGTTAAGCCTGCCGCTGGCGAGGCCGAGCGTCATGCACGGAGCCTGCACGGGCTCAGCGAACCAGACCTGCGCAAGGTCCCCGAACTGCTCCTTGATGCCGAAGCATATGCCTCCCGGCGCTCCCCCGACTCCGCAGGGGATGAAGACCCTCAGGGGGTGAGCCTCGTCGACAGCGACTCCGAGCCCGTCCAGCTGAGCCTTCAGCCTCCTGCCCGCAGTCGCGTAGCCCAGATACAGGGACTCCGACGACTCGTCGTCCACAAAGTAGCTCATGGGGTCGGCGTCCGAAAGCCTGCGCCCTTCCGCCACGGCGGCGGCGTAATCGCCGTCATATTCAACGACCTCCGCGCCGCGGCTCCTCAGGAGCCGCTTTTTCCATTCCTTGGCGTCCGAGGACATGTGAACGACGGCGCGGTAGCCTATGGCCGCGCTCATGATGCCTATGCTCAGGCCCAGATTGCCCGTGGAGCCCACCTGGACGCTGTAGGCGGAGAAGAAGTCCCTCCTGTCCGCGAGGGCGGAGGAAGCCTCCGGGGAGTCCGAACC
>JAEEGI010016870.1_pt1 | contig 15045 bp, 10 predicted proteins | sample 8958751 | NCBI WGS metagenome assembly JAEEGI01 (sample SAMN16246545, study PRJNA631951) | gut metagenome | biome: gut microbiome; feature: rumen; material: KS-attached | host: Bos | place: Iran: Karaj | collected 2018-10
CAGGCTACAAGATGGGTGACCTGGTCACCACCGGCGGTTCCGGTATCCTCTTCCCGTTCGTCATCAACACGGGCGGTACGGTAGCGACCAACTACGAAATCGTTTATATGGACGGCAACCTCCTCACCCTCATCTGCGCCAACGGCCAGGCCGCCTGGAGCTGGGGCGAGTGCACATGGTGGAGATTCCAGCCCAAGAAATAAACCTAAACCTCTTTGTGAAAGCAGCCGCTTCCGGGCGGCTGCTTTTTTACCGATGAACCGATTGTACCGAATTTTGACAAGCAGCCTGCTGGGCGCGGCCGTGTTCGCGTTCTGGATGTGGCTCTACCCGCAGGATCTCTCCTATCAGGAGCAGAACCAGTTGTTCCTTTTCACGGGAGAATACCTTCTCCAGCGCCTTTCTTTGCCCGGCGGCCTGGCAGACTGGTTGTCGGAATTCCTGGTGCAGTTCTTCTATTCCCGTACGGCCGGCGCCCTGATCATGGCGCTGCTGGCCGTGCTTCTTCAGCGGCTGGTCTGGCGGGCGGCTCGGTCTTCCGCCAAAGTGGATGAACGGAGTCTTTATGCGTTATCCTTCATCCCGTCGCTGCTGATGCTCATCTATCAGGGAGATGTGGAAGTGCTTGTGAGCTATCCCGTTGCCCTGATTCTGGCCGTGGCACTTTGTCCGGCCATGACCCGCGCCCACTGGCACCGCCTGTGGCTCATCCCGCTGGGATGGTGGCTGGCAGGACCCATCATCCTGGTTCCCGTTCTGCTTTCCTGCATCCGGGGCCGTAGCTGGAAAGATCTGGTCATCCTCCTGTATACGGCACTGGTTTTCTTTGCCGGATACCGTCTTCTGGCTTCTCAATACCCTGCCCGTGACGCCTTCTTCGGTCTTAACTACTACCGGCTCGTGGAGTCGCTGCCCGTGATGCAAATTCTTATCCCGGCCGTCACGCTCCTGACCATCTGGTTATGCGGACTGGAGATCCGGCTCAGCAGGCCGCTTGTGCCGGGTATCATCACTTTCTTGGCATTGGCCCTGAGCACCTGGGTCGGTGTACGGATGACCTTCGACAAGGACGTCCAAGAAACCCTGGCCTACGACTGGCTCATCCGCAACGAACGATACGCAGACGTCATCTCCCGGGCTGAAAAATACCAGCCCCGGAATCCTGTCAGCGCCTGTTCGGTCAATTTCTGCCTGTTCATGAACGGACAGCTGGAAAATCGCCTCAACGAATTCTACCAGTGCGGTACGGAAGGCCTCGTGCTGCCCAGCATCCGGGACAACCTCTCCGACATCACCTCCGCCGAGTTGCTTTGGATGATGGGTATGCCCAACCTTACCCTCCAATACTTCTTCGACGTCCAGGAATCCATCCAGAACGGCCGAAAGAGCGGACGCTTCCTGTCCCGCATCGCCGAATGCAACATTGTCAACGGCTGGTACGACCGTGCAGAAAAGTATCTGGACATCCTCTCACACAGTCTCTTTTACCGCAAATGGGCTCTTGGCCGCAAGGCCCTGATCCAGGACGATGCCCAAGTGGCTGCCGACCCCGTCTACGGCTATATCCGGCAGGTCCGTTTCAAGGATGATTTCATCACCTTCTACGACGGACTCGACCTGATGATGGCTGTCCTCTACAACCAGAACCAGAACAATTTCATGGCCGCCCAATACTACACGGCCTGGCAGCGGCTCAAACAATCGGAGGCAGGACAATGAAACGATGGCTACCGCTCCTCCTGGCTGCAATCCTGCTGGCCGCTTGTACCGGAAAAACCACGCTTGTGGATGATCTTCCGGACATTTATCCTGACTACATCGGCGTGACCATCCCCGCCGGGATCGCGCCCCTGAACTTCAACCTGCCTGAAGCGTACGACCGCGTTTTCGTCTGCGTCACGGGAAGCCTCGGCGGGGAAATCAAGACCCGGGGCCGCCTGGCCGCCTTCCCTGTCCGGAAATGGCACCGCCTTACCCGGCAGAATGCCGGCGGCACCTTGCATTTTACCGTCCTGGGACGCAAAGAGGGAGCATGGACGCAGTGGCGCGATTTCATTCTCTACGTCAGCGACGTGCCGCTCGACGAATACGGCGTCACCTACCGCAAGATCGCACCGGGCTACACCACCTACAGCACCATCGGCATCTACCAGCGCGACATCCATACGTTCCGGGAAGAGCCCATCATCGAAAGCACGCTCACACCCGGCCAGTGCATGAACTGCCACACGGCCAACGCTACCGACCCGGCCCAGTTCCTCTTCCACTTGAGAGGCAGTCATGGTGCCACACTCATCCAGCAGGACGGCCGACGCGAATGGGTAACGACCAAGACCGACAGTACCCTGGGCAACGTAGCTTACTGTTACTGGCACCCCGGCGGCCGCTGGTTCGCAGGTTCCATCAATCCCGTCCGCCAATGTTTCTGGACGGGCGACCAGCGCACAATTGAAGTTTTCGACCTGGCTTCCGACCTGGTGGTGATGGATATGAACGACCATTCCCTGGTCGTGGATCCCCGGTACACGACTCCCGACTATCTGGAGTCTTCGCCCGCCTTCACCCCCGACGGGGAAACGCTCTATTTCTGCAAGGCGAAAGCATTCGAAGTCCCGCGCTTCGTCGACAGCATCCGTTACGACCTGGTGCGCACTTCCTTCGACGCAGAAACCGGCGCGCTGGGTGAGATTGAAACGGTCATACCAGCCAGCCAGGAGGGCCATAGCATCGCCTTCCCCCGGCCATCCTACGACGGCCGCTGGCTGATGTACAACCAGGCTGATTTCGGGGTCTTCCCCATCAGCCACCAGGAAGCGGACCTCTGGCTCATGGACCTGCAGACCGGAGAAACCCGGCCCATCGACGAGGTCAACAGCCCGTTCTCCGAGAGTTTCCACAACTGGAGCGGCAACAGCCGCTGGTTCCTCTTCTCCAGCCGTCGCGAAGACGGTCTCTACGTGCAGATCTATCTCGCCTCGATCGATGAGAACGGGCATTGCACGAAACCTTTCGTGCTGCCCCAGAAGAACCCGCGCAAACTCTACCACGGGACCTTGTATTCTTACAATGCGCCCGATTTCACCAAAACCCGGGTCGACTTCGACACACGCGGCGTGTATCGTGAAGTGTTCTCGGACGAGCGTATCCAAGCTACTGTCAAGCCATGAAACGATTCCTGTATATCACGGCGGCCATAACGGCCATCTTCCTTTGCGCCTGTGGACGCGACGAATATCGTATCCACGGCCGCGTCGTCTCCAACGAACTGGAGGGCGTCAAGGTCTTCCTCGTGCCTGTCGGCCATGGGGAGCGTGAAAACGTAGACTCCGTACTCATCCACAACCACGAATTTGAATTCCGCGGCGACCGGCATTGGATGTGCACCGTCCGGCTGATCGCCCACGAACGCGGTAAGGGACAGGACCTGCTCGTAGCCACAGAGCCAGGCGACATCTACGTGACCATCGGCCCGAACAGCACGGGTGGCGGAACACCCCAGAACGACAGCCTGCAGGTGTGGAAAGACCTGACGATGGAGCATAATCGGGTTTATGGCGGACTCTATAACGAAGGGCGGAAAGAAGAAGCGAAAGCTGTCCATGCCGAATATCTCCGTCGCACGCGAGAGATGGCCCTGGCACTAGGCGAGGAAAGCATTGCAGGCAAATTCCTGATTGAACACTTCCCGCTGCCCCAAGAATAGCCGGCGATGAAAAGAAAAGGTGGATGCATACTTCTGGTCATTTTGGCCGCCGCTGCGTTGGCGGCTGGGCTGAGCCAGTGCGTCTTCCTGGTCCGCCATCCCTATTTCCGGAAGCTCGCTGCCCAGAACGGCATCTCCCTGCGGGAGGCACGCAAGGCCTGGGGCAAGCCCGACAAGGTCTCGGAGCAGATTATGGGCATGGTCGTCGAGGCCGACCGGGAAAACTGGACGAAAGTGTCCGAACTGGCCGCGGAAAGGGACCTCAAATCGGAAATCGGCACCTACTATTACAATCTGGCCAACGCCATGCAGGGCCGGCTTCCCGACCGGCTGATGGACTATTATCAGCCTTTTGAAAGGGGCCTGTTCCTGCCCGTCGGACCGTCCTCCACGCCTTTCCAGATCGCCTGTGCCGGCGATGTCTGGTTTGCGCTGGGTTACATGCCGCTGGCTGAGCGAGACGCCATGCTGGGCCTGCTTTTCTCGCCGTCCCACACCGGCCCCCGCTACCTGCGCCGCCTGGCCGAAACCAACCTGATAATCGGTGACTTCGAAGCGGCCTCCAAATACCTCCGCATCCTCCTCAATACCCGCAGTGACCGGCAATGGGCACAGGAACGGCTTCCCGGCCAGTGGCGTCCGGAATACCAGCTTCGCATCGCGGAGAAACGCAACCTGATGCCGCAGTTCGACCTGGTCCACGGCATGGACCAGACGCAGCTGGCTCTTCGTGTCCTGCTCACCGCCAATGCAACCAACAAGACGGCCCTCGACTACCTGCTGTGCTACGACCTGCTGACCAAGGACCTCGACGCTTTCGTGGCCGACTTCAACCCCGCATTTACCGCCTCGCGGCTGTATGAAGAGGCCATGCTGATCTTCCTGGCCGCCAAAGGCGGAATGAACGAAGAGAACTTCGCCCACTATCACATCGCTCCGAAGACGTTCCACGATTTCAACCGCTTCGTTTCCATCTACAAGCGGGATGACGGGGCCGCACGCAACCTGACCGCCGAGTTCGGCAAGAGTTACTGGTATTATTTCTATTTTGCTGCAAGGAATGAAAAGAAGTAATCGGTCGCTTTTGCCGCTCTTGATGCTGGTTCTCCTCACGCTGGCCTGCGGGAGGCCGTACGACGTGCAGCCTGCCGGCGTGGGCACCGACCGGCCGGAACCCGTCTTTCCTGACTACCGCGACGTTACCATTCCCTCCAACATCGCCCCGCTCAACTTCTACTATACCGATCCGGACGGATCGCACTTTACCACCACGCTCACTTCCGGCAGCATGACCGTCACACGCAAGGGACGCGACGTCGTCTGGAAAGAAAAAGCCTGGAAACAGCTGCTGGCGGCGGCTGCGGGCTCCGACATCGAAGTGGTATCTGCATACCGCTCGGCCGGCGGCCCGGTCCGCCAGACGTGGACAATCCATGTCAGCGCCGACCCGATCGACCCCTACCTCACCTACCGGCTCATTGAGCCCGGATTCGAAGTCTGGGACGACCTGGAGATTCAGGAACGGCATTTGGAAAGTTTCGAGACCCGGAACATCTCCGACTGGCGGCACACGGGCAACCACTGCATGAACTGCCACATCCACGCCCAGGGGCGCGGCGACCTGTCCATGTTCTACCTTCGGGGCGAAGGCGGCGGCGCCATCCTCAACCGCGGAGGAAAACTGCGCAAGCTGGCCCTGAATGATACGACGATGATTTCCCCCACCGTGTACGGAGAAATCCATCCGGAAGGCCGCTACGGCGTCTTCTCCAACAATATCATCATCCCGGCCATCCACGCCGCCGGCGGACTCCGTATGGAGGTCTTCGACCGGAACTCTGACCTTTGCGTGGCCGATTTCGACGAAAACCGCCTGTACGCCTTTCCGGAAACCGCCCGGGAGGACGTGATGGAAACCTTCCCCGCCTTTTCCGCGGACGGCAAATACGTGTATTACTGCACCGCGCCCTACTTACACCTGCCCGCCGATCTAGACCGGATGATGTATGCGCTGGTGCGCGTTCCCTTCGATGCGGAAACCGGTACGCTGGGCGCGCCGGCCGACACCGTGTGGAGCGCCGCGGAGCGCGGCAAGTCGGTCTGCCACCCGAAAGCCTCGTCCGACGGCCGCTGGCTGCTGTTCACGCTGGCCGACTACGGCACCTTCCCCATCAACCACCGGGAATGCGACCTGTGCCTGATGGACCTTTCTTCCGGCGAAATCATGGACCTCAGCGCCGTGAACGCCGACAAATCGGATACCTATCACAGCTGGTCCTCTGACTCCCGCTGGTTCGTATTTGCTTCCAAGCGGGGCGACGGCTTGTACGGGAAACCCTGGTTCAGCCACCTGTCACCCGACGGCACCGTGACCAAGCCGTTCCTGCTCCCGCAGAAAAACCCTCATTTTTACGATACAATGCTGCGCTCTTTCAATGTTCCCGACCTGGGAAATGCTCCGGTAGGCTTTGACGCCGCGGAAATCGGACGTATCTGGAAAGAAGTGCCGGCCGAACCTTTCGAATAATCTCACGTGCCATGAATCTCCGGAGAATTACCCTGCATTTCGTCGTCATCCTGCTGGCCGCCGTCTCCTGCGGCGAAACTGTTGAACCCGAGCCGGTCAAGTTGACTGCCCAACCGACGTCCCTGACATTCGATGCCCAGGGAGGGACCCTGGACCTGACCCTGACAAGCGGAATCAAGCCCACCGTTACCTGCTCGGAAGGCTGGATCAAGTTGACAGAGGGAGCCTATGCCAACAACACCCTCAAACTCTCCGTTACAGCCCAGGCCAATACAGGTACCAATGACCGCTCCACCAGCCTCCGGGTCATCGGCGACAAGCAGAGTCTCATGATCCAGGTTACCCAGAAGATCCCGCAAGTGCAACTGGCCGTCGACAAGACCAGTATCTCCTTCGACCGCTTTGGCGGAGAAGCCGTCCTGACGGTCACCTCTTCGAAGCAGCCCACGGTAAGCACGGACGCCGCCTGGTGCGGCATCACCACCGGCACAATCGACGCTTCGCACAAAACCACCGTCACCCTTTTCGCCGGTGCCAACCGGGCTGCTGCCAACAACGGCACGGTCACCATCCAATGCGGCAGCGACCAGGTTTCCGTTAAAATTTCCCGGGATGCTTTCAAGCCCGTCTCCACCACCAGTGCCACCGCGCTCACACCTCAAATGGTATTCAACGCCATGGCCCCCGGTTGGAACATGGGCAACCAGATGGACGCAATCAGCAACGGCATCGCCTCGGAAACCGTCTGGGGCAATGCGCAATGTACCCAGGCCACGTTCGACGGCGTGAAAGCCGCTGGATTCAAGGCTGTGCGCATCTGCACGACCTGGGAGGGCCATATCGGCACGGCGCCGGGCTACAAGCTGGAAGACAAATGGCTCAACCGTGTGGCCGAAATCGTCGGCTATGCGGAGAAAGCCGGCCTGGTCGCCATCGTCAATACGCACCACGATGAAACCTATTGGCTGGACATTGCCAAAGCCTACAACAACGCGACCCAGAACGAGAAAGTGAAAGACGAGATCTTCTGCGTCTGGCTGCAGATTGCCGAACGGCTGAAGGACAAGGGCGAATGGCTGGTCTTCGAGTCGTTCAACGAGATTCAGGACGGCGGCTGGGGCTGGAGCGCAGCCTTCCAGGCCAATCCCAGTGCCCAATACAAGGTACTCAACGAATGGAATCAGGTGTTCGTGGACGCAGTCCGCGCCACAGGAGGAAACAACGCCACGCGCTGGCTGGGTGTGCCGGGCTATGCCGCCAATCCTGGCTTTACCATCACGGGACTCGTCCTCCCCAAAGACTACACCAGCGAGAACCGGCTGATCGTGGCTGTCCATGACTACGACCCGTACAACTATACGCTGAACAATCCGCTCGTGCGGCAATGGGGCCACACGGCCGACAAAGACAAACGCTGCAGCGACTACGATGAAGAAGGCGTCGTTGCCGTCTTCGACAATCTGAAAAAGGCGTATCTCGACAAGAACATCCCGGTCTATCTCGGTGAGATGGGCTGCTCCCGCCACACCGATGAGGACTTCCCTTATCAGAAGTATTACATGGAATATTTCTGCAAATCGGCAGCCGATCACCTGCTTCCCATGTATCTATGGGACAACGGCGCTACCGGTGTAGGCTCTGAGAAACACGGCTACATCAACCACGGCACAGGTGCCTATGTCGATGACAAAGCCCGGACTCTGATCGACCTCATGGTCAAAGCCGTCACGACAAAGGACCCCGCGTACACGCTCCAGAGCGTCTATGATGCGGCGCCTTAGTCCGACCAGCGGAAGCCGAAGGGGATGCGGTCGGGAGAATTGATGGCTTGCTGGGCCTGGATGCTGTTGAAGGGGACGGGGCCGGTCGTGAATTCGGGAACGTTGTAGGACCGGAAGAGATCTTCGTCGTAATTCCTCGGATCGCGCTGGGGCAGCAGGAACGGCTTGCCGGCCACGCCGTTTTCGTCGAAATGGGCGATGTACAGGCGCGTGAACAGCCCGTCCCCGCGCCGGCTCGAGAACACGAACCAACGGGAATTGGCGCTCCAATTGTGATAACTGTCGGTGTCAGAACTGTTGACCTCGTCCATCCGACGGGTCTCCCCCGTCGCCAGATCCAGCAGCCAGAGGTCGGCTTCGTGATGCCAGATGGGGAACGTGCCGTAATCGCAGAGGGTGAACATCAGGTACTTGCCATCGTAGGAAGGCCGGGGGAAACAGATGCTTCCCTTGAAATCGGCCGCATCAAGGACCAGCTCGACATCCTTGCCGATCGTGCCGGTTTCGGGATCGAACGACACCTTGTACAGATTGTAGTGCGAATCCGGCAGCCCGCGGGGAATCTCCACCTCTTCGGCAGCCGTGAACCACAACGTCCGGCCGTCAGCCGAGAAGACAGGAAACGTCTCCCAGATGCCGTGCTGCTTGATCTGCGGTGCCGTGATGATCTGGTTGCGGACCACATCGTAGATCTGGACATCCGAATCGAGATCGAACACTTCGATCAGCTTGTCGGGCTGCGCATGGAAACTCTGGCGGGTGCTGCAAGTGGAATAGGCGATGAACTTGCCGGAAGGGTGCCAATAAGGATAGACACAGAATCCCAGCGTACTGTCGGTCTTGGTGTCGTAGGCCTTCACCTCGCCGTCGCGACCCAGCAGCGTAGCGCCGTGGGCACCGCGGATGTGGACCGTAAAAGCGGAAGGATCGCCCCGGAAACTCGCGTGACAGTTCACACAACCGGCGAAACGTGTATTCTCCAGCAGCGCACGCTGGCGGAAAGAACCCAGTTCCCGCTCATAGATGCCCATATTGCTGTAAATCTGATAGCCAGGCTCAATGAGACGGTAGGTCAGGCCATAGTCGATCTCATCGCCCGACACAAAGATCTGGAACGGTTCATAACGCCGCCAGGCTCCACCAAAAAGCCCGCTGACAGTCACGGTGAGGGCATCACCCACGCTGTGCTTCAGCAACGACTTCCAACTCTTTTCGGAAAAACAGGTAGCAGATTTTCCGCTGCTGCGGAGTGAAGATCCGTCGGGTGCAGTCAAGCGCACGTCCAGCGCATCAGCGTCGGGGAGCGTAAAATCAAGAGGGGCGATGGTCGCGGGCACGGTCACGCCGACATAATCGGGCCAGATGCCCGGAACTCCCTGAACCTGGGTCGCATTTCGTTCCCGGGGCCCACACGCGGCCAGCGTCAGCAAAATCGTTACAAAGCACAGGAATCTTTTCATAGCGGAATCATGGCTGTTGGTTCAGGTATCGGAAAATGAAATAAAACCAGTAGGTATTTCCATAGGAGGCCTTCATGGCGGCCTCTTTCTTCCCGGCATTGGCATCGGCCATAAACCGGTTGATCCGCTGCACGTTGACGGGCGCAATCGTGTCAGGAAGGCCGTTGAAGTCATCGTGCGTAAAGACCCATAGCAGCAGGAGCGCCTCCTGATAGGTCTGCGGCAAGGGGGAAGTATCCACCATCCGCAGGCATTCCGCGAAACGAGTCAAGTCTTTGCGGAGCAGACACCAGGACAGGAGATAGTCGAGGGCCATCTTGTTTTCGGGATGCTCCACCTGCAGGACGCCCAGCATCGAGTCCATCTCCGTGTCGCTGAAGAAGAAATCGTGCTGCTTGAGGCGGAATTCGCGGATTCGGGCGAGTTCCGGACGCTTTTCGAAGAGTGTACCGTCTGCCACGAGGGCGGCAGTCTCCCGGGCCCAAGTACGATAGAAAGTGGTGCTCTCCAGGACTTTCAGGTACTTCATCGCGACGAGCGTGTCGCCGTTCACGAGATTTGTTTCGACCAGACGTTGGTAGAAACGGGCACTTTTCTGGAAATCGGGAATGGATTCCTGTGCCTCGAACGCGTAGCGCTGGGCGGTGTTGACCATGCCCAGATGCCAGAAAATCTCCCCGGTCGAGACCGGATTGGTATAGTCTCCCTCGAAACCAGGAATCAGCCCTTCCGGGCCGTTCTGGAAATAGGTGAACTGGCTGTCGACCAGGCGTCCAGTCTTGGCGAGAGCCAGGTTCAGGCAGGAGACAGTTTTGGGATTGTCGGGATTGCGCCGGTCGGCCTGCTGCATAATGCGGTTCCACATCTGCATGCGGACCATGAAGTCGTAGTGCATCCATTCTTCCTTTACGGGATCGGCAACGCGCAGCGTAGCGAAAGTGCCGGCAGCCGCCAACACCACAAACAAGGCCCCAGGAACCACGATGCCATTCAGCGATTTGCGAACCTTCAAACAGGAGACCATGACAACCAGCACCGCCGCTGCAGCTGCCGCATAGAGCAGTCCGGGCAGAATATTATGGAAACGGTGATAATGCAGACCCTGGATCAGTCGATTGAACGGATACGGGAATAGGCGCCAGGCGACCAAGACACAAGCCGCGGCGACCACCAGCATCCCGATCGCGAAAAGCCAGGGTTTTCCCTCCCCCTCTGCAACCTCGTGGCAAACGACTGCAATGGCGAACAGGATGCACAACGGACCACAGGCCATATACAGTACCGGCAGGAGTACCAAATCCAGCACACGGCGTCCTTTTCGGGAAGCAACACGCTGGCACATGGCCGCCACACCGAGCGACAGTGCCAAAGCTACGATCGCTCCGGCAAGCGCATTTTCATCGCAGAAAAAGAGTACGAGCAACAGTGCCGGAATAAAAGAAAGCACATACGTGAAGAGCGAGCGGCGACGGCATGCCGCCCAGACGGAGAGTTGGACGCCACAGAACAAAAGTGCTAAAAGCACCGCACCGACCGGTGCATGATAGAAAAATTGAGTCAGGCATCGACCCAGCCAGTCAGCCAGTCCACCAGGCACCCGGGCCACGTCGGCAAAATAGGCGAACGTCCATTCAAACAACTGGTACTGCTCCTGAAAATGAAGATGATACCGATACCTGAATGCAAAAAAAACAAAGATGCCGATCCCTGTCAGAATCGTCATCAGGGCAGCGGTCAGTTGTTGTTTCCGGGTCATTCCTCCGTCTGGTTTATCTGACAAAGTTATCAATAAAATGAGAAAAAATGTGTAAATTGTTGCCTCATTTGATCGATATGAAACAAATCTGCTTTCTGACAGCCGCACTCCTGTGCCTTTTCCTGCCCGCCCGGGCCGCGGAGCCCACCGCCATTTCCATTCAAACCGACCATACCCAACTCGTACTCACCGTCGATGCCAATGGCAATCTACGTACCCGCCACTACGGCGCCCGCATCGCCGATCCAGTCCTCTTCCTGGGCATGGATACACAGGCCAAACGGCCCAACGGGGCCGGTCCGATGACCCTTCCCACCACCGGCGGCGTGTTCGTCGGCTCCCCCGCCCTCCACGTACGTTACGCCGACGGCAACCACAATACGGAACTCTATTACACCGGGCACCAGTCCCGTAGCAAGGACGGCGTCACCACCACGGAAATCTCCCTGAAGGATCCCGTCACTACCCTGCAGGTGAAACTGGTCTACGAAGCCTATGGGAGAGAGGACGTCATCCTCGCCCATACCGAGATCACGAACAGCGGAAAGAAGCCGGTCGAACTGCTTGACTACGCCTCTTCCGCCATGCATTTCGAAGCCGACCGCTACCTGCTCACCCACACCTGGGGCGGCTGGGCCAGCGAGATGCAGGTGGACCGTGAACTGCTGGGCCACGACACCAAGGTGATTGAGAGCCGCCGCGGGGTGCAGGCCACCCAGCGGAACAATCCCTCCTTCCTGCTGAGCCTGGGCTCAGCTGAATTCAGCGAGACGGCAGGCGACGTCGTTGCCGGCGCCCTGGCCTGGAGCGGCAACTTCCGCCTGACCTTCGACCGCGACGACGCCGGACGCCTCCACGTGCTGGCCGGCATCAGTCCCCACGCCGCCACCTATCCGCTGGCACCCGGCAAGACCTTCGTCACGCCCGACATGGTCTGGACCTTCTCAGGCGCCGGTGCCGGGCAGGCCTCCCGCAACCTGCACCGCTGGGCACGCAACTATGGCGTCTACCGCGGCGGGCAGGTCCATCCCACCCTCCTCAACAGCTGGGAGGGCGCCTACTTCACTTTTACCACCGAAACCTTGCTCCGCATGATCGACGACGCGGCCGGCATGGGCCTGGAGATGTTCGTACTCGACGACGGCTGGTTTGCCAAGGACTATCCGCGCAACGGCGACGACGCCGGCCTAGGCGACTGGGAGGTCAATACCGACAAACTGCCGGAAGGCATCGACTACGTCGCTTCCTACGCCCACGACAAGGGGCTCAAGTTCGGCATCTGGATCGAGCCCGAGATGGTCAATCCGCAGTCCAACCTGGCGCACAACCATCCCGAATGGGTCGTGAAGAGCCCCGGACGCGACATTTACCAGGAACGCAACCAGTGGGTCCTCGACCTGTCGAACCCGGCCGTGCAGGACTTCGTGTACGGCATCTTCGACGGTGTGATGCAGCTCTCGAAGAACATCGACTATGTGAAATGGGACTGCAACCGCGTGATCCAGTCGTTCGGCAGCACCTACCTCGGCCATGAGCAGGACCGCTTCTTCGTGGAATACTGCCAAGGCCTGTACAACGTGATGCGGCGCATCCGTGCCAAGTATCCCGACGTGCTGATCCAGTGCTGCTCATCGGGCGGCGGGCGCGTGGACTACGGTGCCTTGCGCTATTTCGACGAAATCTGGACCAGCGACAACACCGACGGCGACTGCCGCGCCTATATCCAGTACGCCACGAACCTCATCTATCCGCCGTTCATTATGGGCGCCCACGTCTCGGCCGTGCCCAACCACCAGAGCGGCAACGTCACGCCCCTGAAGTTCCGCTTCGACATGGCCTGCACCGGCCGGCTGGGCCTGGAACTGCAGCCCAAGAACTTCTCGGCGCGCGAGCGGGCGCTGGCGGAGCGCTGCATTGCCTCCTACTACCAGTATCGCGACCTGGTCTTCAACGGCGACCTGTACCGCCTCTCCTCGCCTTACGACAGCGACTATTACGCGCTGATGTACGTGTCACCCGACAAGTCCCGCGCCGTGGTCTATACCTACTGCCTCCGCTACCAGAACCGCGAGGGATCGCAGCACGGTTTCCGGCTCGAAGGGCTGGACCCGGAGCGCAGCTATCGGGTAAAGGAACTCAATGTGGACCGTTCCTGCTGGTGGGGCGACGGAAAAGAATTCTCCGGCGCCTTCCTGGGCACCGGAGCCTTCAATCCCGACCTGCCGCAGAAATACAGCTCGGCCGTTTTCTATCTGGAAGCGAAGTAAAGACTCACCGGGTCAGTTTGCCGTTTCCAATCCATCCGGTCTGTTCCGGGTGGCCGTCTACCTGTACCTTGACCCAGCTCCATTCCGAGAGATCGGTCGGATGGACGAGCGTACCCGTCTTCAGGTCAAACAGTTTGCGTGATTTCTCGTCGGGTTTCGCATAGACGGGAACCGTCGACGCCCCGCCCCAGTCCGTCACGATCATATAGAGCGCGGAAGCCGGCATCCAGGCTTCGTCGTCGACCCATTTCTGCTCGTCGTTTTCATCGACGGACCCGAACCAGAGCTGCCACCAGCCGTTCTTAGGATTGCCGACCGTAAATTCGTAGGTCTTTCCTTTTTCCAGTACGAAAGTCTGTCTGCCGTTGACGGGCTTTTCACGGAAAACCACGGTCTCCTTGCCGGGGACAGAAACAAGCAGGAGCGGCACCGGGCCGCCGTCGCCCGGTTCGAAAGCATCGTCGCGAACCTGGGATTTCTCGATCCACCCGGTCACTTTTTCGCACGGACGGCCCTCAAATTCGCTCGGGTCGTACGTCACTTTCACCCACTTGCCGTCGGCCGAGAGTTCGAGCGGCCGCAGAAGGGCCCGGAATTCGTGGATGACCATCACCCGTTTCGCGTCACGGCGCGGCTCGGCATACAGTTTCCGGGGTTGGCCGTCCTCATAGTCGGTGGCCACGGCCAGCACGGAGCGGTGGATCCAGGCCTCGCGGCCGGGAATCTTCTCCTCACATCCCCCTTCATCGTACACGATTCCATTCTTGATGCGCCACCAACCGCCCGGCTGCACGATGGCAGTGAGCTGATAGAAACCGGCAGGCTCCAATTGATGGACAATCGTTCCTTTCGGCGCAGAGCGGATGTTGGTCATCCCATCCGTATCGGGGTCGCAGACAAAACAGTTGAGTTCCTGCGACTGGGCGCACGAGGGCAAGACAATCATCAGGACAAGCAAGGATAAGACGATCTTTTTCATAGGCGTTTACCGATTTGTCAGGGAATAGGGTTTGTCGGCAGCGGCCAGGCCGCGCTTGCGGTTCGGGCGGTCGCTCATTTCGAATTCGAGGGTGCAGCCGCGGAGCAGGTCGCCGTGGGTGACGTAGAGTTTGGAATACGGCTTCCCGTTCAGCTTCACGCTGCGCACATAGCGGTTGCGGTCGCTCACGCCCGGGGCCTTGATTTCGATGACGGCACCGTTTTCAAGGGTTACCTTCAGATACGGCAGGTACGGGGCGCCGAACACATACTGGTCGCAGCCGGGCGCCACGGGGTAGAAGCCCATCACGGAAAAGAGATACCAGGCCGACATCTGCCCGCAGTCGTCGTTGCCGCCGAGGCCGCGGATGTCGTTGCGGTACATCCGGTTGAGGATGGTCCGGATGCGGTCCTGGGTCTTCCAGGGCTGCGTAGTCCAGGCATAGAGGTACGGCACGTGGTGGCTGGGCTCGTTGCCGTGGACGTAGCCGCCGATCAGGCAGTCGGCGGTGATGTCTTCGTTGTCGGCATAGTACTTCTCGGGAAGGTCCATGTCGAAGAGTTGGTCGAGCC
>JAEEGI010016872.1_pt1 | contig 15043 bp, 13 predicted proteins | sample 8958751 | NCBI WGS metagenome assembly JAEEGI01 (sample SAMN16246545, study PRJNA631951) | gut metagenome | biome: gut microbiome; feature: rumen; material: KS-attached | host: Bos | place: Iran: Karaj | collected 2018-10
AGCCTTCAACTCGGCAAGAAAGGGGGGAATAACCCCTATTTTGTATTCCCCCCTTTTGGGATATAACATACTAATCGTGTGATACGACAAATTAATCATCAGTCTGCAACTGATTGATAACCAAATATTTTCATTAGTTTATACTATCACACAATCAGTATGTGATTAGTATGTAATTAGTATGTAATATCAATCGATAAAACCTCCAGCTCCACAAACCCAAAAACAAGTCGCTGATTTCCAGCGACTTGTTTTTAAAAATAACCACTTTATTACCCGTTTATATTCCCTCTGACTCATTTTTGTTACAATTTAACGTGATCAATTCCTCTATGTTCTGGCGTATCTTGATGACGGCATATGTGATGAACTTGATGTCGGAGTCTAAGTCATAATTCTCTATGGCAATTCTCAAGCTGGCCTTTCCCGCTTCGATCAGTTCTTTTAATGTCAATCCGCGATGCTGGTATTGATTGATAAGGGACACCACAAAGCGCATATTGGCTGCTTCCAATCGCTTCATCTCGTCGCAGTTGCGGCCTTTCTCCTTCACGGCTTTGAGCAACACCCGTTCTTCCTCACACGTTATCAATGGGGCATGGCCAATTTCAGCCAGCAATTCAGCAATTTGTTCGTTTGTCATATCTTTTTGTCAGTTTTGGTCGATTATTTCAATCGTCAGGTTGGGGAATACTTCTAGCAGGGCATCTTTCAGGCAATCGCGGTGGGCTTCGTGGAATTCGACCAAGATGTCACAGGGGTCACCTTCGCTGAGGGATTGGATATAACCCATATAGGCGTCCGAGCCTACAAGCGTCTTCATCACTATCTCAAGGGGCAGGTACATGAATGGTTCATTGTGCTCACCATATCTTGAGCACAATTCCTTGAGTAGTAGTTTCACGGCTGGCACATCGTCTCCCATGATGCGGTATGTGGCAAACTCTGGGCATTCGGTAGCCACTGCATCTTTGCTGTGCTCACTGACTGCCTCAAGTTGCTGCTTCATGGCCTCTAAATCTGCTGTTTTCATTTGTTTATGTATTGATGCGTGCACAAATACGTTACTACAGCGGGCCAGTCAGGGAATTTTGCCGAGCCAAAACTGATTAACTCGCCTTTAAACTCCTTGGCGCCGTTCTTTTCGCGATCATCAATCAGGAAGTCGCCACGGTTGAGGTCCTTGTGATGTGAGATGATAAGACGTTTGTAGAATATGGAATCTTCTCCCTTGCCGAAGTAACGCTGCACCCACTCCAGTTTGTCGCTCCATGCCGACGGATTATGCCACGGAGCGGTAGTGAGGATGTAGAGGTCAAAGAACTTGTTCAATTCCTTCATGGCCTCGATGGCGCCAGGCATCGGGTCCATTAGCGAGAAGAGCCCCGGGATATCGTCATAATGAGGCTTGCCCGTTCCGTCATCGGCATACTCAGCCTTGACCGCTTCAGGCACTCGATCAAGTCCGCTTTGGAAATCAACAAGGACATTGTCCATGTCAACACACACGATTTTTCCGCATTTCAAACTGGTTTTTCTGCTTAATAAGAATCCCATAATCAATCATTGTTTAATCGGTGATTCCTACTCCCTTCAAGTGAGCGTTTCGGATGCCTCTCTTTTTATATGATTTTGTTGGATTCAACAAACAATCAAGTGTTTTCCAAGGTTAAATATACCGAAATTTATTTAGATGACAAAGTGTAAATGAGTAATTTAACTCATTTTAACGAATAATTATTCGCAAAATAGAGGTGCTTGATTAATATGGAAATAACCAGGAATAAATTCAATAATCAAGACGATTTTTTTCTTTCTGGTGGCAATTATTGCTCATGCAGCATGGGGGTGCAGCATGGCTGGTTTCAAATGGAAATGTTTGGTGAATGCAATGAGGAGGAGTTCGGCTTCAGTCGGGTCAAGGTTGAAGAGGGTCAATTCAGTTTCATTACAGCACAACATGGTTTGGACATTTTTGTTGTAGAAATAGTTGTGGAAACGGTTGATTTGAAACTGGTCGTTGATTTTGATAGAAATTGTCATAGGCAAAAATGATTTAAATGATTCAACATGCTTTTTACATAGATAATATAGTAATTTTAGGAAAAAAAATTCAAAATTTCGGGCAACTATTATCAAAATGAGCCGTAAAACTCCTGATTCCGGTAGTCCTATGTGCTCTTCGTGGGCAACGGACGCTCAGCAGGCAAATCAGGGTATTGCTTTCGCAGGGTAGCAAGTACACGCTCACTCACATCTAACTCATGCTGATGAGTAGCGATGCGGGTCTCATGGTCATTGATGCGTTCGACAAGGTTGGCAAGAATGAACTGAACAGCATCATCGCGCCTGGCAAACGTCGTGTAATCTTCAACCGAATGGGCATCTTTGACAACAACGTCGCCGTTGCTTATCACTTGTCGATACTCGCAGCCCGAGCGCTGAATCTCAACAACAGTCGCCCGTCTCACTGCATAGCAATTATTAGGCGAAATGTAATAAACAACGTCGCCGACTTTAGCTCTCGGCATAAAACAAGGAAGTTCTGGGAATTGTAATCTCATACTCGTACTTTATTAAGAATGGTTTTCTCACTTTTAACATAGTACGATAATGAGAAAATTCAAATTGGAACACAAATTTTCTATGTGCTTCTCTGATTAATTTACTGAGCAGCAACCTATTGGTTAACTGTTAAAATGCTTGTTGTCTCCTGGATGTTTTGTATTATTCCGTTACCGATTTTAGTTTCTTCCAGACTTTTACCATGGCGAGGGTGTCGAGTTCGCAGTAGCGGAGCAGGGCTTCGCGGGTGGCTGCGGCCTCGTCGGGGGCCATGTGTTGAATCTGGGGGAAAATGGTCATGGCGTCGCCACCGTTCTGCACACGCTCGTCGAGGTTGTGGTAGTCGAGTGACGGGTCATCGGGGAACAGGGCGGGCAGCACGCTCTTGATGGAGAATGAGCCGCCCATCGCAGGCACATAGTAATGCCCGGCACGGAAGGGCGTAATAAGGTCCACGATGTTGTCGGCAATATTGAGCAGATGTGCCGACAAGTCGGGATATAAACCGGCCAGTTCTTTGATGCGAGTGCACTCAAAAGCTTTATTATAGGCCAGTGAGCAGACGTTCATCGGTATATCTTCGCACAGGCGTTCAGCAAGAGCCCGCCTTGGATCACTGCCGTCACCGGGTGCCAGAAACTCCTTATGAATCAGTTTACCGCCCTCATGCTCGATGATATGCAATGAGTATTGGAAAGTTACCTGCTGGTACGGCCTAATGTGGTCGAATGGCGGAATTGTGGGCTGAAAAGTCTCGAAGTACAGGAAATACAGCGGGTATGACAGTCCGTCAAGAAATTCCCTGATACCCTCAGGCTCGATGTGTTCGGTGCAGCTTAAGGTGCATTCTACCTGCAACTGTTGCATATCGCTCATCGGCTCGTCACGCAAATCCTCGAAGGTGATTTTACCAGCATTGTAGTATTCCCATTTCTTGTTGGCGTTCATCCTGTAAAGATCAAACACGGTGGGCTCGCCCTCGTCCTGAGTCAAGCCCTGCTGAGCAGCGCAATATTGCCAAAAGCCGCATTCGTAAGGATCAGCACAATGTGGCCCGATGGCACGTTCGGGCTCCTGTTCTTGTTCCAGCGTTTGCTTGGCGAGTTGTACTCGGGCAGGAACCAACGGATACTCATTATCGACTTTCTCCTTAAGGTTGATGACACGGAACAGTTGCTGGATGTCTAGGTCCCCCACACGCTCATAGTCGCCGTTGATGGTCACCAGATAGGTTCCAGTCACCTTTACACCGCATTGCTTAAGCACCCATCGCTGGAAGGCGATATCCACGGCATACTTGTCAAACTTGTCAGGCAATTGGACCTCATCTCCACTATGGCTAGAAGAACTTTTCACTTCATAGATGGCCCATCCGCTTCCCTCGCGGCGCAGGATATCAACAGCACAATAGCAGCCCTGGTACGAGAATGAAGCCTCGCAGATGACCTCAGTGCCACAGTCCATTTCCTGCTTGGTTTTCTCAATCATCGCTTTGAGATCGAGCTTCCCTTCAGCAGTATGCGTAGTCACCTCGACAAAAGGTCCGAAAAGCCCCATCGCCAGGTCGCCCACCTCGTTGCCTGCCTCAAATCTTGCTTGCAGGTTAGGATCCTCGGGTTGCAGTTCCGGGTGATAAACTCGAAGCCACAAGGCCTTGCTGCACTGATAGAAGGTAGTGTATCTTGATTTGGAAAGTCCTGGCATAGGATAATGATAAATGGTTAATTATTGACTTACAAAGATAATAAATCCATGGCATATTTCCCAACTTTTGTTGAAAAAGTAACCTAATCAATTTTTATCGGTTTTCGTTTTATTTTTTGGGGGCTCGTTTACATTTTATGGCCAAAATAAGGAACTAAAGATCTTTTTAGATTATGAACAAGGACAAGATTTTTATGGTAACGATTCATGTTGTGGCAGGTGTGCTGATGATAGCTGTGTGCTGGACACCTGCGATTGTTGGTAACATCTCGGTCTGGAACAAACTGTTCTGCACCGCGGCTATCATTCTCCTGCTGCGATTACACTACTGGTGCCAGCAATATGAGCCATGACACAAGCTGTGGATAACTCTGCTGATTACTCTGTAAGGATTCTTTTGGCGGCAGGAATGATGACGTTGCAAATGACCTGATTGTTCATGCGGTGTTCGCTATGGAATTTTTCCACATGAGTGAAATGCTGGGCAAACTCATCCTTGCAGTTCACAGGTGTAACCATCGGCAAAGAACCCCCAACACTTGGTTTAGTTTTCATTTTTTGCTGCTCTCAAACAGGTGTTGTTTCATCTTCATGAAGTGTTTTATCCGACAACATGACCTTCAATGTCTAGAGTGAGAGAGGGGCGCTCAATAACTATCACTTGCGGGTAGTATCAATGAGCAGATTTATCAAAAGTGAAGCCCCAAAAGTCATTTGACAGACTTTTGGGGCTCATTCTCTCAGTGGGGCACGTCCTGTTGTGCCGATGGCTTACTGGAAGGCGTTTTCGCTCAGGCCCTTGCCGCCGATGGCGAGGTCCTTCATGTATTCGGGAACGGGCTTGCCCAGATACTTATCGACATAGAGCTTAGCCAGATACTGGCCAAGCATGAAGCCGTGACCACGAAGACCGGTCAACAGACCCACCTCGGGATCGATGATGTAGCGCGGCTCGATGTAGTAGCCGGCCCAAACGGCATGGAAGCCGACGGATGCCAGATTGGGAATCCATTGGGCAAACATCTCGCTCACAATCTTGAGGAAGGCCTGACTGTTGTACTTCAGATTCTGGCGTGCCTCGTAGGCGTCGCAGTCGGGCGATGCGCAGCCGATGATCTGTCCGGTGTGCAGGAACTGCTGACCGTAAACGGCGTTGAAGCCCTTGTAGTGACGGCGGTCGATGATCATGTCGAGCGAGTCGCCGTTGACACCCATGTTAGGCAATCGGCGGGTGATGAATGCCTGATGTTTAACGGGATAGAGCTGGGTGTCGATGCCAAGCATATCAGCAAACTTCTCAGAGCCCCAACCCATGGCGTTGACAAAGTGGTCGCAAGTGTATTCCACGTAGTGCTTGTCATGGCGGCGCACCAGCACGCGGTATTTGTCACCGGCACGCTGCACGCTCAGCACCTCGCAGTCCTCGAGCACCTCGCCGCCATGCTGTTTGCCCACGTTGCGCACATAGTCGATGGTGCGGCCCGGCGTGGCTTGCCAACAGTTCTCGGAAATGAGTGCGTGGCTGTAGATGTTGTCGTTGGGGTTCCAGTAGGGCGAGATGACCTTGGTGAAGTCCTTGCGGTCGATCATGTAAGCCTCGCTCCAGGCACGTGAAGCGTCAAGCGAGCGGTAAGTGGCGTCGTCATGAACGAGATTGACATAGCGGGTCATCTTCAGGTCGATGTTGCAATGAGCCTGGTCGTCGCGGAAGATCTCCAGGTTGTGCATGGCGATGTCGCTGATGTCGGGGTTAGAGAATGCGGGACGGCCACCGCCGATGCAGCGCCACGTCGAACCGCGGTCATAGTTCACCAGGATGACGCGCTTGCCGGCCTCGGCAAAGTAACGGAATGCCGCACTACCGGCCATACCACCGCCAGCAACGATGATTTCGGTCTCGGCCTTCTCAATCACGGAACCGTGCTCAAACACGAAGGTTTCTTTAGCCTCACCATTGTATACGTCGCCCAGGGTGACCTGGTTGGCCAGCGGTGCGCGCGGGGTGCTGTCGCCGGTCACCTCGATGCCATGGGCACGAAGGATCTGCTTGGCGCGTGACACGCAGCGCTTGCCGCGGCAGGGACCCATACCCATGCGGGTGGTGTGCTTGAGCTCATCTACCGAGATGTACTTGCGGTCGCCAATCACGGCCAGCAGGGTCTGTACATCCACATCCTCGCAGTGGCATACAAACGACTTGCCCTCTTCGGGATCTGTGAGAGGACGCAGATTCAAGGGCTCGGGATAGCGCTCCTTGAGGATGAAGCCTTTCACCTGGTTCAACTCTTCTACCTTAGTGGCTTGAACTCGTGCCACATCGGTCTTGTTGTCTTTCTTGAGCACCTTCTCGATGATGCCCTCGCCCACCTTTGCGCCGTTGTCATCAACCAGGAAGACTTCTTTGTCCTCTTCAACAGCATATTCAACAGGCAGGAACACCACGTTCTTGCGCTTGTCGTAGCCGAAGATGGCCAGACCGGGACAGTGGTTCACGCACTGCATGCAGCCGATGCACTTGTCATAATCGACCATCGGTACCGACGACGTCGTCGGCTTGGTGATGGCACCCTGCGGGCAGGCAAAGGTACAGGGGTTGCAGGCGAAGCCGTACAAGCAGTTAATCTGCACGTAGGGCTTTGCAGCCATGCGCTCATCGCTGGGGACACGCGGCTCGTCGAGCAGGCGCACGGGACGCTGCTGAGAGTCGATATACTGGCGGGAAACTTCCAGGTAATCCTCGTAGGGGAAACGGAGGCCCAGCTCTTGAGCCACTTCATAGGCCACTTGCTTGCCACGCAGCACGGCACTGGTGCCCTCGCCAATGCGAACGGCATCGCCGGCGCCATAGACGTTGCGACCGAATACCGAGCGTCCTTTCACGAGCAGTTGGTTATCGGGAATCAGACCCGTGCAGATGTTGATGATGTCGATATCGTCAATCACGCGCTCAGTGCCGGGGATGGGCTGGAAATTCTTGCACTCGGCAATCACAGCACCGGTAACACCGGTGTAATCCTCGTTGGGGATGGCGCGGATGAGGACATGTGAAGTCATGATGGGGATACCCAGACGACGAACGCGGTTGGCCTGAACGGGGAAACCGCCCTCGTGGTCCATACCCTCGATGATGGCCTTGATGGTCGCACCGGCTTGCATGGCCTGGTAACTGGTCAGGTAGCCGATGTTACCCGCACCCACGGTAAGCACGCGCTTGCCCAGCAGGGTGTGCTCCTGGTTCATCATCTTCTGGAAGACGGCAGCGGTGTAAACACCGGGCACATCATCATTCTCGAACACGGGCATGAAGGGCACGGCACCGGTGGCCACCACCAGATGGTCGGCATCGATGTAGCTCACCTCCTGCGTGACGATATTTTTCAAGGCGATGCGGCGACCTTCGAGCAGGTCCCACACGGTGTTGTTGAGCAGGATGCCGTCGTGGTTGTCACCGGCAAGGGTCTTGGCGATGTCAAAACCGCGCATGCCGCCAAACTTCTGCTCCTTCTCAAAGAAGAAGAATTGGTGCGTCTGCATATTGAACTGGCCGCCCTCGGTAGCGTTGTTGTCCACCACAATGTTGGGAATGCCCAGGGCAGTGAGCTGCTCGCGGCATGCCAGGCCGGCAGGACCGCCGCCGATGATGGCAACAGTGGTCTTGTAGATCTTGGTTTCATGGGTTTCACGAGCCTTGCCCTCGGGCATGTAGTCCTTGGGAATCTCGCGCACCTCTTTCACACCGTCAACGCTGGTGATGCAGATGCGGCGCACCTGGCCGTCGACTAGCATCTCGCAGGCACCGCACTTGCCGATGCCGCATTCCAGGCTGCGGTTGCGGCCTGTGGTGCTGTGGCTGTGCACAATCAGTCCTGCTTGATGAAGGGCGGCGGCAATCGTTTTGCCTTTTTGGCCGCGAACGGTTCTCCCCTCAAACTGGAATTCCACGTATTCCTCTTTTGGAAGGTCGAGAATAGGATGATTTTCAATTTTATACATGATGATAGGTTTATATGGTTTAATATCTCAAAATCAGTTGGTTAATATTTGTTGCAGCCCCACGTGGGCACAACGGTGTGCACAAAGATAACGCATTTTTTGGTTTCTCGCGCGAATTAGGCCGATTTTATTGCGAATTATTATCGCCTGCCAATGACGGCACGGACGTGACCTGGGGCACACAAAGACCTGAACAGCGGGGAGCCTGTATCCACAACGGCAAGAAACTGGTCATTGTCAGGAGATTTGACCCGTCTCAGCCTTTAGAGTATGTCATAATTATTTTGTTGCAAATTGAATCGCGCTTCGCACGAGAAATTAAGCAAAACTATATGAAAATACCGCCTTGTTTGATTTTTGTTTAATTTCTCGGCCGTTAGGCCGATCAAAGTCTCGGTGTGAATTATAACACGGCTTCGTGACTCGGTTGTTGCTGGTCATTTCGTCAGCACAGCGACAAAATCCTCGGGCAGGATAATATTTTCCTGATCAATAGCATCGGCAAACAGCGGTGCAATTTCTTCAGCGGTGAATCCGGCGATCCCGCAACCGATTCGGGTGACGAGGAACTTGAGTTCGGGATGACCTGTGGCAAAATGCACAAATTCGTCCACGTAAGGCTTTATGGCTTCTGGCCCTCCATGCATGGTTGGGATGGCATAACTGCGTCCTTGCAGACCCACGCCCTGTCCCCAAACGGCGCCAAAACGGTTGAGTGCGGCCCGCGCTGCGCCGCCACCGTGGAATCCGCCCAGGTTGCTGCCGAACACAAAGATTTCGTTATCCTTCAGTTCCGAAATCATTTCAGGGGTGTATTCTCTGTCGTACATATTGTTCAATTTAATAAGGTTATATGATTTATTGACGGGATAGGCATGGGGTGGGGTGGAAGTGCTGTTTAGTCATGTTCCTCCTCAACGAGCTCATGGTAGTAGGGCGAGTCCTCAGGAACGAAGTTGCCGGCCAGCAGATGATCGTGGATGCGAAGGCAAGCCCACGCGTCGGTGGCGGCATATTGCTGTTGAGCCTCGGTGAGCTCAGGAGCCTCCCAGTTGGTGAGCTGTTGGCTTTTACTGATTTTCTGCTGGAAAATGATGGCGTAAATCTTCTGCAGGCTCATGTCGCAGATGAGGTATTCCTTGACCATCTGTTGCAACTCGATGAAACCGCCTGGACGCAGATTTGGGCAGATGTGTATCAGCTGGTGAAAGTCGTCGGTGGTCGAGAGCCCCACTTTGATGCATTCCTCGTCCTCGAGATATCGCTTCAAGGGCAAGGGAATGCCGGTCTTGTTGAGTCTGAAAAGGAAGGCATCGCTGTCGGTCGAGAGTTGCAGCAGGGCGACGTTGTGTCGCTCACCGCGATGAAAACAAGGGCGTGTTTCAGTGTCAAAGCCGACGATGGGTGAAGTGCGCAAAATTGTGACGGCGCTTTTGACTTGAGAGACAGCGTTAATGATGTGGATGCGACCCGGAAAAGTGACCCGGGGCATCTCGTTGATGACTTGTTTGTCTATAGAAACAACATGCATAACGCCGACAAAGGTAGTACTTTTTTAGTTAAAAGATAAGAGAAAAGAGATAAAAGATATTACCGCATCACGTTCACATCTTAATTACTGATCCCTAATTCCACTACAGCCTCTCCACCTGCTTGACTCCCTTGACGTTGAGGATTTTCTTGGTCAGTTCATCGAGCAGAGCGATGTCGCTCACATTCACAGTGAGCACACCTTCGAACAGGCCGCCCTGGGTCTGGATGTTGATGCTGCGCAGCAGGCAGTTGTCGGTCTTGTTGATGACCGACGTGATGGAGGCGACGATGCCGATGTCGTCGCGGCCCAGCACCTTGAGGGTGGCAATAAACTGGTTACCCGCCTTGCCTGTCCAGCGGGTGCGGATGATGCGATAGGGGTACCGCCCTTTGAGGTGTTTGAGGTTCTTGCAGTCGCTGCGGTGAATCTTGATGGCGCCGTCGCTGGCAATGAAGCCCTCGATGCGGTCGCCGAAGATGGGATTGCAGCAACGTGCCAGCCTGTAGTTGACCCCCTTGACATCGTCGCCGATGGTGAGAATACCGTCATTGGCCCGTTCCTGGCGCGCCGTGGGCTGTTGCAGCACGAACTCGTCAGCGGTGCCGCGGCTTGCCGTCTCAGTGGGCTTGGCAGTCAATATCTCATATTGTTCAACGACGTCGTTCACATCGAGGATGTCCTCTTGGATGGCGGCATAGAACTCGATGGTGGTTTTGTAGCCCATCTTCTTGATGACGCGGGCCAGCGTGGCGTCTTCAAGCTCTATCTTGCGGTTCTTGAAACGGCGCTGCAACGTCTCTCTTGCCAACTGCGCTTGGTTGGCCCGTCGCTCGTTGATGGCATTCTTGATTTTGTTGCGGGCGCGGCTGGTCACGGCGATTTTGAGCCAATCCAATCGTGGCGTCTGCGTTGCCGAGGTGATGATCTCGACAGTGTCACCACTCTTGAGGCGGTAGTTGATTTTCTGGTTTTTCCCGTCAACTTTGCCGCCCATGCAGGTGCTGCCCACTCGCGAGTGGATGTGGTAGGCGAAGTCCAGGATTGTGGCTCCTTGCGGCAGACGCATCAGGTCTCCTTTGGGCGTGAAGACAAACACCTCGTCGTTGTACAGGTTGGTGTCCATGTTGCGCATCAGGCTCATCTGGCCCTCTTGGCCGCTGGCCTCGAGCATCTCACGCACCTCGTTCATCCACTTGTCCACATCGCCGTCGCTCTTGATGCCCTTGTAGCGCCAGTGTGCGGCAACGCCGCGCTCGGCGGTCTCGTCCATGCGCCGTGAGCGAATCTGTACTTCCACCCATTTGTCGCCGGGCCCATAGACGGTGATGTGCAGCGACTCATAGCCGTTGCTCTTGGGAATGGTGATCCAGTCCTTGAATCGCGACGGATTGGCCTTATAGATGTCGGTGACGATCGAGTAGGCGAGCCAGCAGGCGCGTTTCTCGTCTTTGGGAGTCGTGTCCAGGATGATGCGGATGGCGAACAGGTCATAGATGCCGCTGATGTCAACCCCCTGTTTCTGCATCTTCTGCCAGATGCTGTTGATGGACTTGGTGCGGCCCTTGAGCTCATACTTGAGCCCTTCGGCCTTGAGACGTTCGTCAATGGGGCGGATAAAGTCCTCGACATACTTGTCGCGTTCCTTTTTGGTCTCCTGCAGACGGTGGGCTATCTGTGTGAAGACTTTGCGGTTCAAGTATTTGAGTGAGGTGTCCTCCAACTCGGTTTTTATGGCATACAAGCCCAGCTTGTGGGCCAGCGGTGCATACAGGTAGCGTGACTCGCTGGCTATCTCATGGACAAATTTCTCGTTGGGGTGGTGATTAATGAAGCGCATGAGCGCCAGGCGGTCCACTGTCATGATGAGGATGACGCGGACGTCCTCGGCAAAGGAGAGGAGCAGTTTGTGGAAATTCTCGTTCTCGACAGCAGCCTGTTTCTTGTAGAGCGGTGCCACATGCAGCAAGCCGTGCACAACGCGGGCGATGTCTTCACCGAACAGCGCTTTCACGCGGGGCACGTCCAGGTAGTCACCACGGCACAGGTTGTAGATGAGCGTGGCGATGACCATGGTGCGGTCTGGGGCAATGGTGTCACACAGCGTCAGGGCCGTGCGCATGTGGCGCAGCACGGGATTCAAGCCGTATTGGTCACGGCGAAAGATTCCGGCCTCGACAATTCCTCGTGTGACGAGTTCGTGCACGGTGTTGATGTCTTGGCTTGACAATTGACCGCCCAACCTGTCATTCAAATCCTTGACAAGCTGTAACAGTTGTGGGCGCTCCTCGGCAGTAAAGTAGTCCAACAGTGGTACCATTGCTTTTTCTGTTAAAATCAAGCAAATTTAGGCATTTTGTCGTAATTTGCTTGCAAGAACGTGAGCAAAAATGTAATTTTGGGCAAAAATTAATACTTTACCGATATGCTTAACGAAAGAGACAAACAATTGATGGCCAATAAAGGCATCACCGAGCCTGTCATCGAGGCTCAGCTCAAGCGCTTCGAGACCGGCTTCCCATGGCTCAAGCTTGAGGCAGCCGCAACAGTGGGTAACGGCATCACTCGTTTGGATGCCAAGCAGCAGTCACAATGCATCAAGTTGTGGCGCGAGTTCCAGTCGGGTGGGGCGACGATTGAGAAGTTCCAGCCGGCATCGGGCGCTGCCAGCCGCATGTTCAAGAACCTCTTCGCTTTCATCAACGAGGGCAAGGTGGCTCCCGAGACCGACTTCGAGAAACAGTTCTTTGGGAACATCACGCTTTTCGCGTTCTATCCTCAACTGAACAAGACCTGTGTCAACCTGTACAAGAGCAATGTGGCGGAACTCATCGAGGCTGGTCGCTATGCCGACATCCTCAAAGCGCTCCTCTTGCCCGAAGGAATGAACTATGGCGCATTGCCCAAGGCATTGCTCAAGTTCCATCGTGCAGCCGCCGGAACTGTTCACACTCCCCTTGAGGAACACCTGGAGGAAGGCGCCCAGTATGCCGCTGACAGCCGGCGCTGTGTGAGCATTCACTTCACTGTCTCTCCTGAACATCGTGCGGGTTTCGAAAGGCTGATTAAGGCCAAAGTGCCCCTGATGGAGAAAGTGTGGGGCGTGAAATATGATATTTCCTTGAGTGAGCAGAAAGCCTCAACCGATACCATCGCCGTTAACATGGACAATACGCCCTATCGTGATGCCGATGGCAATCTCTTGTTCCGCCCCGCGGGACATGGAGCCTTGTTGGAAAACCTCAACGAGCGTGATGCCGATGTCGTGTTCATCAAGAACGTGGACAATGTCGTGCCTTTGCGCTTGCGCAGCGTGAGCACGCGATACAAAAAAATCATCGGCGGCTATCTTGTTCAGATACAGCGTCAACTCAAGAAATACCTTGAATTGCTCGACAAGGAGACGATCAAGCCCAACGACCTCAAGGCGATGTTGCGCTTTGCACGTCAGACCCTGTGCATCATCGACGCTTCGACCGATGGTATGGACGATCAGGCTCTGGCAGCATGGCTGCGCGACAAGTTCAACCGTCCCATCCGCGTGTGCGGCGTTGTGCCCAACGAGGGCGAACCCGGTGGTGGCCCCTATCTGGCGTATAATGCCGACGGTTCAGCATCACCCCAGATTCTGGAATCGGCCCAAATCAATCCCGACGACTCTGCTGCTGTCGAGATGATGAAAGGCGGCACACACTTCAATCCGGTTGACCTGGTGTGCTACATCAAGGACTACAAGGGCATCAAGTTTGACTTGCGCAAGTTTGTGGATTCTGAGACGGGCTTCATCAGCACAAAGAGTAAAGACGGTGTCGACATCAAGGCTCTTGAGCTTCCCGGCTTGTGGAACGGCTCGATGAGCAATTGGAACACGGTCTTCGTTGAGGTGCCCATCGACACGTTCAATCCTGTTAAGACAGTCAACGATCTGTTGCGCCGGGCTCACCAGTAGTTTTCAGAATAAAATAGATAACAAGTGAAGAAGCTGTTCTTTGCCACGCTGTTGGCCTTGATGGCATTGACCGTCAACGCCCAGCGCATTGTTGAGCGTCCTGATACTGTCTATACGGTTCATTATATCAATCAGGACCAATTCACGGAGCTTATCGCCGACTGGGGCGCCCGTGATTGGGCCATGCGCGGCGAGCGTCCCGTCGTGGTGGACTTTTATGCCGACTGGTGTATGCCTTGCAGGCGCCTTGCTCCCATCCTGCGCGAAATCGCCCATTATTACCATGGCGAAGTCGATTTTTACAGCATCGATGTCGATGACAATCCCGATATTGCCGACACGTTCATGATTCGCAGTATCCCGTTCCTGCTCATCTGTCCTTTGGAAGGTGAACCCAAGAGTGTCATCGGACTCTACTCTCAGCAGGAATACATCCGCGTCATCAACCAAGCCTTAGGCCGTTGACATTCGCTTCGTTTGTGGTTTTGTTGCGTAATCGGCGATTTTTCCTGTTTTCCGCAATGAGACACGCCGTAGTTTTTTAGCATGAGTTGTGTGTCCAGGCAGGTCGAAGGCCTGCACAAGGCTAGCGGCCTTGACTTTACTTAATGCCACGGCGCAAGAGCCGAAGGTTCTTGTGGCGTGGTGGACAGCAGAACCACACATCACGGGCTCTGAATGGTGCCCTCACTATGTATCAGTTAGAACCGTCCCAATGATGCACCGCCTCCGCCGCTGTCACCATCACCAGAAAATCTCACAAGTGTATTTACCATGAGTCGATGAATTTGTGTTCTCATTTTCAGTGAATTAGTTTCGCAGAAATCTGGAGGGTGTGTCATGATTCAACTGCCTTTCTGTAACCGCCCGGCGGGCTGGAAATTAAGCAAATTATATTAAAAATATAGCATAATGATTATTCAAAAATAAATTTTAATTTAAGAATTTGTTTAATTCGCCAAATTCGCATTTAAAGTATTGTATGCGCTAGCCTGTTCCAGGCGAAGTGTGCGCCAGCCCAAAAAATCTTAGCGCCTTAGCATCTTAGCGTCTTAGCGTGAGGCCCAGAGCGCGGATGCCTACACCCTGATGCGGCGACATGTGAAAAATAAGGAAACAAAAAATATTGGCGAAATTATTGTGGGGTGAGAAATTTTGTGTAACTTTGCCCCGCTTTTTTAGCGCAACAATTATTAATCAACTTATTTTTAACGATTTATGAACAAGTACGAAACCGTTTTCATTTTGACTCCCGTTTTGTCTGATGATCAGATGAAGGAAACGGTAGAAAAGTTCAAGAG
>JAEEGI010016875.1_pt1 | contig 15041 bp, 16 predicted proteins | sample 8958751 | NCBI WGS metagenome assembly JAEEGI01 (sample SAMN16246545, study PRJNA631951) | gut metagenome | biome: gut microbiome; feature: rumen; material: KS-attached | host: Bos | place: Iran: Karaj | collected 2018-10
GTTGCAAGAGTGTAGAGCGCATCATAGCTGAGTCTGTTGTTACTGGCGCTGCTGGTTCTGTCCATAGTGTGTCTGCATTGAGCACTGTTGATAGCGTCGCACAGCCAGGCATCGTTGTCGAGTTCGAGGATGCACAGCCTGACATCCTCGACGGCATGAAGATCACGTTTGCCAACGCAGTCGTGAATACTGGCCTCAACGCCACTTTCGACGTCATCAAGATGAACGACCGTCAAATCCTCATTCCGTCTCTGACCCTCAGCGGTGCAGAGACTGGTGTGTCGAGCATGACGTTCACCGTGAACAACGGCGGTTTCCAATCTATCGAGGACCCCAACAGCTATGACGTCATCAAGACCGCTTTTGCTGTGATGAGCTATGCTCAGTACTATCCAACTGCTATCGTGCTGAACCCAATCACCGTCAACATCATTGAGAGTGAGAAGGACACACTCGGTCGCAACCTCGGTCTCATTGAGAACAGAGGTGGTTTGAAGTACATTGCTGGTCGTCCTATCATCGAGTATGACGGCATCCCAGCAGGCAAGTATATCATCGGTGACTTCCGTGCAGTTGCCGCCGCAATCGTTGACTACACTAACCTTACCCTTGAATGGGCAGATGATGTAGAGAACAAGTTGAAAAATCAGGTTATCCTCATCGCTCAGGAGGAGATTATCTTCCCTGTGTACAATCCTTGGGCATTCGCTTACGGCGATCTCGCCACGTTGAAGCTGGCTATCACCAAGCCAAGCGACTACGACTTCCGCGTGCAGCCTACCGCAACCGTAGGCCACACCTCTGGCAGTGACACCGTAGAGTTCTCGTTCATTACCAAGCCATTCGGAGCGACTGTTACATGGACTTCAAGTGACAGCACTAAGGCCACCGTCGCCAACGGCGTTGTGACTGGTAAGAGTGCCGGTACCGTTGTCATTACCGGTAGCGTGAGTGATGGAACCAACACCTACACCGACGTCTGCGTCGTAACCGTATCGTGATGAAGTACATCGTATCAGGTCCCGCACTTGACAAGGTTCTCCGTGAGAACCGCATCCGCATAGCGAGGGGGGAGATTAAGTTCACCCCCTTCGTGGAGGCGGCTCCTGCAACTGTTAAGGACGTTCCCGAAGACACTAAGGACGTTCCCGAAACTCCAGCAGAGGATGTTAAGGACGTTCCCGAAGACACTAAGGACGTTCCTGTTGTTGACGAGAAGAAACCTGTCAAGAAAGCCTAAAAGTAATATCGACCCATGAACCTCATAGATTGCTCATATTTTTATGTCGGCCCGTTGCAGATCATGAACGCACGCCCGATTGACGACCTCGACAACAATGCCGCAGCCGTTCAAGAAGCCATCACTGGTTACATTGAGCGGTACCAGGACGAGTTTTTGCTGAAGATGGTCGGCAAGGACGTGGCAGATGTGGTGACAGACCACCTCGCGCACCTTGAAGCCTACCAACAGGCTTTGGCGGATGCGCAGGTGGGCGAGGAGCCCGAGCCTTACGTCAATGAGGCTGCAGAAGAGCTGTGCGAGCATCTGCGCCCATCGTTCGCCCACTACATCTACTTCAAGATTGCGGGTGACGTGAACCAAACCATGACCATCACCGGCTTGATGAAGCTGAAGTCGGCCAACGACAACCAGCCTCCTCTTCAGCGCATGGTCAAGGTGTGGAACGACATGGTGCAGCTCAACATGCAGTTCGTCCTGTGGGCTGAGACTTGCATCTATGATGTTTATTACTATGTCGAAATGATAACTCCCATTAACCAGTTCAACCTATGATGGACCAGATTGAGGACATCTTCAAGAGCGTTGTCGAGGCAGTGGGTCAGTCCGTGACCATCACCAAGACCAAGACTGACGGCACGACCGAGGATCTGTCGCCTGTGGACGTGAACTACATTTTCGGCTCTGCGCAATACGTCAAGGACATGCTTGACGTGCGGTCTAAGGGAGCGAACGCCATGCCGGTCAAGTTCCCATTGATTGCGTTGCAGACCCCGAATGTTGTGACCGTGGACAGCGCCGACTACCAGTACAAGACGAAGATTAACCTCATCATCGCATGTTCGTCTAAGAAGGACTGGTCGAACGAAAAGCGTATGGAGACATCGTTCAAGCGCATATTGTTACCGATCTACGAAAAGTTGATTGATGTTTTGTTGAGTGACTCTCGTTTCGACTGGGGTTACGGCGCATTGGAGTATGTCCCCCATACGATGAGCAAGAATTTCGACTACGGTCGCTATGGTGCTGTGACGCCCAGCGGTCAGGAAGTGAGCGAGCCGATTGACGCAATCGACATCCGCTCTTTGGAAATCAAAGTCAATAATCAATCATGTAGATAACTATGTCTAGAATCAGAACCTGCGCCAGCAAGAAATTATTCACTGGCAAGTCGGTGTGCGACATCGACTACGACAAAATCAAGGCTGTCATCCTGTTGCAGCGCGGCCAGAAGCTCACCTACACCTCGTTGGCGAGCATCCGCACTCAGTGCCATGCCGACATGCCGACCCGCGCCTATGGTCTGGTCACCGTCATCAACTGGGAGACCAGCGGTGGCGAGGTGCAGACCTCCCAGGTAGGCTATGGCCCCAACTCGTACAATGGTGTGAGTGCCCGCACGGACACGTTCACCTTGGACAAGTTCCGCCACTACCTGCGCGCCATCCTGCTCCAGTTCGCTGACGAGGAGTTCGACATGTACCTCATCGACTGCAAGAACAACTTGTACGGCCTCGATGACGGAACCGACACCCTCGCCGGCATCCCAGTGACCGAGTACCCCAGCGGCAACGACCATCCCGGTGCAAGCGACAAGGAGAGCCTTGCCGTCAACGTGGTCTACGCAGACACCGAGGCTTACATGCTCAAACTCGACGTGGTTCCCCTGGAATTCGACGCCGTCAGTGCCGTCTACGGCCTGATGCCCGTCGACCTCGTGGAGACCGCCACGGCTGGCAAGTACAAGATTGTGGAGCACTACGGCAAGGGTGACGCCACCGCCAAGTACGGCGCGTTGCTCGCCGAGAACGCCTCCACGGTGTTCAATGCCGTTTCCGCAGCCACCTACGACTCAGTCAATGAGGTGCTCTCAATAACCGCCACCGCCAGCGGAACGCCCTCGCTGAAAGCTGCCTCGGTGCTCTGCACCAACGGCATCTACGGCATCGAGCCCTTCGCATGACGGTAGATGGAGTAACCTTCGTCGAGGAGGTGTGCAAGGAGATGACCAAGGAAGAGTTCATCAAGGCGCACATCGGCCACTTTTGGCTTGACCGCGACGAGGCGACCCGTGAGAAGATGCTGGCGGAAGTCTACTCGCGGATGACCAAGAGACCGAAGAAGAAGTGAAACCCCACGGGGAGCGCCGCCACGACGCTCCCCTAATTTTTGAGACGATGACGATAGCAGAGGTAAGGGATAAGATACATCGCATGAACGAGGGCTTCCAGTCGGAAGTCTTGCGGTGCATGGATGAGAACAAGCAAGAGATGGTGTTCTCGGTCCGTGAGCAGATGTACTCGGGTGTAGACGGTCGCGGTGCATACCTGTCGCCCGACTACTCCAGCGACCCGTGGTTCACGCAGCCAAGGGCTGGCTTCTTCGACGAGGAGGTAGGTAGCTGGGTGTCGTGTTTCATGCACCCCGAGCGTTACATCGCGTGGAAGCAGCGCATCACCCCGCCGTTGGCTGGCGAGAGGCTCGGATTGCCCGCTCGTCCCACTGGAGTGCCGAACCTGTTCATCGTCGGCACGTTCCACACGAGCATTCAGGCGAGGGCATCGTCCAACGGGGTTCAGATATTCACCGAGGGCTGGGACCAAGGTCCCTTGGTCGAGGCCAAGTACGGGTCGCAGATATTCGCCCTCACCGAGCAGGCAGTCGCCCACTTCAACCGAGAGTTTCTGTGGAGATGGCTGTATCAATGGAGGGACAGCCTATGAGTTGCCGTTGCGAGGCCGACAAGTGGCGGCATGACCGAGAGAGGCAGTCCGAACTGGCTAAGAAGACAGCAAAGCTGACGGGGCAGACACAAGTGCTCTACCGCAAGGCTGACGGATCTTTCGCCTTCGCCCCCGAGGGCAGTGACATTAACGGAGAACAAGTTGAGATAATAACGATATACTGACATGAACGAGACACTGATTACCGACCTTGTCGCCCAACAGGCGATGGACCAACTCGCAGAGCTTGACCGAGCGATGGAGTTGACCTTGGACAAGTTCCAGGGCTGTGCCCGTGAGTTGGCCAACGGATTGAAGATAAACGTCGCCGTCACCGGCGACATCGACAAGCTGCAGCAAATCACGCAGACGCAGATGCAGCAGGCCACGCAGGCTGCCCAGCAGTACACGCAGCAGATGCAGCAGCAACAACAAGTCATCGCCAACACCACCAACACCATGAGCCGCCAGCTGATGGAACAGGAGAAGCTCAACAAGGCCACACGCGAGGCGTATCAGCAAGAGAACCAGGCGATGCAGATTGCCGACCGCATTCTCGGCAGCCGTGAGGAGAACTATCAGAAATTGGTGAAACTTACTGATGCCATGAAGGGCTACAGAGCGCAGATTAAGCAAATCTCTGATATGGAGAAAGCTGGTGTTCTCACCACTCAACAAGCTGTAGCCAAACGCGCCGAGTTGATGCAAGCGTACGACAAGACGAAAACTGAGGCCCAAAAACTGACGCAAGTCCTTGCCGTCCAAAACAAGGAGAGTAGCGCCGCAGCTGGTTCTTACGAGCAACTGTCGCAGCGATTGGAGCGTCTGAAACAAGCGCAGAAGAAGTTGACAGACGAGCAGAAGGCCGGAGAGTCTGGGCAGATTCTGGAGGCAGAGATCCAGAGCCTTAATGCTCACCTGATAGACCTCGCAGCAGACATGGGTGAGTTCCAACGCAATGTCGGTAATTACGCCATCGCCAATGGGACGCTGAAGACCGAATTGAGCGAGGTCACGGGCCAGCTAGCAGAGTTGACTCAGCAATACAAGGGATTGAGCCAAGCAGAGCAGCAAGGTGCTGCGGGGCAAGAGCTCATGCAGCAGATAACCGAATTGACTGCCAAGTCAAATGAGCTCAAAGAGGCGCTGATAGATTCAAGCAGTTCGCTGAAGCAACAGCTAAAGGACTTGACGAACCTCATCGCGGAAATGACTATGCAGTATAGCCGCATGACGCAAGAAGAGAAGGACAGTGCCGCTGGTCGTGAGATGAGTCAGAAGATTGTCAAGCTGACCGAGCAAGCCGGTGAGTTGCGAGACGTAATGGAGGATACCAAAGAAGCCATTAGGGGTAGTGCAAGCGACACTCGATGGCTAGACACACTATCTGATGCTGGGCAGCTGGTTGCTTCTTCATTCGGTCTAGCAAGTTCTTCTATGCAACTATTTGGCTTGACAGAAGAAGAGACTCGCCAAACAATGCTCAAACTTCAAAGCTCCATGCAAGCGGTTCAGGCATTGGAAAAAATACAAACGGCTTTGCAGAGTCAGAGCAACATTATGCGAGGCATTGCCATCATCCAATTGAAAGCACAGGCTGTCGGTGAGAACCTTGTCGCAGCTGCGAAAGAGCGTGGCGTAGTCGCTACCAAGGCAGCCACCATCGCTCAGAAGGCGCTCAACGCTGTCGCAAAGGCCAATCCTTATGTGCTGCTTGCTACCGCCATCCTCGCTGTAGTCGCAGCCCTTGTCGCCTGGACAAGCAAGAGCAAGGAGGCCGAAAAGAGCAACGAGAAGCTCACCGAGTCAATTAAGGAGCAGAGTAGCGAGTTCGCAAAGGCTCGCGTCGAGCTAATTCGCCTACAAAATGAATGGGATGCTCTCACGAGCAAAAAGGAACGTGAAGAATGGGTCAAGCGCAATCAGGAGGCGTTTAAACAACTTGGTGTGCAGATTGACAATGCGAAGGATGCGGAAAACCTGCTGGTCAAAAACACAAGTGATTTCATCAAGGCTATGGAACTGCGAGCTCAGGCTGCGGCCATGGCAGCAGCTGCTGCAAAGGAATTCCAAAACGCCATAGAGAAACGCAGCGAAGCTAAAGAACGACGGGAAAACCCAACAAATTGGGACAGGTTTAAGGGAATCTTTTATGTAGGCAATGATTGGGACTTCGACAAGAGCATCAGCACGCAGGCTGGGTTTGCATCAGGCAAACTCGATGCTGAGGCCACACGTTCCGAAAATCGAGCAAAAGACTATATCAAGGGCGAGGCAGACTATCAGAAGCAATTTGCAGACCTGATGAAGAAGGCAGGCTTCAAAACTGCTGGCGGTGGCAGGACTTCGAGCGACACCGGCAAGTCTGCTGGCGGTGGCAGGACTTCGAGCGACACCGGCAAGTCTGGCGGAGGTGGAGGCACTTCTTCTGCGACCAAAGAGGAGCTGAAAAACGTCGATGACTTCTTGAACGACTTGCTGGATATGCAAACTGAAAAAATCAACGCTATCGCACTCACACTCATAGAAGGCACAGAAGAGTGGGCCAAGATTCGCAAAAAAGCATTGGCTTTCGAAGAAAATGCTGAGAAGAAATCATTGGAAGAGCGACTTGAGACACTGAAAGCGGAGTTGGAAAAGTCTGTAAAAGCAGGTAAAATTACCGACGACGAAAAGCTCACCCTCATGGAAGCTTACAAATCGAACTATGAAAAGATAGACGAATCCATCAACAAGAAGTACGAGCAAGCCCGCAAAGACGTTGAGGAATCCGTCACCAAGAAAAAAGAGGAAGAAGCGAAGAAACGCGTGGAGTCCATGCAGAAGGAGGGCGATGATGTTATTGCACTCATCAACAACCAGTCCGCAAGAGAACTGAATGAACTAAACAAGCGTTACATTGAGGAACTGCAGGCGGCCAACGGGAATGAGAAGAAGATTGCCGAGATCAAGGAACACTATGCAAAAGAAGCGGAAAGAATCGCAAACGAGACAGCAATAAGGGTACTACGAGCGACAGTTGATTCTCTTGAACAGCAAGTCAACATTGAGAACCTCTCGGACGAAGAGCGGAAACGCATCTATGAGGAACTGGCCAATGCGAAAATCGCACTTGAGAAAGCCGTCACCGAAGCGCAGGTAAAGGAGGCTGAGGAACAATCCGAAAATGATGCAGCAAGAGCCGCTAAATTCAAGGAAAATATGTCCAAAGCTGCAGCCGCTACAAGAAAATGGGGCGATTTCGCATTGGAACAATTCGGAAAGGTAGCCGACCTTATCAACACCATTTATGATGCACAAATAAAGAAGATAGAGGAGCTCATAGATGCTGAGGAACTACGTCACGAGAAAGAGATTGAGGACATAGAGGAGGCTGCAGAACGTGGCGCCATCACCCAGGAGGAAGCTGAAATCCGAAAGCGCGAAGCAGAGCAACGCACCGCAGAGCAACAAGAAAAGTTCGAGAAACGTAAAGCAGAACTCTCAAACAAGAGAGCAAAAATCGAGAAGGCAAACGCAATATCCAAGGCCGCTATCGATACTGCTGTCGCAATAATGCAGACGCTAGCTATATACGGCAACACTCCTTGGGGCGCACCACTAGCTGCATTGGTTGGTGTTATGGGGGCCGCTCAGATAGCCGCCATAGTCGCACAACCTATTCAAGCCTATGCCGAAGGTACGAAGGGGCACCCACATGAGGGCGGTCTCGCCATCGTCGGTGATGGTGGACGTGCCGAGCTGGTAATGTATGGCAAGCATGCCTGGATCACGCCCGACTCCCCCACCCTCGTCGACCTCCCCAGGGGCGCACAAGTGTTTCCAGACGCGGAGAGGGCAGTGATGCGTCCCGACCTGCTCACCGCCATACCGAGAGACAACATCAGCGGCCAGCCAGTCATCATCAACGACTACCACGCATTGGAGGAGCGCATGATGAACAACACCAAGACTCTTGCCAAATCGCTCAACGGCTTCCGTGAGAGCATGACGAGGGAGTTGCGCCGCCAGCGGTTCCGTGACTATATCAACCGACGCACATGATAGAGAGACTTGACCAACTCACGCTGCACGACCTCATAGAGTTGTCGTGCGGCGACCTCTCCCCCTTGGGGATAGAGGACGAACTGGAGGCCACGAAAACCGCCAACCGAATCATGGAAGACTACCTGTCCATGTCGCAGCCCATCAAGGCGAAGGTACGCCTGTCGGAGAGGGAGAGCGACACCAAGATGGCGATGCGGGAAAAATGCCTCCGCATCTGCATGCTGCTCGTCGAGCTCGGTCATTCCGAGAAAGCCAAGGAGGTGCTTATGCTGCTGGGTGTGGACGATGTGCACCTCAAGGATGAACATGCCATCAGGGTGCGCTGCAAGGCGATGCTCGATGACGTGCAGTTCGAGATACGCAGAGCCAAAGAGGCCGAGCAGAAGAAGCCCATGCAGAACCAGTCGCCCGAGCAGACACGCAAGGCATGGTACTCCGAGATGGCTTTCGTCATGTCTATGCTCAAGATGGCATTCGACCCCAAGACGATGAATGCTGCGGTCTATGCCAACCTGGTACACCAAGCGGTTGAGCGGTCGAAGATGATGGCGAAAGCGCCCCAAATGGGAATGTTCATGTAGAGTTGTTTTTATATAATGTGGCACGCAGCGATGCGTGCTTTTTTGGCACAATATTTGCATATCATCTAATAAAGAAAACTTCTACGACAATGTACTGCAAATGTAAAAATACAGACAAGTTCCCAGGATTATTTGCTAAAGGGAGTATTTATCAATGGTTTTGGAACAACAAATCCAAGACTCATATCAAGGTGAGCAGGACATGGCCAGCCTTACCGAAAATTATGACCGTAGAAGACTTCCTCCTAACTTTCGACTATTGGTATTGAAGGATAAACTAACAAATAATCGCCCCGAGACAACAGTCTTCGGGGCTTTTTTTGCACAAAAAAACCGCCCGGAGGCGGCCATGTCTCCACAAGAAAGTAGAGCGGGGCTATATGCAATATTCTGCAGGATAAATTATCCTAAAGTCATCAGATAATAATGTCTTATCATAGACACAAACTTGAACTGGAGGTCTCATTTCGAAATAGACATACTGATTTTTGCCCGGCTTAAATTGAAGCCGATGACCTTTGAGGTAATCGTCTTTGTACGTTGAGTTATTACCCTCTATGCGAACGGCCTTGAACCCATCAAAGGCTCCTATACGTTTCATGTGTTCAAGAACAGTTCTAACGGTCAAATTACTTTGGTTGTATGTTTGTTTTATTGTTTGAGCATATTGGTCAACAACGTCAATCATTTCAAAATCAGCATACAAATCTAAGACAGCAGGGTTGCCTATCAAATCAGCTGTTTGCCTACAGACTATAAATTTACCATTATAGACTATTCTTCCCCACCATTTTGCCAAATCCAAGAAATAATCCCAAAAATAATAGCCGTCCCCTAACCATGCGTTTTTCTGGGTGCATTTATAGGGGCCGTGCTGTTCAACCTCATCGGGGTTATTTCTATCTTCAAGTGTTTGATAAAGAATGTCAGCCATTCAACACCTTAGAATATGCTTTGAGATGGTCTTTCAAGGAGACGAGATTTAAAGTTGGCAAAATCATAGGTTGCACATTGGCTTGCAATGTTACCGTGCTAACCATGGAACGAATATATGGGAACAATATGGCAATACTGTTACCATAGAAAAACTCGGGAATTTCCTCGAAAGTCAGGTCATCTTTGAATTCAAATTCAGCTATACAATTAACAAATACGATATCCTTATTGTTACAAGTAGCTTTAAATGCGAATGATAACAGGAAAGTTCTTTTTGCTTGGTTAAACAATCCAGATGGCGCAAAATTCATATCCAATGTCGCCTCTGGGGACAAATTGTCTAAATTCAAGACCACTCTGTTGAAGTGGTAACTGTTAAGAGAAAAAACCGCTTTATCTGCCATATCAAGCCGCTAAATTGAATTCTACATTCATATCAAAAGAGCTATCAGCTTCAACATTGAAGGAAACTCCCTCCAAATTATTGTAGCCGATTTGCTCAAACTGAATCCGCTGCGAGGCGGTATTAAGCACATCAAGCATCTCAGGTCCCGAAACATTATACTGCTTCAGTTCCTCCCAGTCAGCCTTCAGTTGCTCTTCTGTGGCAGATGCGAGATAAGCATTCAATTTTTCAAGAATAGGATGCATAGTTAATTGGTTTTAAGTAAATTGTTGATGTTTTTATCAGTGGATTACCTTGTCAAGGATCCTTGTTTCAGTCTGCAAAGGTAATGTCTATCCATCAATCTACCAAATTTTTTATGATCTATTTACAATAAGGGTTGTAGAAATCGCCTCACGTTTGGTGTAGGTAACTTGGAACGAATGGCATAAAAAGCCCTAGTGAAATAGTCTTCAGGACTTGTTTATATCAAATTCGATAGTAAAAAACCAAGAAAAAAGGTAAAACAACAAACATTTGCGCAGTTGTGCCACTTTCTTGCACTTTGAGAAACGAATTTTGCACCATCAACAGCACGCAAACCATTAAAAACGACACAAAATGAAGAGTAAGAACCATGATTTACGCAGTCTGCGCAGAGAATTGCGTGCTGCGAGAAAGGACATCGGCCGTATCAGGGCGATGTGTGAGACGGAGCAACGAATGGAAAACCTTATCAGAGAGATGAAGCGATCTGCCCGTGAGATGCTCATCATGAGCCGTGAACTTTGAGAATGAAATCGTGGCGGTGTACTTCCAGCTGATCAAGATTGCCGAGACGTACTACTACCACGATGAGCGGGCCTACGACCTCGCGGCCGAAACGGTGCGCAGGGCATTGGAGGCCCGTGACCTATACGATGACCGCTATCCGTTGCTCACATGGTGCCGGGCCATCATGCGCAACTTATGGAAAAACACCGAGCAGAAACTATCCAACGTCAGCACCCAGCGACTGGGAGACTGGGACGTGCCTGGCGGCGAGGAAGCCGACCAAAGGGTGATTGTGAACGATGTTCTTTCCGTGATACAGAAACTGCAGACTCGATCCGTTGCGGTACCAGCACTCGTTGACTTCGCAGAAGGCTATTCCATGGCAGAGATAGCTACCGCCAGGGGCGTACCGTTAGGAACAGTCAAAAGACGCATACACGATGCAAGGAAGATGGTGGCAAGGTTGGTCAATGTTAATTAGATAAGACATTAAGAACAACTAAGTTAAATAAAGTTCGATGACGAAAAAAACGGCAAAAAAGAGAACCGCCCAAAGGCACTTTGGTATTAACTTTGCAATACTATAAGAAACGAGAAATTCACTCAAAGTCAAACATTTAATTCACCTCTATTATGGAAAAGAAAGCAAGTTTTCGCGTGAGAGTCATGAGCTATGCTCACCACATCTTTGAGACCACCACCGCTGATTGGAGCGCAGCACTGAAGAAAGCCTGGACGCTCTACCGCCTCGCCAAGCTGATGCGCAAGGGAGTCGTCAAGTTCTTCTATGAGAAGGTCGACGGGTCTGCGAGAGTTGCCTACGGCACTCTGTGCGACCTCCCTGCCGGCATCACTTCCCGCAAGGGCGGCAAGTCCCCGAACTACACGACCATGTGCTACTGGGACACCAAGAAGAACGCCTTCCGCAGCTTCCGAGTTGAGAACTTCATCGCCATGGCCGTATGAGACAAGGAGAGTCCCCATAAGAAACTACTCTTATGGGGATATTTTGTTAAATACCCTTAATATTTAATTTTTTGTCTCGGATTATTTTGCTAATAAAAAAATTAGCATTATCTTTGCAGTGTAAATCATAAATACAGACAAAATGAAGTATAATGAATTACACAGAGCTCTCAGAAAGATTGGATGCTACGAATTGGGCAGACAGATAGCGGGTCACCCCGCATGGTTCAGCCCAATCACAGGCATAACTTTCACGACAAGCAACCACTTGAGCGAGGAAGTCAAACCTGGCACACTGAGGGCCATCAAGCGCCAGTCGGGTCTTAAATGACCCGCTGGCTTTTTCTCTGACCTCAAAGATATGAAAAAGAATAATAACAACTAAAACCAACATTAACTATGAAGAAGGTAAGGGTATTTATTGAGCGTGGCTCTGATGGAAGCTATAGCGCTTATATGCCCGATGATGACGGATTAGATTATGGTCTTATTGGTGAAGGCAACACCGCAGAAGAGGCCATCTCCGACTTTAAGGCCGTCTATCAAGGTATGAAAGAACTGTACACTGAGCAAGGTAAGAATTTCGAGGAAGTTGAGTTCGAGTTCTCCTTTGACGTTCCATCGTTTCTAGGCTACTACAAAAGCCTGCTAACATTGACTGGGCTGCACGGGTTGACTGGAATCTCCCAACCTCAACTCTCGCAGTACATCAGCGGTTACCGCCGTCCAAGTAAGAAAACCGCCGCAAGAATTGAAACCGCACTGCATTCTTTTGCAAATGAATTAAGTCAAGTCCATTTTGTCTGATTGATTTACACCTCCTTTCAAATGGATCGTCCCCACAAGGCTGTCAACTTGTGGGGATTTTTATTACGAACGGAAGAAAAAAACACACACAAAAGTCGCTGAAAGCTAACAAAATATCGCAGATAACACCGCTTTGCCGACCCCAAAGATTTCGGGGATTTGGCGAAGCGGTTTTATTTGTGGGTAACTTTGTCGGTATGCTGACCAAGTTCACTCTCACCATAGGAAGCACGACCCACGAGCTGCTCGATGATTGTGTGAAGAACTGGAACCAAGTCTCGTTCTCACTCAAGCGCACGGACTATTCGGGCGTGATGCGCTCGTTCAGCCGTGAGTTCGTCTTCTGCAACGACGCTTACGACCTGCTGATGGACGAGTACCTCACCAACGGTTTTTCCGCATCGGCTGTCATCGCCGTCTACACCATCACCAACCGATGGCTGTGGGAGAAGCAGTTTGAGGCTCCGCTGGATTTCTCCACCATCGAGTACGAGCAGGGTCAGTTGACCATCAACGCACTCGACAACACCCTTGCGAGCATCATCAAGGCGAAGAAGTCTACCAAGTACGAGTTCCTGGTATCAGACCTCAACACCGAGCGTTTGATACTTCACCGCATGAGCATCAAGAGCTCCGCACTGATGAACGTGGCGGTCAATACAGGGGCGCACGACTACACTGGTGACACGAACATCGGCATCGTAGGGTTGACACTTAACGAGAATGGCTCGAAGATCATGTCGACCATCTATATGGAGGTCAGCGACCAGAGCAACGCAAACTCTTTCTTCATGCTGTGCAAGGAGCATGGCCCATCGCTGGGTGTCCGCATCCATGGGTTGCTGCGCTGCTGGCTCTCCCCGCTGCACTTCTCTTTGAGCGCCAGCAGCACAACGCCCGTGCAGACGATGGGTCTGTACACCGATGACGAGAACGACACCTTTGCGTTGCGTGCAACGCTGCTCAACGACAACATTCTCCAGTACCGCTACCACGGATCGGTGTTGTCGACAGTGGTCGGTGGAAGCCTGCAGCATGTATACGCCGACCTCAACGCCCTCAAGGCTGCCGCAGCCGGCGAGACGCTGTTCAATTACAAGTTCGGCATTGTCGGCGGTGCATCCTACGGATCGGCCGACTACTGGAACAACAACGTTGTCTATGAGTACGTCAACGGCAACTGGGTGAACAAGGGTGTGGCGAAGGACTATTATCAGGACAGGCAGGTTGACGAGGGTGCCACTGTGAGTGACACAAACCTTATCTCCGACACCCATGTGCGCCTCGCAGTGACCAGCACGTCCTCGTCGCTGGACGCCACACTGACCATCCAGTACGCCACGCTCGACCTCCTGTGGGAAGACCCGACAGGTGCGGTGGTGGAGTGTGAGGTCGTCCGTCCTGTCACCCTGGCGCAGGCATTGCTCAACAAGATGACTTCGGGCGTCACCGTGGTCATTGATGCCGACACTGCGGGCGTAATCGCAGACACGCGGCTGGTGGCAGCTGAGACCATTCGAGCCATCCCCTTCGCCAAGATATACGCCACTTTCAAGGACTTCTCCGACTGGATGGAGACGGTGTTCGGGTACACCTACAAGATAGAAGGCAACATCCTCACGTTCACGCACCGCAGCAACGTGTTCATCAACTCGGTGAGCAAGGTCATGGATGACGTGAACGGGGTGAAGTACCACGTCAACGACTCGCTGATCTATGCCGACATTGAGGCTGGCTATGCCAAGAAGGAGTACGGCGAGATTGACGGCCGCAACGAGAAGAACTTCATGTCATATTACTCATCGCCCTACACAGTCACCGACAACAAGCTCACCTTGCAGAGCAAGTTCCGTGCAGACTCGTATGGCATCGAGTTCACGTTGCAGAAGCGAGACAACGAGACGCAGGACGACAAGTCCGACAACGACCTGTTCGTGCTGCATATCGCCGCTGTCGCCGGCGCCACAGCATACCGCCCGTCACAGAACGATGTGTACAGCCCATCGGAATGCGTGGAGAACAACGAGGGCTTCATCGCCGCCATGGGCAACGGAGCGTCTGTGCTGCTGACGATGACATCCAGTGACGGAGCGAACGAGCTGGAGAACATCACCTGTTCGGGGAACCTGTTCACCGTGGGCGAGCTGCAGTTCAGCACAAGCGAGACCGACTTGCCCGCAGACCTCCACGCATTGGTGCAGATAGACTCCGGCGGCTACCGCTACAAGGGCTACCTCAAGGAGGCTGAGGCACGTTTCGGCAAGATCAAAGGCGTTGAGTACACGTTAATCGTCAAATCAATAACAGCACTATGACGACAATAAGTCCATTCACCCCTCTGCGTTTCGATGACGGCACAAAGAGTGACGGCAACAAGTCGCGGTATGTTCAGGTGTTCGCGCCCACCGACCGCATCATGCTGCAAGTGTTCACGGGTGTCGGTGCCGGCGAGAGCGTTCCCGTGGGGAAGATATACGATGCCCACACCGACGAGTTGATAGACACCATCAGCTTCGGCCACTGGCTGGTGAACGAGAACACCAAACAGTTGTACTTCGCCGTCATCACGGGTCAATCGGTGG
>JAEEGI010016876.1_pt1 | contig 15040 bp, 14 predicted proteins | sample 8958751 | NCBI WGS metagenome assembly JAEEGI01 (sample SAMN16246545, study PRJNA631951) | gut metagenome | biome: gut microbiome; feature: rumen; material: KS-attached | host: Bos | place: Iran: Karaj | collected 2018-10
CGCACTCTGCCAGTAATTCTCTGAACAGCAGCCATCTATACGCTCCACCATGACTCGGCCATACCAGGTTCTGTCAACTATAGCTATGTGTCCGTCCTTCGGCAGACGGTTCCAGAATCTCCAGAGATAATGCCTTGCCTTCTCTGCCGGCTCCGGACTTGCTATAGGATGTACCTCGTAACCTCTCGGATCCAGGGCTCCGGCTACACGTTTTATGTTGCCGCCCTTTCCTGCCGCATCCCAGCCCTCATATGCTATGATTACCGGAATCTTCTTATGATAAAGCTCATTATGAAGCTCGCTGAGTCTTTCCTGAAGCTTATCAAGTTCCTTCTTATAGTCTTCTTCTGAAACTGTTTTGGACAGATCAACCTCTGACAGCTTAGGCACAGTCTTCATAGGAAATGTATTCTGCAGCAGCGGAGCCTTCTGCTCTGTCGCTGCATTTGCGATAGCTGTATCAATACTTGATATGAGAATCTCCGTCATCTGGAGTTCAGACCATTTCCTGTTGGTGGAATCTATGAAATACCACGGAGCCACAAACTGGTTTGTAGCCTCTATATACTCATCATAGACCTCCAGACACTTCTCATAATGCTTATTCTGCCATCTGTCCTTATCCGTCACTCTCCACTTGGTATAAGTATCGCTCTCAAGCTCCTTAAGTCTCTTCTTCTGTGTTTTCTCATCTATATGGAAGAAGAACTTGACTACCAGATAGCCATTGTCATTAAGCTGTCTCTCAAACCTCTTGATGCTCGTGAGATGTGACTTATATTCCTTCTCACTGATTTTATCATGAAGATACATGGATGTAACTTCACCCATCCAGCTTCCATCAAAGAAGGATATCGCTCCTGCCTTTGGAATCCTTACGAAATACCTGTACAGGAAAGGCCTTCTCTTCTCCTCATCTGTAGGAGCTGTGAGTGTCTCGCATTTAAAGAATCTCGGATCCAGATTCCTGATAACCTTTCCAAGGACACTGCCCTTTCCGGCCGCTCCCCAGCCATCCATAATAACCAGCACAGGAAGGCCTCTCTCTTTGATCATCATCTGCCTTGCGGCCAGCTCAGCTCTCGCCTTCTCGAGCCGTTCACTGAGTTCGACATCCGAAGGTTTTTCCTCTTTCACCCATTCCTTCAACATAATACCTACCTCCTCTTTTACCAGCCGCTTACTGCCTTGAAATCCCTTTCATCAGAAATGACCGGAATATTCTTCACTTCCATATCTTCGATATGAATAAAACTGCCGGCTTCAATTTCTACAAGCATCCTCGTTATGCTGTCCCTATCCCCCTGGACTTCCATCTCGACTCTGCCATCATAAAGGTTCTTCACGTACCCGGTTATCCCCAATCCCCGGGCCGCATATGTGGCTCTGTACCTGAATCCCACTCCCTGCACTGAGCCTGAAAATATATAATGTCTTCGTTCTATCACTTTATAATCCCTGCTTCTTTAAGTCAGCCACAAGCTGAACATAGAATTCACGCACATCAAAGCCATCGATATTCTCACGGTTCAGATCGATCATATCGCCATGTGAGATACCTCTCTTTGACTTCTTATTCTCAAGAAATGTGTAGTTCTCACCAAAGCGGAAGGACGGTTCTCCAACCAGTCCATCATTTGGTCCATCGAAATGCTTAACCAGAAGATAAGACATATTAAGTGGAAATGCACCGCTTCCCGCTTCCTTCATCCATGAGCCCACACTCTGTGTGTAAACTCCATGTTTTCTATAATCGAAGTTGCCTATCTCATTATTGATTCTCTGACATCCCGATGCTGTAAGGTCTGTAACAGCTGCTATGAAGGAAGGATTCTTATCTCCCAGCTTCTTGAGTGCTGTATTATATGTCTTAGCAACTTTTTCCTTAAGACCTTCCGGTGCTTTGCCCAGAAGATAATCTGCAAACTCACATCCTCTGTGAGGAGTATTGATCGTAGTAAGGGATGCAACATACTTATCCATGCCAAGCTTTGCAATGGCATATTTTGTATCAAGTCCGCCCTTGGAGTGTGCGATTACATTTACCTTTCCACATCCGCTTTCCTTAACTATATGCTTTATTCTGTCTGCCAGCTCTTCTGCACAGTCCGCAACCGATGCAGCTGACTGATGCTGTCCGTAATATATGGTCGCACCATTCTTTTCAAGTTCTTCAGGAACTCTTCCCCAGTAATTGAAGTTCTGGAAATCTCTGAAGAAAACTCCGTGAACCATAAGAATAGGATACTGAGTTCTGCAGATCATTTTATCTGCACGCTTCTCATCCTGCTTTATCTTCTTCTTCTCAAAACGGTATTCCTTACCTGTCACGCTGATGATCTTGCCGAGTACTATAAGGTTAACTACCGGAATCCATCCGCACAGTGCACCGATGGTTCTCCACTTAACGCCCAGCTGTTTGGATGAGATATAAACCATGATGATTCCTATCCAGAAGATCACAAGTTCAGCGATGAATATGAGAACTATCTTTCCCCAGTTGTCGCTCCATGCAGCTTTAAATCCATTCTTTACAATCTCTGTGATAAACCATATTACAGCCACAAGAACTGTGATCATAAAAAACACGAGAAGCTTGTTGCCCAGTCCAAGTTTGCCTAACTTTTTAGTATCCATCTTTTCCCCTCTTTTTACTTTTCCTTCTTCTTTCTTATCCACAGAATATTACTGAAAATGTAATTATCATTCTTCTTTACATATTCTGTATATTCATCGTAATCGATATAGTATCTTCTTCCCCATGAGGATATTTCAAAATAAGTCTTTTCATCATCCTCAAGAAGTCCCGTAATCGTTACGTAATGATCCTTTGTGCTTCCCTTGCGTTTAAGACTGTATCTGAGATTCCCATTCTCTATACTGCCGTTCTTGTCCAGATACGTCACATACAGATGTACTCTGTCCTTTTTGAAGAATCCCGGCCCGATACCTAGAGTTACAGGAATATCGTTTTCAAGCATATCTCTTACTCTGGAAAGAAGCTTCTTCCCTGACATTCCCCAGGATGCCTTATAAGGCATGTTCTTCTTTCTAAAGAGACGATTCATCCGTCGTGCCAGTCTGGTTCCCGGAACTCCCAGCCAGTAGCTCACATGGAATATCCGCTTCTCCAGTTCATGAAGCCTCTCGCGGTACTCATCAACCGTAAGTGGCGTCTCTTCCGTCTTGGAAATCTCTGAATGTCCGTCTGCACTGCCTGCAGTATCTGACTGAGACGCCCGCTCCATATAGGCGACGATATCCACTGCACTTACCAGTCCACAGCCGAACTTACGGATGATGTTATTTCGGGAGCGTTTCTTCTCACTATCCTTAACAACCCAGCCCTGATTTCCGCCAAAACTGACCGAACCATCTTCCTCAAGTACATTTATATAATTAGATTTGAGACCATGAATATTCATCATCTCCAGCATTCCCCATTAATATTATTAATCCTTCATCTGATACAGTCAAAAAATAATGCATATAAGAAACTAATGTGTTATATATTATATATATTTTTTGTTTTTTCGGCAATGGAGGAAATACTATGATCAATCAAATATCGGTTTTTACAGAGAACCGTAAAGGCGCAATGAAGGATATTACAGAGATTATATCTGCAAATGGAATAGACATCTACAATGTTGTCACAAACGACAGTGCAGAGTATGGAATTGCAAGAATGCTTCTTACTGATCCTGAAAAGGGACTGGAGCTTCTCCAGCAGAAGGGTTATATGTGCAAGATAGATAAGGTAATCGGTGTACAGATTCCTGATGATGTAGGAAGCCTTACAAAGCTTCTCAAAGATGTAGAATCCATCAACATCAATATCGAATATCTCTACGTATCATACAGCAGAGATTCAAAGACACCACTGGCAGTTATGAAAGCCGCCGGCTACGCAGAAATCGAAGCCTCATTAACAAGCAAAGGCTATGTTATAGTATAGTTCATAACATCGCAGAGCTAGTATAAATACAGCTTATTTCGATAATATGAATGAAAAACCAATACCCCCTGAGTGACCATTTAATTGCGTCATCTCAGGGGGTTTTGTTTTGCTATATTAGTTCTCTCAAATAACGAACTTTATAAAAGCTCTGCGATGTCAAGAAGAAGCCTCTCAGTTTTCTCCCATCCCAGACATGGATCTGTTATTGACTTACCGTAGATTCCTTCACCTATCTTCTGTGCTCCATCTTCAATGTAGCTCTCTGTCATAAGACCCTTAACGATAGCCTTAACTTCCGGTGAAGAACGTCTGCTGTGAAGAACATCCTTTGCGATTCTTATCTGCTCAAGATATTCCTTATTTGAATTAGCATGATTTGTATCTACTATGATTGCAGGATTCTTAAGTCCCATCTTCTGATACTCTTCATATACCATTTTAAGATTCTCATAGTAGTAATTTGGCTTTGCATGTCCCATTTCATCTATGTATCCACGCATGATGGAATGAGCAAGCGGATTACCAGGTGTTCTTACTTCCCAGCCTCTGTAAATGAAGTCCTGAGGAGACTGTGCTGCAGTAATGGCATTCATCATAACTGAGATATCTCCACTTGGAGGATTCTTCATACCAACAGGAATACCAACACCACTTGATACGATTCTATGCTCCTGATCCTCTACACTTCTTGCACCTACTGCTATGTAGGACAGAAGATCTGAAAGGTATCTGTGATTTCCAGGATAGAGCATTTCCTCTGCACAGGTGAAACCTGTCTCACGTACTACTCTTGTATGCATCTGTCTTATTGCTATAAGACCTTCAAGCATATCCTCATGTCCTTCAGGATCCGGCTGATGAAGCATTCCCTTATATCCTGTTCCCTTTGTACGAGGCTTATTTGTATAAACTCTAGGGATGATAAATATCTTATCCTTAACCTGCTCTGCAACCTTTGCAAGACGGTTCATATAATCACATACAGCTTCTTCATTATCAGCTGAACAAGGGCCGATGATCATAAGGAACTTATCGCTCTTACCTGTAAAGATATCTGCGATTTCCTTATCACGCTCTTCCTTAATCTTCTTAATCTCTTCTGTAACAGGGAACTCTTCCTTAAGCTCCTGAGGAGTAGGCAGTTTCCTGATAAATTCCATTTGCATTTCCATGGGGTGTTACCTTCTTTCTATCATTATGTACCATAGGCTTCTGTCCTTGGCACAATGAGCAGTTTATCACACTAAAGCGATAAAGTAAAGCATAAATTTATATATTTGCATCTATAAGTTTTAATTCTTCTATATCAAACTCATAATCCTTACCGCAGAAATCGCAGTGAAGGTTTACAGGCTTGCCATCAGCTATCATAGCTTGCAGCTCTTTATGTCCAAGGCTGATGAGTGCTTTGGTTACTCTCTTTCTGTCACAGTTACACTTATACTGCACAGGACGTGTATCTTCTATTACCATATCAGCAAGCAGTCTTTCTGCTATATTTTCCGGTGTCTCACCATTATTCAGATATTCTGTGATAGAGCCAAATCCTGCCACAGCAGCCTCAAGAGCTGATATAGTCTCTTCTGATGCTCCCGGAAGCAGCTGGATGATAAATCCTCCTGCATGCTTTACAGACCAGTCTGTATCTACCAGAACGCCGAGTCCGATAACTGTCGGAATCTGTTCACTTGTAGCGAAGTAATATGTAAGGTCTTCTGCTATCTCTCCGGATACGATCTCTGTCTGTCCTACATAAGGATCCTTAAGTCCTGTATCTCTTATAACTGACAGTGTTCCCTGTCCTATTGCAGCTCTCACATCCAGATGATTATCTGTTTCTCTGAGCGGAAGCTCAACCTGTGGATTTGCGATTATTCCCTTTACATTAGAAGCAGCATCTGCTGTTACTGTAATGCTTCTGGCAGGACCATCACCATTAAATCTTATTGTAAGCAGATCTGAATCATTCTTCAGCATAGCGCCCATCATGGCACCGGCTGCAAGTGTACGTCCCAGCGCTGCAGTACATACAGGTGTTGTATCATGTATCTTACGAGCCTCTTCCACCATATCCTTACAGCTGACTGCAAAGAATCTGACTTCGTTATTATAGGCCATACCCTGTATCATATAATCATTCATAATTTTTCTCCTTAAATATGTGACTTCGTCAGCCGAGCACTGTCACGATGTCATTCCGCACTTCATGCGTCATGGAATCCTTGCTTCGCAAGTATTCGCGCTGCTTCGCAGTCGCACACCTCTTCGCTCGTTCCTCTCGCTCGAGGCCACGGGTCCCTCCTTCACCCCGTTCAGGCAATCCCGTGGTCTATTACTCCCAATTACGCACAGCCTCGTTATAATACTGTATCATAACAGGCTTTGTCAATTGGTTTACTTCTATATTATCTTCCGGAGCCGGACGCTCATCCTTACCGAACTGGAACAAGGACTGAATAATATCCGCAGTAAGATATTTTGTCTCAATCCCACTATCTATTCTGATATTCTCATATGAAATGCGGTCTCCTTCAACCATATCATTATCCGGCTTAACCGCCATATTAAAGCCCCAGTCTCCGAAAGCAGGAACCTGCAGATGATAAGGCGATACTACAAAGCCTTCGCTCTCCAGTGTCTTTGTAACGCACCAGAAAGACTTGGTAGCATAATACGGGCTTGTGGACTGAACATTTAATACTCCCCCCGGAGCAAGTGCATTTCCGCACATGCGGTAAAAGATATTTGAATAAAGCTTTGCCAGTGCCTCGTTGTTCGGATCCGGCAGATCTACGATTATGACATCATATTTCTTATCGCAGTCCTCAAGATATTTATAGGCATCCATATTGATGATCGTAACCCTGTCAGAATCCAGCGATCCTTCGTTGAGTGCAGAGATAACCTCATCCTCACTGCAGATACGTGTCATCTCACTGTCGAGATCTATCATCGTAATGTTTGTCTCCGGATACTTCAGGAGCTCACGGGCAGCCATGCCGTCACCGCCTCCCAGGATCAGCACCTCAGACCTTGATGCTGCCACATTCATAGGGATGTGAACCAGCGCCTCATGGTATCTATATTCATCCTTGGATGAAAACTGTACATTTCCATCTATATAGAGTCTCACGTCATCCTTGTGTCTTGTTACCACTATCTTCTGATACTGTGTCTGCTCAGACATTATTACAGCATCCCTGTAAAGACCATTCTCTATGAACTGTCCGATATTCTCCGAAACCAGCATTCCAAATATCATGGTTATAAGAAGCATAACTGTAACCATCTTATAGTAACGAGATCCCCTGATCCTTCCATGATACTTAAATACTATAAGCGTCGCACAGATAAGATTAAAGGTTCCCGCCATGAAGGCAGTCGCAAAGAATCCCAGCTGCGGCATAAGCAATAGTGGAAATGCGACCGATCCCAGCAGTCCGCCGATATAGTCAAAACTGAAAAGATGGGACAGTGTAACTCTAAGATTCTTCTTATCCAGCTCGATTATACGTGTAAGTATAGGAATCTCCGCACCTACCAGAGTACCTATAAGTATGATTTCTACATACATTACAAGCTGATAGGCTTCCAGATAGAGATTTGCCAAAAAAAGAAGAAGTGAGCTGAGTCCACCGATCACCCCCACTCCGATCTCTATATTAACAAACCAATTAAAAAGGTCCTTCTTTATGTACTTTGAAAGGAAAGAACCAACACCCATTGCAAACATGTATAATCCAATGGTTATGGAATACTGCAGGGTGCTGTCTCCTACCAGATACGAGCTTACCGCACTGATAATCAGCTCATAGACCATTGAGCATCCTGAGATGATCAGCGTGGTAAGCATTAACAATCTGTAATTTTTCATAGATTCTATTCGTCCTGACAAACTTAAGCTATAACTCCGCTTATAACAAAGCCAAGTCCTACAAACATACCGAATACCATGATTCCGGCTGCTGCATTTCCATTACCTACTTCAGTATTCAGATCATACTTTCTGTTGATGAGCTTTAAGATTACATATCCTATCATAAGGAATATAGCTCCAAGTGCATAGTAATAAACCGTACTGAGAAGGCCTCCCACAAGATTTGCCTCAATCTCCCTGATGGAAGAAGATGGTGATGCAATAGCTGCTCTGATGATAATACCGATTGCTACATAAACGCCTGCGGATATCCAGCCGATTGCGGTGTTGCCCTTCTTAATCTCTTCAGGGAATGAACATGGTATAACCAGATCCACCAGAAAACTTCCAAGCAGCATCAGAATTATTCCGAGTACTGAATATATTGAAACACTTACTAATTCATGAAGTACAAATGACATTTTAATACCCTCCTATTGATACACGTTGTTATAGTCTCTGCCGTATTACTTTCCGCTGCTCAGTCCGCCGCCGTCTGAACTTCTGGAACTTACACTCTGTTGTCTTACTGTTCCTGAATAACTATTATATTCGTTGCCTGAGTCATAACTTATAGTTCCGTCTGAATATCCGGTATAGGATGATGACGAACTCGAATATGAACTCGAATCAGAGTTATAACCCGTTGAATAATAGAATCTTCTGTAATACCTGTGTGTTGCCCTTCTTGAATGATACGGCTCTTTATCACTCGTATAAGCATACTTTCTAGGAGACACCTGAACGTATACCTTATTATCTTCGCCTCTGTAGATGATGCAATACTCTTTCTTCGTAAGGATAGCTATTGTAAGGTCATCATCCTCTGTATTCTGCTGAACCGATTCCGTATTTCCATCTATTCCATCGATTATATCCTTCGCTACCAGATCCAGCTGTCCATCGGTTATGGAATTATCTGAAATACTCTGGCTGTACTTATACTCGTACACATTTGCTTTCTGCTTATCATTTCCGGTGATTGAAGTAACATATGTATAATTGTTGCTCTTCTTCAGATATTTCTCTATCTTCTTATTGGAGCCTGTAAGCGATGATAAAAACGGTGCGATAAACATAAGTCCCCACATGAGGAAAAAGACTATCACTCCAAGGCCTTTGCCACTTTTCATCCTTTGGGCTGCCATGTTCTCATCTTCTCTGCCGAATTCCCAGGCATCAAGATAATAACCGCTGGAATACTCAGTACCATCATCCCAATGCTCTATAGAGACTATCTTCTCCTCTTCAGCATCCTCGTATTCCTCAAAGGAAGCTGTATCTCCGACTTCGACATCAACCGATCCTGATACAGCGATAACCTGTTCAACTCCACTGTCTACCTGGTGATATCCCAATGTATCAGCCTGGGGATTTATCCTTGACAGTGAATACTCTTTATAGTAGTTATCTACCGCCAGCCACCGTTCTTCATTTGAATACTCTATAGACTGAAGCCTGTACTCCTCCCAGGTCTTTCCGTCAGCTTTATTCCTATATGTGATCTTGCCGAGTATGGTGTATATATCACCATCAGCTTTTATTCTGTCACCGACAAAATATTCTCTGTTTGCCATTTACCCTAACCTTCCGATTATTCTTTCACACTTACCTATCTTAACTTCTTCCGCCCTGAATGCTTCTTTCAGCAGCTCTGATATCTTCTCCGTAACTTCTTCGCCGCACGAGAATATATCCACTGCGGCATAGCCGTATTCCGGCCACGTATGTACGGAAAAATGTGATGTTGTGATAACCGCAAAATAAGTTATACCTATCGGTTCGAACTTATGGACACATTCCTCCACAATTTCCGCACCTATACTTGATACCGCTTTTCTTGCTATATCACGTATCATTTCTTCACTATTAAGTATTGTCTCATTACAGCCGTAAAGGTCTGCAAAAAGCTGACTTGCCATATCAGTAATACCCTTTCGGTAAAACATTAATTTGACTTATAAAATGTCGGCGAATACCAGAGATACGCATTTCTTCCCCGTTCCTTAACGGTATATACCGCAATATCGGCACATTTCTGAAGATCCGAAAGCGTCGATGCATCTCGAGGATACTTTGCGGCTCCGGCACTGAAACTTATCTTAAAGTCCTTTGTTTCTCCGTCATTTTCTGTTTCGTCTTTACCGTCCTTCTTGTAGTCTTCCAATCTTATTCCGTGCACTTCGTCCAGAGCCTGCTTAAGCCGCTCTGTTATAACGTCTGCCGAGCTCATTTCGGCCAGTACCACGAATTCATCTCCTCCGTATCTGGATACCAGCCCCAGATCCGAGAAATTCTTCTTAAGTATATCGGAAAACGTGATCAGGAGCTTATCGCCTATATCATGGCCGAAGTTATCATTTACCTGCTTAAAATAATCAATATCAAAGAAGATCATGGCCGCACCCTTGGTACTGCCGATCATTTTCTCTGCTGCCAGATCAAAGGCCCTCCTGTTAAGCACTCCCGTAAGCGGATCGTTGATGGATAACTGTCCCAAAATATAATTATCTCTTTTTCCCGAAATATACAGAATGGAGATAAGTATGATCATAACCGCAAGAAGCACAAACAGGAATATAATAACATAATTCCTGAAAGTTTTCATAGTTGCGGAAAGTGCTTTACCCGGAATACGCACAACCACATGCCAGCCCGGCATATATTCTATGGATGAATATGATTGCGAATAATAGATTCCATCTATGGAATAACTTACGGCCGCACTCGGCTCGCCGTTCAGCATTTTTCCATACCACTCATCATAATCTTCTTTGTTTTCCTGATTGATATTCTGCATCGCAAGATAGGCATTTGCCCAGCTTCCGGATGCATGTACGTCATAGCCTGTGCATTGGATAATATTTGCGGATTTGGCATCCATGAGCCATATCTCTATATCATTCAGCAGTGTTTCCGTTTCTGCAGCATCCTGAAGCGTGCTGAACAGGTATGTCATAAACATATATCCGTGTCGTGTCTCTCCATACTCAAAAGCCGTGAAAAGCGTTATAACCGGCTGACCGAATCTTGTTGATCTGTACGGAAACGATATGGACACGGGGTCTGCCAGCTTTGCCGTATCGAGCAGACTCCACTTCTCAAATTCCTCTTTCTCGGTCGAAGACGCATAAAGCTCTCCGTTTTCGTCGATGAAACCTATACTTACGAAGTTTTTGTTCTCGCACTCTCTCAGCTTCTCATATATTTCTTCCGGAGTTTCAAAATCCTGAGCGGACAGAACCGATGACACATTCTTTGCCGAATCTGTCATAAAGAGAATGGAGTTGCTCATTTTCTCGGATACAAGATTGCATATTTCTCCCGACAATTTCTCGTCATGCTGCATCATAAGCTGATTAAATGCCGTTATAAGCGCCGTTACGGCACCGAGAAAAACTATCAGACACGCTATGAGCGTAATATAAAAAGACGTTCCGCCCTTTATTAAGTTTAGTTCATTCTTTTTATTCATAGGCTTAATTGTTTTCCAATACTGCTTGTACATCAGGGTCATTCAGATTATCGTTGCTTACCGCCACAACTCCCGTATCCTCAAACTTTGTTTCGATCTCACCGCCTCCGATCAACGAAAGCGCTGACTCTACTCCTTTATAGCTCATATAATACTGGCGCTGCAGAATCGTCGAAGCATGATAATCCTGCGATTCTATAAGATTCTTAATCTCATCTGAATAGTCGAATCCGACTATAACAATGTCTTTTCTGTCCTGATCGACAACCGCATTGGCAACAGCCTTGGTCGGTCCGTTGTTTGTCGCATACAATCCGCCGATATTCGGATATTCCTGTATAAGCGTATAGATGAGCTGATTACCCAGCTCTATGTCTCCGTTACAATTCTGTATATCAGAGATTATGGTCCAGTTCTCCGGTGCATTTATCGTCCAATATTGATAAAAACCCGCAAGTCGTTCGTTGATAGTCTGAGATGTTGCAGAACCGACCAGAATTCCGACATTTAATTCCTCCGTTTCCGAATGTCCTGCCGTATGAAGCTTATTCAGCATCTCTTCCGCAGCCTTATTGCCCGCAAGAAGGTTATCTGTCATATAGCATATATCATACGCATCTGTATTCACCGCCGTATCGACCAGAATCACCGGAATATTCATTGAATGTAATTCTTCAATCTTCGGTGCAAGTTCTATCGAATCATCAGGCGCAAGAATAACGGCGTCAGCTCCCTGCTCCACGGCTTTATCCAGAAGCATCACCTGATTCTGCCAATCCATCTCATTATATGTTCCGCTGAAATAAACGTTGCATCCGAGATCCTTTCCGGCATCCGCTGCGCCCTTTACAACAACATCCCAATAATTGCTGTCAAGGACCTTGGTTATAAGATATATATCATCTCGTCCTTCGACAACTTCGGTAAGAGGAGTAAATTCCGGTATCTGTTTCGCCGGTTCCTGCTCCTCGGCATTTTCCGATTTAGCACATGAACAAAACACAAACAACATGATGCAAATCATAATTGTAAGTTTAAATGTTTTCATATACGTAACCCACCCCTAAGTTACATTTATATTTAGGATTATTGATCCATATCTATATAATTTTACTTTAATTAGCGTTTACTTGCAACAACCTTCTCCCGATATACAAAAAATCCCTCCACATAAGTGGAGGGATAATAATAATCCAAACTATCTCTTTGAGAACTGTGGTGCACGACGTGCTCCCTTGAGTCCTGGCTTCTTTCTTTCCTTCATACGTGGATCACGTGTGATGAAACCTGCCTTCTTAAGAAGTGGTCTGTAATCCTCACCTGCTTCGCAGAGGGCTCTTGAAATACCGTGACGGATAGCACCAGCCTGGCCAGTGAAACCACCGCCGTATACATTAACCATAACATCGAACTTTCCTTCTGTTCCTGTTACAGCAAATGGCTGACGTACGATAACCTTGAGTGTCTCAAGTCCGAAATAATCATCAACATCCTTCTTATTAACTGTGATCTTACCGCTGCCAGGTGTAACATACACACGAGCTACTGAGCTCTTTCTTCTACCTGTTCCATAAAATCTTGAAGCTTTAGCCATTATAGTTTACCCTCCAATCCTTAAAACTTTATCTCGAGCGCTTCAGGCTGCTGTGCCTGCTGCTTGTGCTCAGGTCCTGCATATACAAAGAGCTTCTTGCTCATCTGACGTCCAAGAGGTCCCTTTGGAAGCATTCCCTTAACTGCGTGCTCGATAACGAATACAGGATTCTTCTGGAGAGCTTCCTTAAGAGTTACACTCTTAAGTCCACCAACATAATCTGAATGTCTGTAATATATCTTATCGTTAAGCTTGTTACCTGATACCTTAATCTTCTCAGCGTTAACTACGATTACATAGTCACCTGTGTCTATATGTGGTGTAAATGTTGGCTTGTTCTTACCTCTGAGAACCTTAGCGATCTCACTTGCAAGACGGCCGAGTGTCTGGCCTTCAGCATCTACAACATACCACTTTCTCTCAATGGCTGATGCACTTGGCATATAGCTTTTCATTGTGATACTCCTCCTGATCAATCTATTCATAATCTAATCTACTGTTTACAGAATCCAGCGGAAATGTCCGAAACCGCTTATCTGTAATATCTTCATGACGTTTTTAATTGCAGCCGTCCGGGGCATTGGACAGTCTGCTCCCACGTCACAGAGACATATTTTATAACATTTAAAATACCATGTCAACCTAAATTTATGAAATATATATCACCTCATAAATCTCTTACTTTACCCTATCCAGTTAAGGTATATCGCCCTTCCGAGCTGGGATGTGATAAACTCACCTGTTTCGGCCAATTCTCTGGTAACTCCGCATACCAGAATTCCGAAGAGGTAGTCGCCATAGAACAATGGATAAGATATATATCCCTTCTTAGTAGCAGCCAACTCGCCTCTGTTGAATATATTCTCTACAAGACAGCTCTGTCTGTCCTTCGGTATACTGTAGAACTCGCCTCCCTTTATAACACATTTCAGATTGAGTCTCTCCGGAAGTGTTATCTCCGAATCAAAATCGCATTTATACGGTTCATCATACAGATAAAGCGCACAGTTTATAAAACCGAGCTTATCAAAGTTTTCTATCAGTCGATTCAGAGCCCCTTCTCCCAGCTCCTCATATCTCGTAACAGATACCAGGAAATCGAATATATTGTTTCTTCCGGAAATATATCCTCTGCTCTCAATATTTCTGCGAAGCGCCTGTGCATGTATTGCCTTATCTTTCATATAAGAAAAGAGTCTGTTATTGCCGGGTATGATATGAATTGCCTTCTGTATCTCGTTCATACTGTTCTGAAGTATGGTAAGACTTCTGACAAATCTGTTTGCATCCGTATACATCATTATTCGATTATCAAAAAGAATATCGATAAGCCTTCTTATCTCTTCAAACTGCTCTTCGCTCATATACCTGTTCTTCATGGCTTTGAGCATTCGCGAAATAATCTCATAAAAGAGTCTTCTCAGATTGATTTCCTTCGGATCAACCACTTCATTTCTATATCGATAGAAACACTTATCAAAGAATCTGTATATAAATGCACTGTCAACGCTGATCATCTCCTTGGCGGAAAAATCATACATATCATAATCAAAAGACTCTCTTCCGAACAGACGCGTCGGCACCACATCCGAAGTCACCTTCTTACCGCTCATCATATCAAGCAGCATTTCCAAAGCTTTCTGTCCGAGAGTAACACCTTCACAACCTATAGACGCAAGCGGCGGAACCATATTTCCTGCCATGGCTGCATTATCGAATCCGAATACATATATATCTTTACCCGGAATCAGTCCCTTCTTACGCATCACATCATACAGACCGCAGGCCGTAGGATCGTTGACGCAAAATACCGCCTGCGCGTCCGGATTATTCTTCAGAAGTTTTGCGGCGGCAGCATGTGAATTTTCAGACATATCCGACTTCTCATACATTAAGTCGTTATATATCAGCCCGTTATCTTCAAGACACTTTATGAATATGCTCTTTCTCTTCTGTGCATCGGCATTCTCATCTCTTCCGCCGATCATACATATCTTTGTGACACCCTTTATCTTAACCAGATAATCTATCGCTTCTCTAATGCCCATCTCATCATTATAATTTACTGTCACTTCCTTATCCGACGTGGTAGCC
>JAEEGI010016878.1_pt1 | contig 15038 bp, 9 predicted proteins | sample 8958751 | NCBI WGS metagenome assembly JAEEGI01 (sample SAMN16246545, study PRJNA631951) | gut metagenome | biome: gut microbiome; feature: rumen; material: KS-attached | host: Bos | place: Iran: Karaj | collected 2018-10
TATTCATAAAGGCTATGGCATAGTATTTCTTTCCACGAAGAGAATAGTGGACTTCCTGACAGAACCGCTGCGCTATGCTGTAGTCAATGCGCCGCTGGGTGACATAATCACGAAGATACGGATGAGAGAGGGGAATGACCATTTCAACCACCGTTTCCTGGTTGAACTGTTCTTCACGCTCTGATCTTTTTCCTTCTATCCATAGCCGTTTCTGTTCTTCCTCTTCAAGTCTGGCATTATAGTCTTCGTTATAACTCAGATTCAAATCTTTAATTTGCCGTTCAAGGTAAGCCAAAACCTGATGTTCCGACCATGTGGGATTAAGTTGTTCAATAAGGTTGATGATATTGCCTCCATTCTTATTGTAGCTGCCAAAGTCACACCAAAGGTTCTTGGCTGTATTGACGGAGAATGAGGGCGTTCTTTCCGAACGGAGCGGAGAGCAGAAGAAGAAATTGCGACCTTTGCGGATTCCTTCACCATAGTTGTTAAGACGCATCCACTGTAGGATGCTGACCGATTTGATTTCATCAATAGTCATAATCATTAAAGATTAATGTGCGTGTGCATGCGCGCGCGTATGTGATATATATACTCTTTAAACTTAAACCTTAAACCTGTTTGTCTGTAGTTGGTTCTGGATTATCGAAACACTCTGATTTGTAGGAATATCCGTCACCGTCCTTGGCGATGATACCTTTGCTTGAAAGAAGTTTAAGAAGGTTCTTGATTCCGTTCATACCTCGCTTGTAGCCAGCAGCATCATATGCCTGTGATACAAGCTCTACGAGTTCACTGTATTTTGATGGGGAGTGTTCCGCAAAAAGCTTGCCTAAAATCTCTTTGTGGCTTTCATTGTCAAGACTGACAAGTGATTTCTCCCTGGGCTTGACAACCGTAACTGACATGCTTGAATCAAGGACAGGCAATCTATTGTCATCAATGTGGAAGGCGAAAGTCGTAAACTCCTTGTCTCGCATGTGCATTGGCTTTACCTCACTGATGCTGTTATTCTGGATGTTCTTACTGATAATCAGAACTGTCTCAGCCTTATTCTCCAGCTCTGTACCGATGTGACCACGAGGGTTGTTGTCGTTCTTGTTCAAATGCAGGACAGTATGAATGTGGAGGTCATAAACGCTTGTCCATGCCATAAGGACGGTCATCACATCCGTAGCCTCTTTGCCGTTGTTGATGTCATACATGAGATCTCTTAGCCCATCGATGATGACAAGGCCGACACCTTCGTACTTGCGCAGGGCGTAGTCTATGACAGCAATGCGTAGCTTGGGGGTGTATTCTCGCAAGCCCCAGAACATCAGACGTGGATCGTCTTTTTTGAGAGATAGTCCAGAGAGTCTGTAAATACGCTCCAGGACAGTGTGGCAGTGATACTTACTCTGTTCTGTATCAAAATACAGGATGGTACGTTTCCCTTCAGGAAGGCAAGCACGGTAATTGAGTATGGTAGAGTTGGTGACGGCTGCTGCTACCATTGCTGAGATATTGAAGGTTTTCTTGCTCTTGGCCTTACCAGTAGATGCGCTGAAATTGCCGAAGGTGGCTATGGTACAGTCACCGACAAATAATATCTTTGGAGGAACGGTTATTTCATCACATGCCCTGATTGCGCCCTTTGAAAGATAGGATTCCAGTTCTTCATCGCTGAAGCTATCTTTGTTAAGCATAGATACCTCCAGCGATTGATGCTCCAACGTTTCTTGTTGGCTGTCCTTGTCTTTCTTCTTAATTCTTTTTTCCATTTTGATCCTTTTTCTTGGTTTTAACCTTGATGTCTTTGACGGAGATTGCACACCTGTCAAGTAACTCTACCAGACGGGAATCAGGCAGATTTGCGCCATCAATACTATTCTTTTTTGGAGTTTTCTTTTTCATCGTTGCATGAGTCGTTAGGTACTTGACTTGGAATTATTACGATTCTTACCTGAGCTTTTCCTGCCTTTTTTCTTAATCCACTTGATAAGTTCCTTCTTTTCAAAAAAGATGATTTTCCCATGTGGTTTGAAATGTGGAATCTCTCCATTACATGTGAGTTTATAGAGCAGACTCTGGGATATGTCAAGATACTGACACACCTCTTTCATATTAAGAATCTCCTTTGCAGAGTAGAGGGTGTCTTCTATAGTTTTAAGTCGCTGATTGATGATGTCCGGCTCAACAGTTTTCAACTCCTTTATCTGCATTTCCAGCAGTTCAATGCGTTGTTCTAATTGTTCAATTTCTTTTTTTGCCATTGATGTAAGCGTTTTGAGTTTGGCTTAGAAGGGCGAAGCCCTTGTTTCTAATTCAATTCTTCTGCAAAGGTAGATGAAGAAAAGGGGTTACTATCGAAAGACTGCTATATATGAACAGATGTTTCGTGGTTATTTCGTCCGTTTAGTTTCTTTTACTTGGATTTGTTGCATTTTTGAGTTCATATTGCTCATTAAAGGACCGAATCTGTATGATATTAAACTCTTTTCTTACATGGAAATCATATTTGTACTTACTGTGAAGATAGACTTCACAAAACATATCTACCTTTGCAACACTCATTTGGCAATAAACAAAAGATAGAGTATGAAATCAGTAAAAGATATAGCATTGTATAAATTCATATTTAAGTAACATTTTTAATTAACACAGAAAGAAAATGATACGGTTAATGAACAACTCCGTTCTCTCTCTTTTTGTGTCCATGCTGTGTAAGCTGTACCGAGAAAACTGAGAAAGAGTTGCCAGGTGATGAACTCTGGCAACTTTGTCGTATTGCCTTCGAGCAGTACAAGTCTGAAATCATCTATGGCGAGAAGGCATATTCTCGCTTTATTAGTGATTTCTTCTATTACCATCTCCCAGTCACTGCCATGAGCGAAGCTGACATGAGAACACATTTCATGCATGTCTGTGAACTTTTGGAGTTACTTGAAGAGCGTCGGGACCTAGTGGATGCCTTCTTCTCAAAGGAAAAGTTTGAGGAGGAGGACTTCCGGCAGATGCTCTATCTGTTCAACACAGGAAAGGGCTTAGAGCCAAAATCTGAGTTTCTTGCTCACTTCTCTGATGAGCAAATTGCTCGTATTACCGAGTTTGTAACAGCTTCCAGTTTGTTTAGGACTGAGGTTACTGAAGAAATCATGAGGAATTTGTTTGAATGTAGGCTCCAAAGACCGCTACAGGCAAATAGCAACAGGAACGTTGCCTTGTTCTTCGGTGCTCTCCGTGAACATGGTCTTTTGCCTTTCCAATGGCAAATGATCCTGGAGAGGAACAAACTTCTGTCTTCTTCAGCAAACAATGAGCCGCTTCGAGCAAGTCAGCTGCGCTGCAGTCTTTCACAAGCCAAGAATCCGAAGCTTGGAAAGAAGAAGAAATCCAACCAGAAGGACGAAGAGATTGGATTTGAATCAACTTGCAGAAGTTTCGTATTGAGACTGAAAGAAAGTATGTAAAATGAAAGCAGTATTACAAACTGCAAAAAAGAGAGCGATATAACAACTATATAAGAAATCCTATATAGTCGTTTTATATCGGATGATGACTAGTAGGGGCTACCTTTGCAGCATAATTCATTCATGCACGGAGGTAGGCCCTCCTTATTATTGTATTTAAATCAAAAGACATATGGACGACAATCCTGTACTCCAATTTGGAGATCAAACTGTTTCATTTGACCAATTCGTAGACAAGTTAGCAACAAAGGTTGCTCTGCGAATACATCAAATTGAAAAAGGACAATTTGAAGTTAGCCAAACTCAGGCATACAAAATGTTTGGAAAGGCAGACGTTCTTCGATGGATCAAAAACGGTAAGTTAGTGCCGGTTAGAATTTCACCAGGCAAGAAGCGGTATAGACTAGTAGATTTGCAACAACTTGCGAACATTCAGCAGAACTATCTTCTGTAAAACAAGATCACATACGAAAAAACTCAGATACGACACTTAGTCATATCTGAGTTTTATTATATCATTCAAGATAGAAATCTTATGAAACCATTCGTTGATACATCTGAGTAAGATTCTTATCTACATTCGTAATCTTAAACTGAACACGGGTTTTCTTTATTTTCTTTGGTAGCAAACTGATCAATTTGCCTATTATCTGGTCAACATTTTTGAAACCGGTGTCTTCTATTGCACATACTTTCTTACCCATCACATATGCCTCGGCGCGTATATTATTATACTTAGATATCCTCTCAAAGGTCTTATCCTCTTTCTCCACGAATTTGGATTCTTTATCAGTAAAGAAGATAAAATCAATAACCTTTTCGTTCAGAATCCATGCAGGGGTGTAATCCACCTTCACATACACCTGGGCCATTTTGTTAATAGAATGGTTAAGACCAAAGTCTACTTCGTTCATTGTCGCTCCACACTCATTCTGCGCTATTGTGGCCCAACTGTGACGGAAGGCATATAATGAAGCCTTATAATTGGGGTCAACTTTTGCCCATATCTGTTTGATGCCAATATTTACATTGGCACTGAAAGAATCAGAAGTTGACAATCGATCATGAAAGTTGAATAACCAAGGAGAACTGGCTTTTCTGGAGAGATATTTCTCAAAAGTTGGTTTCAGAAATTCTGGAACACGTATTTCAAAGTAGCCTCTGTCTGAACGGCTCGTTTTCGTTTTCTGACGTTCATAGTGAAAAATTCCATTGACATACTGATCCTTCTTCGCATTAAAGATGTCAACAGCATTAAGTCCACACATACAAAACGAAATTAAAGCAACATCTTGACCAACTTCCATAAGAGGATTGGTGAATCTGCTACGGTCAGGAACTATATTGAAAAACTTCCGCAACATACTAGCAGTAATAGCTCGCTTCTCAGGAATGTCACTTCTTGGAATAGTTACATTGCTCCAGGGATTTTTGAGCCTGACTATTCCAAGCTCTTCGTCATTGTATTCTTTAATAGCTGCCTTATAAACCTCGCGCATGCAAACAGGGTATTGTTCTTTACAACGATTGGTTTCTGAAAGCGACTCAATCCATCGATTAAGAAAAGAAGATGTCAAACGCGAAAACATGATGTTGTCTGTCTCAGCAAATCTCTCCATGTGATTCAATGCCCACTTGTAATTTCGAGAAGTTCGTTCGTGACCACTTCTAATCAATTTGTCGATATGCTTTCGCGTATAATCCGAAAATGAGAGATCATTATTGAACTCAGTCAAATACTTTACTATCTCCGAAGTTGTCCACTTGGATGTTTCTATCTGATTGAGTTGCTTATAATAACTATCCATCAAGATAGAAACTTGATGAAAAACGAAAGGATCAGTAATATTCTTTTTCTGGTCCAATCCTTTGTCATTAACCACCCACGAGGTTTTTACATATGAAACCTGATTACCTTTCGTAAAGCGAATGTAAACGGGATAGAGACCGTTCTTTGTTCTTACTCTTACAGTTGCTTTTAAGTTTACCATATTAATAAAAAATTAGTGAATAATGTGACTTCTTTTTGTTCTCGTTTTGCAGTTCCTTTTTTTAGTGTAAAACATTTGCCGATTTAGTGTAAAGCATTTGTAAAACGAATCCGTCATGGACTGCTTGTTTTATGAGCAGAATGAGCAGAAAAGAAGCGAGGCAAGTACCTGTTTGCCAAGTACTTGCCTCGTATTTCACTAATTTTCAGCATCTTACCGTTTATTCCTCTACGGCTGCCTGTGCGGCGGCGAGGCGTGCGATGGGCACGCGGAAGGGAGAGCAGGAGGCGTAGTTGAGGCCGATCTTGGCGCAGAACTTGACGCTGGTGGGCTCGCCACCGTGCTCGCCGCAGATACCGCAGCGGAGGGTGGGACGTACTTCGCGACCCTTCTCGACGGCATACTTCACGAGCTTGCCGACGCCGTTCTGGTCGAGCACCTGGAAGGGGTCAACCTTCAGGATCTTCTTCTCGAGGTATGCGGGCAGGAAGCTGGCGATGTCGTCGCGGCTGTAACCGAAGGTCATCTGTGTGAGGTCGTTGGTACCGAATGAGAAGTACTCGGCTTCGGTAGCGATGCGGTCGGCGGTGAGGGCAGCACGAGGAATCTCGATCATCGTACCAATCTCGAAGTCAACCTTCACGCCATACTCCTCGAAGACCTCGGCAGCGACCTTCTGGATGATGGCCTTCTGCTGCTTGAGCTCATAGAGGATACCGATGAGGGGCACCATGATTTCGGGCTTGGGATCGAAGCCTTCCTGCTTCAGCTCGCATGCGGCGCTGAGGATAGCGCGGGTCTGCATAGCGGTGATCTCGGGGAAGGTGATGCCCAGACGGCAGCCGCGGTGGCCGAGCATCGGGTTGTTCTCAGCGAGGCTCTCTACGCGGCGCTGGATGGTCTGCAGGTCAACGCCCATCTCCTTGGCCATGGTCTCCTGACCAGCCTGATCGTGGGGCACGAACTCGTGGAGAGGGGGATCCAAGAGACGGATGTTAACGGGCAGTCCGTTCATAGCCTTGAGGATGCCCTTGAAGTCAGCCTTCTGGTAGGGGAGGAGCTTGGCCAGTGCCTTCTCGCGGCCTTCAGCGGTGTCGGCGAGAATCATCTGACGCATGGCGATGATCTTCTGGTCGTCGAAGAACATGTGCTCGGTACGTGTCAGACCGATACCCTTGGCACCGAATGCGCGAGCGACCTCGGCATCGTGAGGAGTATCTGCATTGGTACGAACCTGCAGCTTGGTGTACTTGTCGCAGAGGTCCATGAGCTCCTTGAAGTCGCCGCTGAGTTCAGCAGCCTTCGTGGGCACTTCACCGGCGTAAACCTGACCGGTGGTACCGTTGATGGAGATATAGTCGCCTTCCTTATAGACTACGCCGTCGATTTCAACGGTCTTAGCCTTGTAGTCAACATTGAGGCTGCCAACACCTGATACGCAGCACTTACCCATACCGCGAGCCACAACGGCAGCGTGTGAGGTCATACCGCCGCGAGCGGTGAGGATACCTTCGGCAGCGCTCATACCGGCGAGGTCCTCGGGAGAGGTCTCGATGCGGACGAGAACCACCTTGTGGCCGTCGGCGTGCCAAGCCTGAGCGTCGTCGGCGAAGAACACGATCTGGCCGCAGCCTGCGCCGGGTGATGCGGGCAGACCCTGAGCGATGACCTTAGCCTTAGCCAGCTCCTTCTTGTCGAAGACGGGGTGGAGGAGCTCGTCGAGCTTCTGGGGCTCGCAGCGCATGATGGCTGTCTTCTCGTCGATCTTGCCCTCGTGGAGCAGGTCGATGGCGATCTTCACCATGGCAGCACCGGTGCGCTTACCGTTACGTGTCTGCAGGAACCACAGCTTGCCCTCCTGAACGGTGAACTCCATGTCCTGCATGTCGCGATAGTGCTCCTCGAGCTTGGTCTGAATCTCGTCGAGCTGCTTGTAGATCTCGGGCATAGCCTCTTCCATGGAGGGGTACTTCACGGCACGCTCGCCCTCGCTGATGCCAGCGCGCTCAGCCCAACGCTGAGAGCCGATCTTGGTGATCTGCTGCGGAGTGCGGATACCGGCTACGACGTCTTCGCCCTGAGCGTTGACGAGGTACTCGCCGTTGAAGAGGTTCTCGCCGTTGGCGGCATCGCGGCTGAAGCAAACACCCGTTGCTGAGGTGTCGCCCATGTTGCCGAATACCATAGCCATGACGCTGACAGCGGTTCCCCACTCGTCGGGTATGCCTTCCATCTTACGATAGAGGATGGCGCGCTCGTTCATCCAGCTGCGGAAGACTGCGCAGATGGCACCCCAGAGCTGCTCGATAGGATCGTTGGGGAAGTCCTTGCCCGTGCGTTCCTTAATAGCTTTCTTGAAGCGGGCGACGAGTTCCTTGAGTTCTTCGACGCTGAGGTCCTTGTCGAGCTTCACGCCGCGGATGGCCTTGACCTGCTCAATGATCTCCTCGAAGGGGTCGATGTCGGTCTTGTTGGCGGGCTTGAGTTCGAGCACTACGTCGCCGTACATCTGCACGAAGCGGCGGTAGCTGTCATAAACGAAGTGGGGGTTGCCGGTCTTCTTGACCATGCCCTCAGCCACCTCGTCGTTCAGACCCAGGTTCAGGATGGTGTCCATCATACCGGGCATGGAAGCGCGTGCGCCTGAACGAACGCTGACGAGCAGCGGGTTCTGGGCATCGCCGAACTTAGAGTTCATGAGGGTCTCGATGTGCTTGACGGCTGCCATGACATCGTCGTTGAGGAGCTCCATGATCTTCTCCTGACCTACCTCGTAGTACTCGTTGCACACGTCGGTGGTGATGGTGAAGCCCGGAGGCACGGGAACGCCGATGAGGTTCATCTCGGCCAGGTTGGCGCCCTTGCCACCCAGCTGTTCGCGCATCTGCGCATTACCTTCAGCCTTACCGTTGCCGAAGGTATAAACACGTTTCTGACTCATGTTTTACGTTTTAAAATACTATTGTTAATGATTAGTTAGTTTGATTAGAATGTGTAATTTTATTCTTTTTGGTCTGCAAAAGTACAATTATTCTTAAGATGTTGCAAGAAAAATGACGAAAAATTATCGTATGAAGAGCAGTTCTCTGTATTTAGGCAGCGGCCAGAGCTCGTCGTCGACTATGAGTTCGAGCTTGTCGACGTGCCTGCGTATGTCCTCGATGAGTGGTGCTACTGTGTCGTGGTAAGCTATGGCACGGCTACGCACGTCCTCTATGCGGTTGGCCACGCGGCGGGCGTCGATAAGGCGTTCTACGTTTGCTGTGATGTAGGAAGTATGCTCTGCAATCTGCTCGATGAGCGACACGTTGTTTGCCGACAGTTGCTGTGCTTTGTCGCGGTCGAAGATGTCGAGCATCTTGTGCACGCTGTCGATGAGCTGACTTTGGTAGCGCGTAGCTACGGGGACGATATGGTTGATGCACAGGTCGCCGAAGATGCGTGCTTCAATCTGTATCTTCTTGGTGTAGGTGTCCCATTTGATTTCGTTGCGGGCCTCCAGTTCCTTGCGCTCGAACACGTGCGTGCGGGCAAACATCTCTATACTCTCGGGCGAGAGGTAGTTGTCGAAGATGAGGGGCACCGACGACTCGGTGTCGAGGCCGCGGCGGGCTGCTTCGCGCACCCATTCGTCGCTGTAGCCGTTGCCGTCAAAGCGTATGGCGCGGCAGGCTGCTATGTCTTCTCTTACTAGGCGTAGCACTGCGCTCATCACGTCGGTGCCTGCTGCTGTGAGCTTGTCCACGCGGGCACGGAAGTCCATCAGGGCTTCGGCCACGGCGGCGTTCAAGGCTATCATGGCGCTGGCGCAGTTGGCTTCGGCGCCTACGGCACGGAATTCGAAGCGGTTGCCGGTGAAGGCAAAGGGCGAAGTGCGGTTGCGGTCGGTGTTGTCGATGAGCAGTTCGGGTATCTGGGGTATGTCAAGGCGCAACTCGTGCTTGCTGTCGAGCGTGATGGCGTTGTCGGTAGATTTCTCAAGGTGGTCGAGCACTTCAGAGAGCTGCGCGCCGAGGAACGACGATATGATGGCGGGCGGCGCCTCGTGAGCTCCCAGACGATGGGCGTTGGCGGCGCTGGCTATGCTGGCCTTGAGCAGTCCGTTGTGACGGTGCACGGCCACGAGCGTTTCCACTATGAAGGTGATGAAGCGCAGGTTGTCGGTTTGAGTGCGACCGGGACCGTGGAGCAGTACGCCCGTATCGGTCATCAGGCTCCAGTTGTTGTGCTTGCCCGAACCGTTGATGCCTGAGAAGGGCTTCTCGTGGAGCAGGCAACGGAAGCCGTGGTGGCGTGCCACCTTCTTCATAAGCATCATGAGCAGCATGTTGTGGTCCACGGCGAGGTTTGTTTCCTCGAAGATAGGAGCCAGCTCAAACTGGTTTGGGGCGGCCTCGTTGTGACGTGTCTTGCAAGGGATGCCAAGCTCGAGGGCCTGTATCTCGAGGTCGCGCATGAAGGCTGCCACACGCTCGGGAATGGAGCCGAAGTAATGGTCGTCCATCTGCTGGTTCTTGGCGCTGTCGTGGCCCATAAGCGTGCGACCGGTCATCAACAGGTCAGGGCGTGCAGCGTAAAGGCCTTCGTCGACGAGGAAGTATTCCTGCTCCCATCCGAGGTTCGAGATAACCTTCTTCACGTCGGGGTAGAAGAGCTGTGCCACGGCAGTGGCTGCTATGTCGACGGCGTGGAGCGCTTTCTTCAGCGGCGCTTTGTAGTCGAGCGCCTCGCCTGTGTAGGCAATGAACACGGTCGGTATCATCAGCGTGTCGCCGATGACGAAGACGGGTGATGCCGGGTCCCAAGCCGAATAACCGCGGGCTTCGAAGGTGGAACGTATGCCGCCGCTGGGGAAACTTGAAGCGTCAGGCTCCTGCTGCACGAGCTGCTTGCCCGTAAATTCTTCCACCATACCGCCTTTGCCGTCGTGCACCACGAAACCGTCGTGCTTCTCGGCCGTGCCTTCGGTGAGCGGCTGGAACCAGTGAGTGATATGCGTCACGCCAAGTTCCATGGCCCACCTCTTCATGCCTTCGGCAACGATATCAGCCGTGGGCAGGTCGAGCGTGGCGCCGCCGTCCATTACTGCCAGCATCTTGGCATACACCTGCGGAGGCAGGTATTTCTCCATCTTCTTGCGGTTGAATACGTACTTGCCGAAAAAAGAGGATGGGCGTTCAGCAGGCGTTGCCACTGCTACCGGGTGCTTCTTAAAAGCTTCACCAACAACTTGAAACCTTAATGAGGAGGACATATGTTTTTGTTTTTTTAAGACCTTTTCCCCGAGCGTCACTTCGCTCGTTATGGAGTTATAGGAGTAGTTGTTTCGAACGAAAGATGAAGCTGTCAAGAATGATCACTCTTCACTTTTAGCTTTGCTGACTTTCGTCACGACTCGGCAATTCAAGCAAGCTTGATTGTTCTCGCTGCTCCGAAAGTTCACTTTTAGCTAAAATCATCTCCATCAAAAGCTGATTTTTCACTTTTCACTTTTCATTCTTCACTCTTCATTCTTCATTCTTCATTCTTCATTCTTCACTTCCTTATTCCCCTCTGGTTCAGCGCCTTCTGATAACGACGCGCATTGGCCATATGTTCGGCGTAAGTGCGGGCGAAGTTATGAGAGCCGCTGAAATCTTCCTTGGCGCAGAAGTAGAGATAGTCGTGCTGCTCGGCATCGAGCACGGCGTCGAGGCTGGCTATCGTAGCTATGCGTATAGGTCCCGGAGGGAGACCGGTGTTGCGATACGTGTTGTAGGGGCTGTCGGCCGTCAGGTGTGAATTGAGGATTCGTCGCAGGCTGTCGTTGCCGAGAGCGAATTTCACCGTGGGGTCTGCTTGCAGGGGCATGCCGCGGTGCAGGCGGTTGATGTAGAGGCCGGCTATGCGAGCGCGCTCTGGTCCGTAGTTCGTCTCTTCGTCGACGATGCTTGCCAGCGTGGCCACCTCTTCGGGCGTGAAGCCCAGAGCCTGAGCCCGCTGCACGCGGTTGTCGGCCTGCCAGAAGCTGTCGTGCTCGCGTTGCATGCGTTGCAGGAACGCCTTAAGGCTTATATCCCAGTACACCTCATAGGTGTTGGGAATGAAGAGCGAGGGTAGGGTAGCGGTGGTATATCCCAGCGAGGCTGCCACGGTGCTGTCTGCGAGCGCTTCGGCCACCTCCGTGCTGTCGAGCATGAGGTTGTTGGCGAGCACTCCTGCCAGTCGGGACAGGCGTCGCACCGACGGGATGGTCAGGCGCACAGGCGTCTGTTGTCCTCGACGCAGGCGGCGATAAACGCTGAGAAGGTCGTCGGTAGGCTCCACGGCGTAACGGCCGGTATGAGGCGTGAACGGGAATGCGCGGCTGAGCAGTTGCCAGCCCATGAGCGAGCGTGCATGACAATCGTCGTGCAGCTGAGCCTTGATGTCGGCCTCAGTAGTAGCTGGACGCACGTAGACGTAAGCCGTCTCGGAGATATCAAAAGTGGAGAAGAGGCTGCGGTAGGCGATGCCCGCGACGATGCAGGCTGCTACAGCCGTGCAGCCGAGAGCGACAAGTATCTTGCGAGTTCGCGTCATAACCGATATTAAAAAACGCAGACACTCGCTTAAGTGAGAAGTATCTGCGGTTTATTCATGGAGCCGATACGGGGACTCGAACCCCGGACCCACGCATTACGAATGCGTTGCTCTACCAACTGAGCCATATCGGCAAGGCTGCTCTTGCGAGCGGAACAACGGCCCTCATTCGAACCATCGTTCTCAAAAACCGAGCGCAAAGGTAATGCTTTTTCGGTAAACGACCAACAAACTAACGTTTTTTTTCGCACTCATCGTTTTTTTTTCTCCTTTCGTATCTCATTTTGACGCTTAAGCAGTACATTTGCAAACAATAACAACGCAACAAATTCTATACCTATGCGCTCATTCATCGTTTCAAGCTTACTGGCTTTAATGCTTTTCCACGCCCCGACAGCCTCGGCCCAGACGTGGTCATTCGATTTCACAGGCAAACCGTCGCGCGGTTCAACGGCCGTCAACGTATCGGTGGCAGACCGCTACACAGCGGAACGCGGTTACGGTTTCGATTTCACGCCGTCGCCTTCGCGAATTGACGCCGCAGAGCCTTTCTATTTCAGCGTGACCGTGCCCGACGGCAACTATCGCGTCAGTATCACGCTCGGCTCGCGCCGCCGTGCAGGCATGACCACAGTACGTGCCGAAAGCCGCCGCCTGTTCGTGGAGAATCAAGCCACCCGCAAGGGCGAACTGCGCGAAGTGACCTTCGTGGTGCACAAGCACTCGCCGCAGATCAGTGATAACCGAAAGATTCGTTTGAAGCCTCGCGAACTTACGAAGCTCAACTTCGACGACCGCCTGACAATAGAAATCAACGGCGACGCGCCTGCCTGCAGCCGTATCACTATAGAGCGCGACGACTATGTGCCTACTCTCTTCCTCTGCGGCAACTCAACCGTCGTAGACCAGGACACCGAGCCCTGGGCTTCATGGGGACAGATGATAACGCGCTGGTTCACAGACAAGGTGGCGGTGGCCAACTTTGCCGAGAGCGGCGAAACGGCTTCCACGTTCATAGCTGCCAGCCGATTGGAAAAAGCCCTGTCGATGATGAAGAAGGGCGACTATCTGATTGCCGAGTTCGGGCACAACGACCAGAAACAGCGCGGCCCTGGAATGGGTGCTTACTACAATTTCGCCACTGCGCTGAAGACATTTATAGACGAAACGCGCGCGCGAGGCGCAACGCCTATCTTCGTCACTCCTACACAGCGCCGCTCGTTCCGCGACGGACATATCCAGGAGACGCATGCCGATTACCCTGAAGCAATGGCTTGGGTGGCCGAGCGCGAGAAAGTTCCTCTCATCGACCTTCACGCTATGACGCGCTCACTCTACGAGGCCATGGGCGAGGAAGGCAGCAAGCGGGCTTTCGTGCATTATCCCGCTGGCAGCTACCCCGGGCAGACAACCGAGTTCAAGGATAACACGCATTTCAATCCTTACGGAGCCTATGAGATTGCCAAGTGCGTCATCGAAGGCATGCGTCAGCTCAACCTACCCCTCGTCGAGGCGTTAAGGCCCGAATACCTTCAGCTTTATCCCGCTTCATCGCCCTTCAATCCTGCCTCGCCAGACGATGTAAACGCTTTCCACTGGAACGACTCTCCCTTCTTCGAGGCAGAGAAACCTGATGGAAACTGATTACAGGTTGACGAGTTGACAGTTGACGAGTTGACAGTTGACAAGTTGACAGTTGATAGTTCTTCAAGCGTGAAGCGTCGCAAGCGCCGAGCGGACAGTTGACGAGTTAGTGTTTATGCATTAAGGCTTAGGGCTTTCGTTGTTCGGTCGCGAGTGAACAAGATATATGACCAGTCGTACCGGACGATACGACCGTTCATGAAGGGCTATACGAACGTTCATACAGGGCGATATGACCGGTCGTATTGGCAGACACGTCTGGTTGTGTTAACTGATGTATCTAAAACAAGGCCGACTTAATCGCGCTGCAAAGCCAACCTAATAGCAATTTTAGGTTAACTTAATCGGCCTGCAAACCAGTACTTGTGGAAGGCGCAACCTCGAAGCCAAAAACTACAAGCCCAGAAACTTCTACCCCCAAAAACTACAACCACAAAAACTTCTAACCCAAAAACTGCAAAGCAAAAACCTCAGCCAATGATTAAGAATATTGCTTTTGATTTCGGAGGTGTGATATTCAACCTCGACTACGAAGGAGCCGTAGAGAGCTTCAAGCGGATAGGGCTTGCCGATGCCGACCAGCGTCTCGACCGCTACCACCAGCGCGGCATCTTCGAAGAACTGGAGTCAGGACGCATCAAGCCCGACGCCTTCCGTAAGGAACTTAGCCAGATGTGCCACCGCGAGCTCACCAACGACGAAGTCCTGTCGGCCTGGCTCGGCTATGTCGGCGGCCCCGTAGACCTAAGCCGCCTTGATACTATCGACGAACTGCGCCGCCGCGGCTACCGCACTTTCCTGCTCTCCAACACCAACCCCTACGTGCAGCAGTGGGCCGAGAGTCCAGCCTTCTGTGCCTATGGCCGTCCGCTCAGCAGCTTCATGGACAAGTGCTACACCTCATATGAGGTCGGCATCATGAAACCCGCCGAAGGCATCTTCCGCCACATGCTTACTGATGCCGCCATTCTCCCCTCCGAAACCCTCTTCCTCGACGATAGCGCAGCCAACGTAGAAGCTGCTGCCCGCCTTGGCATCCACACCCTCCTCGTTGAGAAAAACGCCGACTGGCGTGCCGACCTCAGCTGTTGCCTCGACAGTTAGCAAAACACGAATAACACAAGGTAATGATATAGGAGTTGACCTGCAAACCCCGTAGGGGTGGTTGGAACTTAGACAGGGCGAAGAAGGCCTTTAGAGGATTGCCCTTGGGCCATCCGTGCCTGATGAGGGGAGCCAGAACTCCTCTGGCGACGGAGGAGAAGCGTAGCGGAACCCCTGTTCCTAGAGCATAGTATATAGAGTGCCGTAGGTACGACGGAATTATTAAGCTTACTCCTACGTACCTACGGCACTTTATATACCTCCTGACATGATACAGGGGTTCCGT
>JAEEGI010016881.1_pt1 | contig 15038 bp, 13 predicted proteins | sample 8958751 | NCBI WGS metagenome assembly JAEEGI01 (sample SAMN16246545, study PRJNA631951) | gut metagenome | biome: gut microbiome; feature: rumen; material: KS-attached | host: Bos | place: Iran: Karaj | collected 2018-10
TGATTATCAGAGCCAAGAATCATACCATGACTTACCCTTGTCCAAATCATTTCTTTATTTGGTACTAGTCCAATATTATATAAAAATTGTACCCAGAATCTTGCATATAATAAGTGTCTTGCTGTATGTTCCATTCCACCATTATACCAATCAACTTTATTCCAGTATTTCATGGCATCCATAGATGCAAATTCTTTTGTATTATGAGGATCCATAAATCTTAAGAAATACCAACTTGATCCAGCCCAGTTAGGCATTGTATCAGTTTCTCTTTTAGCATCTCCTCCACATTTAGGGCATTTACAATTTACCCAGTCGGTAATTTTTGCTAAAGGAGATTCACCTGTATCAGTTGGCTCATACTCTGCAACATCAGGAAGTAATAATGGTAAATCTTCTTCGTTCATTGGTACCCATCCACATTTAGGGCAATCAATCATTGGAATTGGTTCACCCCAGAATCTTTGTCTAGAGAAAATCCAATCACGCATCTTATAATTAACTTTCTTTTCTCCACAATGATGTTCTTCTAAGAATTCTAACATTTTATTTATAGATTCTTCTTTATTTAAACCATTTAAGAATTCTGAATTAATATGAACTCCATCACCAGTATACGCATTTTTAGATATATCTCCACCTTCAATAACAGGTACAATTTCTAGATCAAATTTACGAGCAAATTCATAGTCTCTTTCATCATGAGCTGGTACTGCCATAATGGCTCCAGTTCCATAACTAGATAAAACATAGTCACTTATCCAAATAGGTATTTCTTTACCATTAACTGGATTAATTGCATAAGCGCCAGTAAATACACCAGTCTTTTCTTTGTTTTCAGTTCTTTCTAACTCATTTTTTAAAGTACATGCTTTTTTATAATCTTCAATTTCATCCTTATGTTCAGAAGTTGTTATTTGATCAACTAATTTATTTTCTGGTGCTAAAACACAATATGTTGCTCCAAATAATGTATCACATCTTGTTGTAAATACAGTAAAATCTAAATCCGTATCTTTAACTTTAAATATAACATTGGCTCCTACTGATTTACCTATCCAGTTTATTTGTCCTAATTTAACTCTTTCAGCAAAGTTAGTATCATCTAAACCTTTTAATAAATCTTCAGAATATGACGCCATTTTTAACATCCATTGACTTTTTTCTTTTTGAACAACTTCACTACCGCATCTTTCACATACTCCACCGGCAGCATCTTCATTTGACAATACTGTTTTACAACTTGGGCACCAATTAACTGGCATCTTATCTTTATAAGCCATACCATGTTTATAAAATTGTAAAAATTGCCATTGTGTCCATTTATAATATTCTGGATCAGTTGTGGAAAATTCTCTTGACCAATCAAATGAAAATCCTAAAGAACGCATTTGTTTACCAAATACCTTAATATTATTTGCAACTACATCCTTTGGATGTTGATGAGTTTTAATCGCATATTCCTCTGCTGGTGCTCCAAAGGCATCATAACCCATTGGATATAAAACATTATATCCCTTCATTCTCATCATTCTAGCAATAGTATCTTGAGCAGTATAACTTCTTACATGTCCAACATGAAGTCCTGAACCAGAAGGATAAGGAAATTCAACTAATATATAATAAGGTTTCTTATCTATACAGTTTTCTGCTTTAAATGTTTCATGCTTATCCCAATATTCTTGCCATTTCTTTTCTATTTCTTTTGTATTCATTATTTACCATAACCTTTCTTAACTAATATTCTTCCTAATATTTCATATATTGAATATATAAGTCCTAATAAAAGAACAAATCCAATTAATAATTGTAATACTATATTTATTCTTATAAGTATTATTATCACACTAACTAAAGAAATAATTAATGCATTAATTATTGCAATTATTAATAGTAATGTTTTTATATTCAGTTTATTTTTATCTAAATTAAATTTACCTACTAAATATGCAATTTCAATCAATTCTTTGTTTTTCTTTTTCTTCTTACTATTACTAGTAATTCTTTTATAATATTTTCTATTAACAAAGAAATAATCAATTACAAATATAACTATTAATAGTATTCCAAATACAATTAATGCTGCCTCTAATCTACTCATATATCCTCCTTAAATAAAAAAAGATGATACCAAAAGGGTGCATATGCACGGTACCACCTTTACATTTACTTATTATGTTTATATAGGAACAACCCTTATACATCCAAAAGCAAGTTCATAATTAATTCTTATTAGTTCTCATCAACCACTAACTTTCTTAAAAGAATTATATTATTACTACTCTTTCTTCAACTGCTAGACATATTATATTAAATTTCTCCAATATATTCAAGAAGTTTAATAAACATTTTAATAAATATATCATCTAATCCAGATTTCTTTAATTTTCTTACTGCAATTCTCTTCTTATTAATTGGTAAATCGCTAAATAAAATAGCAGATAATTTTTCTTTAAGTAATGTTTCTATTTTTAGATCACTAATGATATCAAAAATATCTTCATTAATAATTCTAACTGCATCTATTTCAATATTATTACCAATACAATTTACTATTAATGGCCTTGTTACATCAACATCATTTACCTCAACTACAAAGTCATTATCATCAGTATAAGAAGTTATTTCTTTTAATTTTTCTCCATTAGCTTCAACCATAACTCTCTCTGGTTTTCTTGTATTTCTAAATCTAATTTTATAATTTCTTCTTTCAGGTATTAATTTAATATTCCCATCTTCTGTGTGAATATTTAATGTGTAACTATCTGATGCATAAGTATAATCGATTGATGTAATAATATTATCATTCTTTTCATATTTAGATGATAATCCATCATCCTCATATAATTTATATACATTACTTGCTCCAGGAAAGATATTTATTTCTAATCCCTTTGGATTGTTTGTGTTATTTAAATTATTATTATCAAGTATTGCTAAAGGAATAATTGCCCCAGTTTTAGCAAATACTGGATAATCTTCATCTCTATAGAATGATACATGTCTTTTATTACCAATAAATTTCTTACCAGTTTTAAAATCATACCATATTCCTTTAGGTAAGAAGATTTTTTCAACAGATCTATTCATGACTATATCTTTTGGTTTAGTAATTGGACAAACGAGTAATTCTGTACCAAAATAATATTCATTTTTATAAGTTGGTTCATCAATTAATTCGGGATAATAATAATATAATGGTTGAATTACAGGTAAGTAATTCTTGTAATATTTATATCCTTCAGTATATAAGTATGGTATTAATCTATGTCTTAATTTACAATAATCTTTAACTATTGTATAAGTTACCATATCCCAACGCCATGGTTCTCTTTTATAAAAATCTCCTCTTTGAGCACTAAATCTAAAAATTCCACTAAAGGTAGATAATTCAATATATCTTAGATATAATTCAGAATCTTCTATTCCACCTTTAAATCCTCCAACATCATGACTCCACCAAGAAAGTCCAATATTTGATGCTGTTGAATTAAAGAATGGTAGATATTTTAAAGTGTTCCATCCTACTTTGGTTTGACCCGAATAATGAACTGGATATAAATGAGAAGATTTACCACTATTACGAGATAATATTAATCCCCTTCTTGAACTAAATTTCTTATAATCATTGAAATGATAATAATTAAGTACTCTTGTCACCGCTTCATCTTTTGTATCTATCCAAAAGAAATCAACACCAAGGGCATATAATGGATCAATTAAATTATTAAAATAGCTGGTAATGAATCTTTTATCTAATACTTTAAATGGTATTACTTCTCCATCTTTTATTTCTAATTCTTCACACATAGTTGGATAAGCATCATCCAAGTTAGTAATACCTTCAGTACCATCAATATTTAAACCTAACATAACATTATTTGTATGTAAATAATTAGTTAATTCTTTTGGATCTTTAAATAACTCTTTATTAAAAGTAAAACCGCTTTTATGTAAATCATAATTATTTTTATCTTTATTATGCCAAAATTCACTCAATAATAATACTGATAATGGTATTTCATGTCTATTAAATGAAGTTAATAATTTTTTAATATCATTTTCATTATATATTAAATCTCTATTCCACCATATACCTAAAGCATATCTTGGTATTAAGGGAGGATTACCTGTTAAAGTAAAATAATCTTTTAAACATAAGCCAAAATCTCTTCTATAAATAAATAAATAGAAATCTTGTCTTTTATTATCATTTAGATTTAGATATCCATCTTTATCAATAATCATTGTTCTAGAATCGTCAAGTAATGCAAATCCATCAGTTGAATAAAGCCCGTTAGATAATGTTGTCTTATCTAGAAAATCTTCAATACTAAAAGCACTACCTTTATAATTTCTAGCTTCTGGATGATTTGGATACCATATCTTATCTGTATTAACTAGTTTTACTTTTAAATTTGAATCTGGTGCAAAAGAAGGTCCTTTAAAAGGCTTTTCTTTAGCATATTGCATAATAAAATATTTACTTGTAATAACCAAGTAATTTTGATCTTGCTCAACTTTGATTTTAGGTTCAACATCAAATTTACGATTATGAACCATTTCTGTTGCACCATTATAGAAATTTCCATCTAAAGAATATTCAAAACGAATTAATCTATCACTAAGTATTGTAATACGATAATTAATTCCCTTGAATACATATTTAGAAGGTGCTACTAAATTGTTGTCGCTTACTTCAAAATGTTTTCCTAAACTAGCCATACCTTTATCCTTCTCTACTATATTAAGAATATCAAAAAATAGAATTTTTTTCAATTCTATTTTTTAAATACTATTAATTTACTTAATATATAATTTGTAACAATTACTATTATTTGAGATATTATTTTAAATAATCTATCATTATATTTCAATTTAGTTACAAATATATACATTATTAACATATCCAAAAGTAATGTAAATATTCTTGATAGAAAGAATTTAATAAATTCTTTAAAATCTTTATTATTACTATTAAATACATATTCTCTATTAGTGAAATAGGCAAATGTAAACCCTGCAATCCAACTTATTATATTAGCTATTTGTAATTCTAAAGGATTATCAACATTTAAAATAGTGAATGTAAACAAATAATATGTTATTAATGATATTATTGTCGTTAATGCTCCAAAAAATAAATATAATATTTTTTCCTTATGTTTCTCATATATTTTCATTTTAACTCTTCTTCAATAATATATCTTGGTCTTTCTTTAGTCTCACTATATATTTTGCCAATATATTCTCCAATTACTCCTAAAGACAATAATTGAATTGAACTAACTAAATAAATAGATATTACTATAAAAGTCCATCCATCAATTGTATTTCCTGTAAATTTTCTAATAACACTATATATGATTGCTCCGATACTAAATATAGTCATTATAAACCCTATATTTGTTATTATTTTTAATGGTTTAATACTAAATGATGTGATACCCTCAATAGCAAACTTAAGCATCTTTTTTAAAGGATATTTAGATTCACCTGCCACTCTTTTATTTCTTTCATAATAGGCAATACTTGTTTTATATCCTATTTGGGGTATTATACCTCTTAAGAATAAATTAACTTCTTTAAATTCTTCTAAAGAGTTTAAAGCTTTCTTACTCATCAATCTACAATCAGCATGATTATATACTATATCTACACCCATCATTTTCATAAACTTATAGAATCCCTGAGCAGTCCATCTTTTAAATAAAGAATCTTTCTTTCTAGAACTTCTAACTCCATATACTATTTCTGACCCTTTATTATACTCTTTAATCATATTATCTATAACATTAATATCATCTTGTAAATCAGCATCCATACTAATAACTATATCAGCATAATTCTTACTAGTCATAAGTCCTGATAGCAAAGCATTTTGATGCCCTTTATTTCTAGATAATTTTAAGCCACTAATATATTTATTATTTTTGTTATAATCTTTAATAATATTCCATGTATTATCTTTACTACCATCATCAACATATAATATTTTACTATCTTTACTAATAATATTATCTTTCATTAATTTATCATATTTCTTAGTTAATTCTTTTGTGGTAATTGGTAATACCTCTTCTTCATTATAACAAGGTATTACTAAATATAATATTAAACTATTCTTCTTCATTTACTATCCTTTCGTATATTGCAAAATGTTTATCTTCATATAATTTATTATAATTTTCATATTTTTCAATTGTAGTATATAACAAAGTATTATTATATATCAAAATATGAGTTATATTATAGAAATCAAATACCCTTCTATAATCTTTAATCATATTAGCATAATCATCAAATATATCATAGGAAAGTCCGCTAAATTCTTTAGTATATAGATCTGCTCTTGAATCAATAAATACTGGTATGTCATTTAATAAAAGATAACTACCAAAATTATATTCATTAAATATACGCATACTATCTATGTTAACATTTTCTTTTAAGAATTTTACACCCTCAACTGGATAAACATCTTTATCCACATACTCATCTTTCATCTTAGTTTTTAAATTAAATGCTAAAGAAGTAAATGCCAAGATAAAGCATATTATTATTACTAATTTTTTCCTTAAGAATCCATAAATAATTTTATCTGTATCAATACCAACCAAATCCGTAAAATTATTATAAGTTCTACAGAAACATATAGACATACCAACTGTTAATAAACCAATATGTCTTAATGACATTATTGACATTAAAGATAATCCTAAAATTAAGAATAAATCTCTTAATTTTATCTTAGTTATAATTGCTAAGAATAATGTTTCAATAACAATTACTATTGTAAATACACTATCTTTAAGTGATGCCATTTGATGCTCTTGAATATATTTTTGACTATTACCCATCATTGTTTTAAATAAATATGTATATGGGGTATCTTTTAAAGGGGTAATAAGTCCTGTAAATAAACTTATAAACATTATTAATAATAAATTTAATAAAGGTATCTCATCTTCCATCATAAATTTGTTTCTTAAATAACTTATAAATCTATTATTTGATTTAATCTTTTTAAATATTTTACATATTATGCTTTCTGCAATATATGGAAGAAATAACACATAATAAAATGGCCATACTGCAACATGAATATTACATATTAAAATAGATATTATAAGTAAACCATAGATATATCTCTTTTTCTTTTCTTTTATATATAATTCAATAAACATTATTTCTAATACAAATAAAATATAACTAACCAGTTGTGCTCTTGCAGTAGCAAATCCTTGACCCATAATAATTGCACAGACTAAAGTTATAATAAATGGTGATGATAAAGAATTAGTTATTTTAAATGTACATTTATATATAACAAATAATAATATTAAATCAAGTATTATGGTAGCAATATAAATCCCATTATATTTACCTATCAAATATGTTATGTAGATAAAGACATCAAATAACCAGTGAGGATATGTATAAGAAAGATTATGAATAGAAAAATGATCTAACATATCTATTCCATTATTAATAATTAATTCACCTATTTTTATACTATAAAAAGTATCATTTTGAAATGTTTTTTTAACAAGTCCAATAGCAAGAATACATATCCATAATAAAGAAATATAAAAGAATTTCTTTTTATTAACTATTATCTCCTTCTTATTTTTACTTTTTTTACTCACCACTACCACCACATATAATTTATCATAATGAATACTATTTTTCAACTAAGTGTAAATATACTACACACTTATTTTTAAATGAATATATTATATATGAAGGAGAGATTTATGAAAAAAAATATAATATATATATTTACTATTTTGTTAATAGTAGTTATAGCAAGTATATTTACTAAACTAATATTTAAAAAGAGGGATAGATCGAATATAGAAAATATTAAAGTTGCAGAAGTTACTCATAGTATTTTTTATACACCATTTTATGTTGCAATAGAAAAAGGATATTTTGAAGAATATGGTATTAATATTGACTTAATACTTGTAAGTGGTAGTGATAATGTTGCAGCATCAGTATTATCAAAAGATACTAATATTGGTTTAGCAGGTCCAGAGTCAGCTGTATTTGTTTATAATGGTGGAGAAAAAGATTACTTACAAGTTTTTGCAGGATTAACAAAAAAAGATGGACAATTTATTCTAGGAAGAAGCAAAAATTTTAAATGGGAAGATTTAAAAGGGCGTGAAATACTTGTTGGAAGAAGTACCGGAATGCCTGCAATGTCATTTTTTAAAGCACTAGAAAATAAAGAAATAGATAAAAGCGAAGTAAATATTAATACTAGTATTGAATTTGCTGAACTTTCTGGTTCCTTTATTGGTGGTGTTGGTGATTATGTCAATTTATTTGAACCACTGGCTAGTAAATTAGAAAAAAGTGGTAATGGCTATGTTTTAACAAGTGTTGGAGATGCTAGTGATAATTTTCCTTATACAGCATTTTATGCTAGGAAGTCATTTTTAAATGATAATAAAGAATTATTAAGTAACTTTAATAAAGCATTGACTAAAGGAATGGAATATACGTTAAATAATAGTTCTGAAGATATTGCCAAAGTAATTCAAAATATGTTTAGTGATACTTCACTAAATGATTTAAAAATGGTTATCGAAAGATATAAGAATGCCGATGTATGGTTAAGTAATACTTATATAGAAGAAGAATTTTATAATACTTTAATTAATTTATTAAAAGATAATAAATTAATAAATAAAGATATACCATATAATGATTTAGTAGTTAATATCAATGAATAGTATATTAAAATTAGAGAATATTAATAAAAATTATCATACCAAAGAAGGAGAAATAACTGCTATTAAAGATATCAATTTAGATATTAATAAAGGAGATATTATATCTTTAGTAGGTCCTTCTGGATGTGGTAAATCTACTCTTCTATCTATAATAGCAAATCTTACTGATTATAACGGTAAGGTAATAAAAGATAAAAATTTAAAAATATCTTATATGTTACAAAGTGATGCTTTACTTCCCTATCTTACTATCCATGAAAATGCTATTCTCGGTTTAAAAATTAACAATAATTTAACTGAAGATAATATTAAATATGTAGATGATTTATTAAAGTTTTATAACTTATATGAATTTAAAAATAAATATCCAAATAGTTTATCTGGAGGTATGAAACAAAGAGTAGCATTAATTAGAACACTTGCTACTAAACCAGATTTATTACTTCTAGATGAGCCATTTTCATCTTTAGATAATATGACAAGACTTATAATAAGTAATGATGTATATAATATTATTAAAAAAGAAAAGAAAACTACTATACTTGTAACTCATAATATTGAAGAAGCAATTACTTTTTCTAATAAAGTAATAATATTATCTAAAAGACCTTCTACAATTAAAAATATTGTTAATATAGATATTACCAATAATAATTCTATCTATGAAAGAAGAAAAGATAATAAATATAATTATTATTTTGATATTATATGGAAGGATTTAGATATCAATGAGTAAAGAACAACAAAAGTATTTAAATAACATAAAAAAAGAAAAAATAATTATTAAAATAATACAATTAGCTCTTATATTTATTATTCTTTTATTATGGGAATATTTAACTTATAAAGGTATTATTAGTTCGTTTATATATTCTAGTCCATCTAGAATATATAAAACATTAATTGAACTATTTAATAATAATTTATTTATACATATATATACTACTTTAAAAGAAGTAATAATATCATTTATTATTGGTAATATATTAGGGTTTATAATTGCAATTATATTATATGAATTTAAGATATTATCTAAAATACTTGATCCATTTCTTACTATGTTAAATAGTCTTCCTAAGATTGCTTTAGGTCCACTTATTATTATAATATTTGGATCTAATATAAAAAGCATAATTATTATGGCATTACTTATTAATTTAATTATTAGTATTATAACTATTTATAATGGATTTATAAATACAGATGAATATGAATTAAAATTATTTAAAACGCTAAATGCATCAAAAATGCAAACATTATTTATGCTTATTATACCTAGTAGCTACTCTACTATTATATCTTCATTCAAATTATCTATTGCTCAAACTTTAGTAGGAGTAATAATGGGTGAATTTCTAGTCAGTAAAGAAGGTATTGGATACTTAATTGTATATGGTAGACAAGTATTTAATCTAGATTATGTTATGACAGGTATTATTCTTCTTTCTATTATGTCCTATTTATTATATAAACTAGTTATTATATTAGAAAATAAGTTACTTAAATATAAATAAATGCATTTCATAAAAAAATGCATTTATTTTACTTGTCTAACATTATTAAATATATTATCTATATATTCGTCTGGATAATATTTATCCAATAACTTTTCTATTTTATTATTTGACATTATATTATTTCTTCTTTCTTCTCTTCTTAAACAAGCAATAAAAAACTTATCTTGATTATTAATAAATAATTCTTTAAATGCATTTATCTTTTCAGCGTTTTGACTCATACTACTAGGAACATTAATATCTCTTATCCACATTTTTATTTCTATAGCAATTCCTTCATCTTCATAAGACATATACTAATCATTACCAATAACATAGAATAAATTTTCAACCTTTGTGTCACCTTTTACTCTTATTTCATCTATTAAATCCTGAACACAAGAATAAGACATAGGTTTACCACTATAAGATGAATTTATAATACATAATCTTTGTAATTGTTCCAAAGTTAAATCTAATACATTTACGACTTCTACTTTTCTTTCTATAAAAAATATCCCTTTACGGGATATTATTATATATAATTATTATAAAAACACAATATTAATTCTTACTAATTTGGAATAATTCTACATCTACACTTGTTTCTTGACCAAATAAATCGATTAAAATATTTAATCTATTATTTTCTTTATCAATATTATCTACTTTACCAATCATTCCTTTGAATGGTCCATCAACAATTGATACAGAATCTCCAACTTTAATATCATTATCAACGTTAACACGGCTCATACCCATGTTAACAAGTATTCTATCTATTTCTTGAGGAAGTAATGGTGTTGGTTTAGCTCCTTTACCACTTGATCCAATAAATCCAGTTACACCTGGTGTATTACGTACTATATACCATGCTTCATCAGACATAATCATTTCTACTAAAATATATCCAGGAAACATTTTCTTAACTTTTTCCTTTTTTACTCCATCCTTTACTTCAACTTCAGTAGTTTCAGGAATAACAATACGATAAATATAGTCTTGCATTCCCATAGATTCTATTTTAGCTTCTAGTTTTTCTTTAACCTTAGTTTCATGACCAGAATATGTGTTAACTACATACCATAATTTTTCGTTTTCCATTAATTAAACAACCCCTTTACGTAAGCCATTATTAAATTAATTAATTGAAAGAATAATACAAATACTGCAATAAAAATAATTGTAGCAACTGTATATTTAATTACTTCTTTAAATGTTGGCCATTTAACTTGTTTCATTTCTTTTCTTACGCCAGTAATATAACTTTCACTTGTTTTTTTTACTTCTTTTTCTTTTTTCTTAACATCTTTCTTTTTAGTTTCTTTTACTTTTGCCATAGTTCCTCCTTATTGTTTCAAATAAAAAACACTTTCGTGTTCGTTATTAATATATCATAACGGATGCGAAAGTGCAAGTATTTTTATTCAAATATAAACGGATTGGTTCTTGATCCTGCACCATCAGTTATTTGAACAGATGAGGAAGCAGATATTACAGGGCGAACACCGAAATCATAGTACACCCAACTGTTCTCCCCCAACAAACTTGAATTGTAGACACTATATACATTAGCTTCACCACTTGACCAGAATCGATAAGGAGAACCTAACCAATAATGATTTCCATTACCGTATACTGTACTAGTTATTAATCTTGCTTCTGGTACAGTCATAAATCCTACTTTATAATTTGTTTGAGCCTTTGTATTAGTTGTATTAAACGAATCTGTTACAAGTGAGCATTCTAATGTTGTTTTAGTGCTATAATTTATAAACTCAAGATCTCCAATTGTTGCTGATGCTAAATTTGCTTCTGGTACTGTTGAATTTGTTTCTAAACTTCTATCATTACAATATACAGCATCTTCTAACTTACTTTCATCAATACTACTATGATTAAACCAATATTCAGTTTTTTCTTTTAATAAAGAATCTGTAGTATTGACATCATATGTACTATCTCCTCTTAATTGTTGAAGATATGTCCCACTTAATGTGTCAGGATTATACATATATCCTACATCTGCTGGTTGATTGATTGCTCCGCCTTGACTATAGGATATTGTATTTCTTGCTGTATTCATTTGGGTTGCAGTAAGCATTGTATTTGCACCAGTTTGATTTTTACATTGTTGTTTATTACTTACAGTTGTAGGTAATCCATTATATAATAATTTTACCCCACCCGTTTCCGTTGTTCTTATTATCTTCCAACAAAAATCTTCAAATAACACATTATTTAAATCATTTGATTTAAATACATATACATTTTGAGCACTATTTACTGTTGTGCAACTAGTTGTTCCACATTCATCTGTTACTGGTCCTGTATATTTTGTTATCTTACTTGCATTATTTGCATCTTCTGTTAATGCAATCAATGTTTCGCTTGCTGGTACTGGTTCTTCTTCTGCTGTACAACTAAGTGATCCATTTACTAAACTGATTGATATTTGGATATCAGACCCTGCTAAATAACTTTGATCTATATCACTTCTATTTATTATTATTAAACTTGCTGTTATATCTTGTGGACTTCCATAACTTATATAGAATTCTCCACTTACTTGATTATTTGTTGGCCAAGCATTATAAAAATCATAATCAGTATCATTTATAGTTAAGATTATTTGTCCTGTACTTCTATTTGTATAATCATAGGTACTATTTGTTTGATGATTAAATAAATTATACATATCATTGGTTCCAGAGTGAGTAACACTTAATGTATATGTACAATGGTAATAATTTGTATCTGTACTTGGTGTTACTTCGGCAGTTCCGAGTGTTACTGTTGTTACATTTGTTGTTTTACCACTTTCTCCAGCATAATATACGATATTTGTATTACCTCTTACCATATCTAATGCTGTTAAATCCATGGTTAAATTAGCATTATTACCATTTAAAGTAACTGTACCAATTCCTCCTGCTGTCGCATTAATTGTACTCGTTCCAAAATTATTGACAGTTGTTACAGCAAAATATGCATATGTTGCACCGACTACCAAAAGTAATAATGCAACTAGTCCTATTAAAAACATATTTCTTTGTTTATTGTTACTTTCTTCATTCATATATACACAATCACCTATTCTCTAAGATAATTATATACTTACCCCCCCTCGAAAGTCAATTTTTAATAAAAACGTGTTATGATCTTACATAAATGTGTGCTATATTAAAACATACTCTTTAGATATTATTCTTTTATCTGTTACATATTCCATTACAAATTTATTATCTTTCTTTACTATTATTATTCCAATTGTCTTATTTTGATTATCTAATTTTATATTTCTATCTATATAATTTATATACTCCATGATTTGCCCTATATAACTTGATTTTAATTCTGTTACTTTTAATTCTATTACTACATAACTATTATAAATTATATTAAATAGTAATATATCTATATAGTGATATCTATTTCCTATCTTTATTTTATATTCATTGCCTATGTAGGCAAATCCTTCACCAAGTTCATGCATAAAATCATCGATATTTTCAAGTATTAATTCTTTTAATACTTTTTCTGATACTTTAGTAATATCTATTTTATTCTTATTTTTTATTACTATGGGACTTTTTATAAAATCACTTACAATAGTCTTTTCTTTCTTAATCAATTTGTTTTTTGTCTTATCATCTAGTCTTTCATATTCTTTTGCTTTTATTCTTGCTCTTAGTTCTCTTACTGATAAATTTTGATTAATCGATATATTAATATAATAACTTATTTTGTTATAATCATCGTTCCATATTAATTCACAATAATGAGAAAAAGATAATTTGTCCGACAATGTCGGACATTTTGAAAATATGCAGTAAAATCTTCTAAAATATCTTAATCTCGATTGTGTGTAGCCCTTTCCAAGTTCGCTCGTTAATTTTAAAGAATAATCTTTTATTATTCCTTCTCCATAATGTTTACCCGCTTCACTTAGTAATTTACCTACATTATAATAAGTATTTAAATCACTTCTATTTTTACTATAGTCTTTTACTTTCTTGTATATTTCATTATTTATTAATTCTGTTTTTATATCATTATAATAATTTGTCATAATTTTTCCCTTCTATTATATATATTAGACAAAAACTATGAATTTCCTTTTTTTACATAAAAAAATTATCTATAATAGACAATTTTTAAATTATTTTACTTATAGCACTCATTAAAGCAATTTTACCATATTCATATGTAAGACTACCTTGCATGTATGCTATATACGGACTTCTTATTGGACCATCACAAGATATTTCAATTGATGAACCTTGCGTAAATGATCCAGATGCCATTATTACTTTATCACTGTATCCTGGCATTTCTGTTGGAATAGGAACACTGTTAGAATCTATTGCTGAGGCATTTTGAATTCCTTCACAATACTTAATTAGATCTTTCTCATTACCAAATATAATATTTTGTACAATATCTACTCTTTCATCATTATATTTTGGTTCAACGTCATAACCAAGTTTTTCTAATACTTTACTTGTAAGAACTGCTACTTTTAAAGAGTTTGCTACAACTTTAGGAGCTAAATATAAACCCTGTAAGAATTCTTTATTATAATTTTGTGATGGGCCGACATCTCTTCCTTCACCAGGTAGTGTTAATCGTTCTCCACATAAATCAACCAAATCTTTTTTGCCAGCGATATATGCCCCATTTGAGGCAATCCCCCCACCTAAATTTTTAATTAAAGATCCAACTATTAAATCAGCTCCTATTTCTAAAGGTGTTCTATCTTCTACGAATTCACAATAACAATTATCAACCATAATAA
>JAEEGI010016883.1_pt1 | contig 15037 bp, 9 predicted proteins | sample 8958751 | NCBI WGS metagenome assembly JAEEGI01 (sample SAMN16246545, study PRJNA631951) | gut metagenome | biome: gut microbiome; feature: rumen; material: KS-attached | host: Bos | place: Iran: Karaj | collected 2018-10
GGCATCATCACCCCGTCCTTCACCGAAAAGCAGAGTCCTTCGGCCTGTCCTGGCTCATGATAGGGATCCTGTCCGATAATCACCACCTTCACACGGTCAAACGGGCACAAGTTGAAGGCATTGAATATCTCGCGTCCCGGCGGGTAGCAGGCCGTCGTGGCATACTCCTGCCTGACGAAGTCAACCAGCTGACTGAAATACGGTTTCTCGAACTCCGCCCCAATATGCTGTTTCCAGCTCTCTTCTATCTGTACGTTCATATTGTGTGCAAATTTAGGCAAAATTCTCGAGAAACACGATTATCCTACGAGAAAATGATTCAAAGGAACACTTTGCAACCGAGTTGCGCCGCTCTTGCTGTAATTTTGCCGGCGAAAAGACAAAAGTGACAAATTATGGCAGACAAAATTATAAGATCGTATCGATTTAGCAAGAGTTTCTACGACGATGCCATCACACAGGGCAAGTGGTGGAGCCGGGTGTATTTCAAACTACTCTGGGGCGGAGTCGACGACAACGAGATTGCCCGCAGGGTGCTGGGTTGGATTCCGGATGATTTCAGCGGCAAATTGCTCGACGTACCCGTGGGTACCGCTGTGTTTACGACAGAGAAATACAAACGGATGAAACAGGCCGACATTACCTGTCTGGACTATAGCCAGGACATGCTGGACCGAGCGGAAAGCAGATTCCGTGAGGCGGGCATCACCCATTGCCGCACTCTTCAAGGCGACGTGGGCAGCATGCCCTTCGATAACAATACATTCGATTACATTCTCTGTATGAACGGTCTCCATGTGTTTCCCGACAAAAAGAAGGCATACGCAGAGATTTTACGCACGTTGAAACCCGGAGGCGAACTGCTTGCCTGTTTCTATATAGCCGGAGAGCAGAAGGTTGCCGACTGGCTTGCCCGCACTGTGATGACGCGCATGGGGTGGTTTACGCCACCATTCGATACAGCCAGCGATGTCCGCCATCGCCTTGAACCACACTACGACATCCTCGACTTCCACGTAGAAGGTGCCATGCTTTACTTCCGTGCAAGGAAAAGATAAAACCATTACAGCGCGAACTCAGCGGTAATACCCCACTTCATCATATTGCCGGTGCCTGAACCTTCCAGAGACTTGTACCAGTCGGCGTGCAGACGGGCATAATGCTTGCCCACAGCCATCTGGGCACCTCCACCGAGATAGATTCCATAGTGGGCGGTGTTTTCCCAAGTGATGTCCACGATTTGTTTTGACTGATATATACGGGTTTCATGGTTTCCATGATGAAACATGTAGAAACCGCCACCACGGACAAGCGGCACAATCTTCCCCTTGCCAAACCGCTTAACCACACCCAAGGCGAAGGTCAAACGACTCTTTTCGTATGTGGTATGCGACGGCTCGATTCCTCCTTTAACCTTCGTGTCATGCTCGAATTTTGCCTTGGGAGAATATGCTACGCCAAGTTCCACGCTGCCGCCCTTCATTACCCGCTCGATATCCACCTCAACGCCGACACCAATTTCAAAAGTGCTGCCGTGGTAGTTCTCGTCGGGCAAGCTCTGGTTTTCCGTCCGCTCATGCGAATAGTATGCATAGCCGGCGAATGCCTTCAGATGACTCTTCATCTTGTCGGCCTCATCCTTGTATTCATACACCATGCACGAGCTGCCGTCCCTGCAAACGTCGCTGTGGTAGTCGCGCACCACCTTTACAAGTTTCTTTCTCGTCAGGGCCGTCTCATTCATGTCCTGACAAGCCTTCCAAGAGTCCTTCAGCAGGAGCTTCACTTTTCCGTATTGTTCCTTCTGCTCCTGTTTTATGTCGTTTGCCTCATGAATCGTTGATGATGACAGAACCGACCTGTTGGTCAGTCGGGCCATCTCGCCGTCTTCACGTTCAAAGAAGAAGTATTCATCATAACTGTCAGCCACGCAGTACAGGTTCATCATGCCTTGCACCATAAACTCGGCAAAGAATAATTCCGGATTGCCATACACATTGAGTTGGCGCGTGACAAAGTATTTACCGTTATTGTCGAACCTGAAGCCCTCTATCTCACCGGGCTTGTAGGTCTTGCCCTCTCCTACCCCATTAGCCCAGAACACGCATTGCTTCGACAGCTTCTTGTTGGTAAGGAAGTCGATAGTGCCCCTGATGGTATCACCATTGTTCGTGATGATATATCCTGGTTTAGGATTAGTCTGTGCCATTATCGCCGTTGCAGAAAATGCCAGCAGGACGAAAAGGAAAAACTTTTTCATCGTTATTAATAATTCTTTAATACTTAAATTGAAAATGAGTTCACCCACGGTCACATATCCCGCGTGAAGAGGGCCCGGTAATCCGCCGGTGTCATGCCTGCAACATCCATGATGCGGCGCTGCAGGGTGCGCACATGGTTGAAGCCAGAAGCCTCTGAAATGGCAGCAATGCTGTAATTGGGTTGCGTGCGCAGCAGTCGCATGGCGTTCATCGTGCGCAGGTTGTCGATGTAAGCCTCGGGCGTGCGATAGATAGACTTGTTGCGGAAGAGCCGCGCCAGACGCTCCTGACTGACGCCGAGCAATTCGGCCAGCTGCTTGCTGTCGAAATCGGGGTTCAGGTGCCAGCGCTTCTCTTCGAGCTTCAGGTCTATCAAGGCCATCAGCTGACCGTCGTCCTGCAGGTCGGCATTGCGCTGCCGCTCAATATTCTCCTGCATCAACATCCGTGCCACATCGGCACGGCGGCGCATCTCCACATCTTCCTCCAACCGCTCGCTCAGGTCGAGGTTACGGCTCACCAGTCGTATCATTTCCGACTGCAGTCGCGCATTGTCAGCTCTCAGGCGCTCTATCTCGGCCTGCATCTGCTTAATCTCTTTTTCCGTCATAGCGTCGGGCGTATATCAAAAAGATTAATGAATCCCACCTCGTCGAACACTTCGTAGATTTCATCGTTAAGACCTACGAGCGTACACTTGCTGCCCTTGCTCTTGGCAACCTTCAGCAAGTCGAGGAAGAGCCGCATGCCGCTGCTGGTGATATATTCCAGATTGGTGCAGTCGAGTATAATGTCGTGGCCCTCGCAGTCGTAGAGCACCCGCATGTCGCGCCCCACCTGGAGCGACGATGGCGTATCGAGTCGGCCTTCGAAGGTCATCACATAGTTTTGGCCTTCTTCTTTGAATTCAGTTTTCATCTTACTTGCAGATTAACAGATGTATTATTTTTGCTGCAAAAATAAGAATTTTTTTCTAAAACAACAATTATCGCGTTGTTTTTTTGGTGAGGGCAAAAGAAAAGCGGGCCTTTCGGCTCGCTTTTCTTTTTAAGAGAGAGTGTGTGTGGATTATTCCATCACCAGGCGCACTGGCATGCTGTAGTTACCTGCTTTGAAGAAACTGTATGAACCGTCCTTGTGGAATTCGACGTACTTGTCGTCGGAGGTGATGAACCATGCCTTGGTATCGCTCGTTTTCTCGACGTGTTTCTTTGATCCTACCTCCCAGCACTTCCCGGTGGGCTTGATATTGAAGAGCGAAACGCTATTCAGGTATATCGGACACCCGGCGTTTTCATCCCAAGGATCGGCATTACGTCCCCTGCAGTTAGGATCAGTACGTTCTGTCATCCACAAGCGCTTGCTGGGGTCGGGGTATGTATTGTTCTCGCTGACGTGCTTTATCATGTCCCTGTAGTCCTGGCTGGTAGCTACCTTCCATCCGCGGGGGAACAGGTTTGCAAGCTTGCACTCGTTTTTGAAGTAGAAGGTCGTGCCGCTCTCGTTGTGAGCCCAGTATTTCTTGGTGTCTATCTCTCCGCTGTAGTTTACGGCCGTCCAGATCTTGTTGGCCACCTTGACGAGGGGATACTGACCATCGCACCAGGGTCCGTATGCAGATTTCATGTTGCAGAACTTGGCCGACAGGTAGAGGTTGCTGACCTTTGAGGCGCGTACCTTGTAGGCTTCCATGATGTCGCCGTTGAGCTCCTTGCAGAAGATTTGCTTATCCTTGATATATACGGTCTTGATAGCGCCCTTTGCTGCTCCAGGAATGCGTGTGAGAGTGAGGTTGGCACCTTCCCAGCTGACGTAGTGGGGAGCCAGGTCGTCGGTGCCGACGAAGAATCCATGCTCGAAGTTGGGCTTCTCCTGTTCTACGGGGTAGATGACGATGACAGGCTCCTCGACAGTGAGTTGCGGAATGTACTCCTTGCAGATGTAGGCTACGGTACGCTCGCCCACCTTGGCAGTCTTCACCTTGGTGTAGAAGCCGTCGAACTCGGCTTGTCCGTAGAAGTATGGCGCGGTATTGAATGTCGTATTGACGCTGACGGCTTCACCCATGTCGGGGATATTGGTGGTGGTGACGACGTTGCTCTCTGCCTTGCCGCCCTCGATGAATGCCTTGAGAGCCTTTGCGCGCTCAGGATATTTCTCGTCGACCAGTTCCCAGATACCCACCAACTCGGTATCGTCGGTATTGCCCAGGTCAACAACCACGAGGTTTTCCTGCTTGCTTAAGCTGTTCATCCAGTTCTCGACGTTTTTCTGTGTGTCCTTGGTGCTGCTGATGGCGAGAGCTGAGGCGAGACTGCCGCCAACGGCACTGGTCTGGACTGAACCTACCTCGTCGGTCATCTTGTGGGATTCCTTATCACTGTTGGAAACCTTTACGTCGGCCTCCACGAACGTGTTCTTATAGTTAGCGTTTGCCCAGACTTTCATGTCATGTTCGTTGGCTACCTTCTCGCGCTTCACAGTGGTGGCGTAACGCAGCTGGCCGCCCAACTTACACTTCTTCACCAGATGGGTGCCGTAGGTACGGATCACATTCTGGAAGTCGGCCTCGCTTGTCGAGCCATTACCATCGATGGCCTTCTTGGCATCGTCGGTCATGTACTCGCGGATGTTGAAGTCATTTAATCCCTCCAGATAAGCCTGAGTCATGGCTACGTTGACCTCACCGAAGGAGAACATGTACTCGCTACTGTACTGATCGGTGGAGTTGAAGGAGCCGCCGACCTCTGCCTTGAAGCCCTTGAACGAACCCTTGAGTGATGCTGATGCCTCCATCTTCTTGACGATCTCGTCGACAGAGGAACCGGTATAGGTCTTGACACGGAAACTGGCATTGGTACCACTGGTGAAACGTCCGTATCCGTCGGCCTCGTTAGCCTGGAGCTTGGCGATGGCGATGATTGGGTTTCGGCACAGGGCGTCGGGGCCGCACTGCGTGGCGATGTTGATGCCATAACCCACACCGAAGATAATGTCACCCCTGCATATTTGGGGACCATTATTCACTTCATTGGAGCCGGAGTCACTACCACGCGTGGCGTTGTCGAGGTTGCACTTCTGTGTAAGTTTGATGATCTTGCTGTTGGTGGGGTCGTCAGCGGTTGTGATAACCAACTCGCCAGAGTTGCGTACATCTGTCCAGTTGTCCAGCACGCAGAGTTGGATGCGCTGTGGACCTACACCCTCGCTGGGCAGGGCATAGCAGAAATGGTGGTTGTCGTCTTCGAACTTCACCTCTGCTTTCCAAGCTCCCTGGGCGTCGATCTCCACGGGTACGGTGTAACTGTACTGCTCGAGATTCATCATCTCGCTGCCGGTAACGTTTGCGGCATTGTTGTCTAACTCGTTCAGGTCATCGCTGCAAGCGGTGAAACCGAAGATACCTGCGGTAAGGGCGCTCATGAGTGCCAGCTTTACCATATTCTTCTTTGTTGTCATAATTGTTAATTTTTTAATATTGTAAATACATTGTTTATTATTAAAGAGTGATATCATTTCTGATCTCTTAGCAAGAGCAAAGTTAGGGTGTTTTTCATCATATTTCAAATAGTTTAATGTTTTTCGTTCGGAGTTGTTGCGACACCGAGCCCATATTGTAACAACCCGTCTGAACCTTGCCACAGTTGTCGTAAACCAGGCGACAAAAGGCCAGAAAAGCGACAAATCGCCCTCATCTTTTCTGCTTTTGTTGTCTCAACATTCGGGGGAATAAAAAAGCGGGCCGTGAGGCTCGCTTCTTTTGTGTGAGAGGATTTGAAATTAATATTCTACAATCAGTCTTACTGCGAATCTGTAGAGTGTCCACTTGTCATTATCAGTATTTTCATCAGAGTGGTTCTTGATTAAGATTTTTCCATTGTCCGGGTCGCCGTTTTTGTTGCTGATGCGTACCTTCTTCTTGTCAGAAGTGAAGTACCACATGTAGCTATCGCTGCACCAAGACTCTTTTGTATAGCATCTCCACTTTGTGACAACGTGTCTGCCTTCCCAATCGCTATAACCGACCCACTCTCCGTGCTGCTCATGCCATCCCTTGTTCTCGGCGTTGAAGCCTGTCTTTCCGGTGTCGTAGAGGTCATGGGCAGGATAGAAGTTCCTGTTAGTGCTGAGCAATGAATCCAGCTTTATGAAGTCCTTGCTGCTGGCAATCCTTGACAGACGTGGGATGTGATAGCCCGAGCCTGCATTATCGAGTCTGTAGAAGGAAACTCCGTTATTCACATAGCTGTCGTCGTAAAGACACTGGTACTCACCGCGCGTCCAGATGGTGTTGCCGATCTTCACCACAGGGTATCCCTTGAAGCCCCATGAGCTGTCGTAAGTGGCATTTGGCTCCTCTAGTACCTTGTCCTTGATGTTTGCTTCTACCTGGTTGAAGGTGTTGACGATGGCAGCGTGGTACTCTTTGGCGACCACCATGTTCTCGCGTACAAAAACTGTATTGAGTATTGTTCCGCGTTCTGCTCCTGGGATGCTGGTGAACTCGGGCTTGTTGCCACTGTTCCAGCTGATGTACTGCGGGGCATAGTCGGCGTTGCCGATGAAGAGTCCGTTCTCGAAGTCGGGCTTGTAGTTCACCATCGGGTATACGACTGTCACACGGCTCTTGGTGGAGATCTGTGGAATATACTCGTTGCATATCATGGCTACGGGTCTGCTGCGGAAATAGGCTTCCTTGACAAGTGTCTGGCTGTTATCGAACGAAGGGATGCTGACCACGGCGATGTCCTCCGTGCGGACCGTCTCGGTAGCGGTGTTCATATCGTAGTCGGCCTTGCCACTCTCGATGTAGTTCTTTAGTGCCATGGCGCGCTCAGGATAGTTCTTGTCTACGAGTTCCCAAATGCCATAGACGGCATCTTTGTTCTTGAAGTTCACATCCACAACTACTGTGTTGGCAATGTCTGACATACTGGAAATCCATTCGCTGACGGTCGTGTCGTTGTCGTTGCTGATACCGCTCAGCCTGAGCACTTCGGCAGCACCGCCGCCCACGGCACTCACGCGTACAGAACCCTTGTCGCTGCTCATCTGATGACTCTCCTTGTTGCTGCCCGACACCTTCACGTCTGCCTGCACAATCTTGTTTTTGTAGTTGGCATTGGCCCAGAGTTTCAACTCCTGCTCAGTCTTGGCATACTTGCTGTCGATGGTGGTGGCATAGCGCAGGCGTCCGCCAAGCTTGGTGTCAAGCAACAGGTGGGTACCGAAATTCTTGATTACCTTCTTGAAGTTTTCTTCGTCGAGCGAACCGTTGCTGTCGATGGCCTTCTTGGCGTCGGCTGTCATATAGTCACGTACGTTATCGGGGGTGATACCCTTCAGGTAGGCACTGGTCACTGCAACATCGACTACGCCGAGGGCAAACCGGTTGGTTACCTTCGAGGTCTCTTCCTTGGTGAATGATGCGCCCACCTCTGCCTTGAAGCCCGCGTAAGATCCCTTGACCGATGCCGAAGCTTCCATCTTGCGGGCAATCTCGTCGGTGCTCTCACCAGTATGGGTGGTAATCATGGTATTCATTTCTACACCTTTGGTGAAACGACCGTAACCGCTTTCGCTGTTTGCCTGAAGTTTGGAAATAGCGATGATGGGACTGGTTGCCACAGCGCTCTGTCCTGGCTTCTTGGTGATGTTGTATCCGTAGCCCACACCGAAGATGATGTTGCCCTTGTAGATGGTGGCGTCGCCGGAACCTCGTGTCTGGTAGTCGAGGTTACACTTCTGGGAGAGCTTTACCACCTGTGTACTGGCGGGGTTTTCTGTCGAGGTGATCATCATCTCGCCCGTATTGCGCATGTCTGTCCAGTTGTCGAGCACACAGAGCTTCACGGTAGTGTTGCCCACGCCATGGTCGGGCAGGGCGTAGACGAAGTGGTGATCGTCGTCGTCGAAATTAAAGTCAATCTGCCAAGGACCTGTGGCATTCACCTCAAAGTTCTCTTCATAGCTGTACTGCTCCAGGTTCAGCAGTTTGTTACTATCGAGGCTGTTCAGTGCCTCAACATTGTTCAACTCGTTCAGGTCATCGCTGCAAGCGGTGAAACCGAAGATGCCTGCGGTAAGGGCGCTCATGAGCGCCAGCTTTACCATATTCTTCTTTGTTGTCATAATTGTTAATTTTTTAATATTGTAAATACATTGTTTATTATTAAAGAGTGATATCATTTCTGATATCTTAGCGAGAGCAAAGTTAGGTTGTTTTTCATCATATTTCAAATAGTTTAATGTTTATCGTTCGGAGTTGTTGCGACACCGAGCCCATATTGTAACAACCCGTCTGAACCTTGCCACAGTTGTCGCATCAAGCGGGAAAAAAAGATTCTCTTTTCCACTTTTTTATGCCCATATCCTGTTTTATTCTCTTTTTTTTGTATTTTTGCAGTCAAATCAATTGTTATTGACCGAAGTCTATGAAACAGCGATACCGTTCATTCTCCAAGCGGCTCACGCGCCGCATCATGCTTGCGCTGACACTGGCACTCATCGCCGTGGCAGCCTGCTTCAACTGGTTAGAAGCCGACACCTTTACCCACTATTACAAGGTCTACTGCAAGATACTGCTAGATGTAAAGAATGAGACAGTGCGCAAGGCACTCTATGGTGTGGAGGTAGCCGTCATGAACAGTACCGACGAACTGGAGGAACGGCTCCAAAATCCTGCCACCGTCTTCAGTGCCCTGCGCGATGAGTTGCAGCGTAACCCGCAAATTGTGGGCTTCTTCGCCTGCTTCGAACCCAACTATTACCCCAGTCAGGGACGCAGCTTCCAGCCCTACGCCTTTTGGAGAGACGGACGGATAGACACCATGCAGATAGCCAGGAAAGGGAACGACTACCTGGAAGACGACTGGTACCAGCGGGCTTTCGCTGTCGACAGCGGCTACTGGTCGGAGCCCTATATCGACGATTCAGGCAGTGGAATACTAATGTGCTCCTACTCGGTACCCATCCACGACCACACGGGGCGCAAGGTGGGCGTCTTCGGAGCCGACATCTCGCTGGACTGGCTATACGGACAACTGAGTGCGGTTGACAAGGAGTACAGTTTCTTCAAAGGATTTATTAAAAACACGAAGAGAATCGACACACTGAGCGTTTTCTCGTCGTCCATCATCATCGACAGCGTAGGGACATACATTGTCCATCCTGACAAGAAGCGTATCCTTAAAGACAATTTCTATGAGGAACTGCGGCAGCAGAAGGACACGGCAAACCTGCAGCTGCTGAAGGATATGAAAGCCAGAAAGAGCGGAACAGGCAAAGCGACGATTGACAAACTGACACACTACGTGTTCTATGCGCCACACGAACAAACCGGATGGACGATGGCTATTACCGTTCCCCGGCTTGTCATCATGCTGCCCGTCGCAATGCGTTGCTTCCTGCTCACCTTCATATTCTTCCTCGCCCTGATAGCCGTCTATTTCATTTGTCGCTCTACCATCCGGAGCTCCACACATCCGCTGCATAAACTGGCAAAGAGTGCCGACGAAGTGGCCAAGGGCAATTTCAACGCCCCGCTGCCCGACATCAGGCACAACGACGAGATACACATGTTGCGCGACTCGTTCGGCAACATGCAGCAGTCGCTCGGCCAGTACATCGAAGAACTGAAGACCACTACCGCCCAGAAATCGGCCATCGAGAGCGAGCTGTCTATTGCCCGCAACATCCAGATGAAGATAGTGCCCTCGCCCCATTACCCGGCACCCGGCACCCAACAACCGTCACCCATCACCCTCCACGCCTCGATGACCCCTGCCAAGGAAGTCGGCGGCGACCTCTACGACTATTTCGTGCGCGACAACCGCCTCTATTTCTGCATAGGCGACGTTGCCGGCAAGGGCATTCCTGCCGCATTGGTCATGACAACCATCTGCGGCGCCTTCCGCCTGCTGACAGAGAGTGAGTCGGAGTCGGAGCCACAGCGCATCGTCAGCCGGATGAACAACTTGATGACCCGCGACGCCAGCATAACCATCTTCGTCACCTTCTTCGTCGGCGTGCTCGACCTCGGCACCGGGCAGCTCAGCTACTGCAATGCAGGCCACAAAGCACCCGTCGTGATTCCCCAGTTCACGCTTCTCACACCTAAGCAGCGCAATCTGCCCGTAGGAGCCATGCCCGACTGGACGTTCACGCAGCAACAGACAACGCTCGCGCCAGGCACCACCCTCTTCCTCTATACCGACGGTCTCGACGAGGCCGAGAATGCCCAGCACCAGATGTTTGGCAAGGAACGCATTCAGGAAGTGCTGCAGTCCACGTCGCCCGAGCCACAGGCAATCATCAGCCAGATGACGCAGGCTGTTGCCCGCTTCGTAGGCGACACCGAGCAGAGCGACGACCTCACCATGCTAGTCCTGCAATTCGTGTAAGGGCAAAAAAGCGGGCCTCACGGCTCGCTTTTTTGCCCCTTTTCTGTTTTAGCCGGGCCAAGATGATGTAGTAAGCACCTCGCATGGTGCTGAAAACTAAACCATTATATTTAAACGTATCATGAAGTCAAAGAATTGAATCATTTCTGATGCAAAGTTATGACGCGTTTCGCCACATTCCAACTATTTTCATGTTTTTCGCCCGAATTTGTTGCGACACCGGACCCATATTGTAACAACCGTTCCGAACCTTGCCACAGCTGTCGCATCAAGAAGAAAAAAAGGCAGAACAAATGTCGAAACTTCTAAACTCCTATACTCCTAAAAAAATCCCTCCTCCTGCACTATAATTCACAGAAAAGCCCTATCTTTGTGGCGTAGTTCATCATAACACCTCCTTTTATATATGTTCGTATCAGAGATTTCCTTATGGGGTGCCGCCATAGTTGCGTGCGTTGTGTTGGTAGCCATGATAGCATTGGCCTGCTTCGACAGGCAGATGTTGCGGCGTATGATGGTGATATTCGGAGCCACGGTGGCACAGATGGCCGTCGTCGTGGCCGTCGTATGGATAGTCTATCAGACAAAGGCATGGTGGTCATACCTGCTCTGGTACCTGCTGGTGCTGGTCCTGTCAATATGCTGGTGCCTCTATCCCCTGCAGTCATTATGGCGCAGGATGCTGCGGCCCGTCAGTGCGGCTATGCTCGTGGGCAGCATCGTGGTGGGAGGCAGCACCATGCTCATGCTGCCCGTCAGCGTCTTCCTGTCCATCTATTCGGTGCTCATGGCGTGTATGACCGCTTCGCTCATGCAGACCATGATGCGATACCAGCGCAACCAGCAAAAGCCCGAGATGCTGCGCGAAGACATGTTCCACCAGGTCAGGAACCTGGCCCAGCCCCTGGTGATGGTCGTGCCGATGCTCTATGCCGGCATGCTGCTCGGAGGAGTCTCTGCGCTCCAGGGCCTGCTCGTCACCCTTTTGCTCGTAGCCGCCTCCTTCGTCGGCAATATATTAGCTGGCATTGTAGCGCTCGGGATGATCAAGAAAAACATGAAACCCACCCAAAAGACTATTATTTAGAACGGTGCAGCCTATTTGCACTAAAAGTGCAACCCTTTGGCACTAAGAGTGCAGCCTATTTGCACTTTTTGTGCCAAAGGGCAGCCCATTTTTATTAAAATGCCACTAATGCCACCATAATGCCACCGCCTCAGCCCCGATAAACACAGGGCAAGTGGCAAAGTGGCATTTTATTTTGAAAAAAAACTCACGCACACGCGCGCGAGAAAAGTTATTAAACAAAAATCTATATCTGCGCGCGTGTAATATAAAAGGAAAGAAAATTCTGTAACCTACATTATCCGAGCCTGGAAGTGCATCTTGGTGCGGCCAGAATAACGTGAATTACGGAAATTTCTTTCCTTTATTGAATGTATTTCTAAAATCAGGTTTAATCTGAAATCAGGTTCTCGCCGGTCATGTCGGAGGGCTGCTCCAGTCCCATGATGTGGAGGATGGAGGGTGCCACGTCGGCCAGGCGGCCGTCCTTCACCGTTGCAGAGTTGTTGCTGGTGACGTAGATGAAGGGCACGGGGTTCAGCGAGTGGGCGGTGTTAGGCGTGCCGTCGGGGTTGATGGCATTGTCGGCATTGCCGTGGTCGGCAATGATGATGGCCTCGTAGTCGTTGGCCTTGGCAGCCTCGATGACGGCCTCGACGCAGTGGTCGACGGCCCATACGGCCTTGGCAATGGCGTTATACACGCCGGTATGGCCCACCATGTCGCCGTTGGCGAAGTTCACCACGATGAAATCGTATTGCTGGGTGTTGATTGCTCCGACCAGACGGTCTTTCACTTCGTAGGCGCTCATCTCGGGCTTCAAGTCGTAGGTGGCCACCTTTGGCGAGGGCACCAGGATGCGGTCTTCGCCGTCGAACGGCTTCTCGCGCCCGCCGTTGAAGAAGAACGTCACGTGAGCATATTTCTCGGTTTCGGCGGTGTGGAGCTGCTTCTTGCCCTGCTTTGAGAGGTATTCGCCGAGAGTGTCTTCGACGTTCTCCTTGGGGAAGAGGATGCTGACGCCTGTGAACGATGCATCGTAGGGCGTCATGCAGTAGTATTTCAGTCCGGGAATGGTCTTCATGCCATTGTCGGGCATATCCTGCTGGGTGAGCACGTGGGTGAGTTCCTTGGCGCGGTCGTTGCGGAAGTTGATGAAGATGACCACGTCGCCCTCCTCGATAACGCCGTTGACGCGGGAGTTATGGATAGGCTTGATGAACTCGTCGGTGACGCCTTCGTCGTAGCTTTCCTGCATGGCCTGCACCATGTCCTGTGCCTGACGGCCCTGTCCGGCCACGATGAGGTCGTAGGCTTCCTTGACGCGCTCCCAACGCTTGTCGCGGTCCATGGCATAGAAACGGCCCACGATGCTGGCAATGGCGGCATCGTTCTGGGCGCAGCAATCGGTAACCTGCTGGATGAATCCCTTACCCGACTTGGGGTCGGTGTCGCGGCCGTCCATGAAACAGTGTACGAAGAGCTGGTTCTTCAGTCCGAACTCCTTACCCATCTGGATGAACTTGAACAGATGGTCGAGGCTGGAGTGTACGCCGCCGTCGGAGGTCAGTCCCATGAGGTGGAGCTTCTTGCCGTTCTCCTTGGCATAGTTGTAGGCCTCTACAACGCCTTTGTTCTTCAGGATACTGCCGTCTTTGCAGGCACGGTTGATTTTCACCAGGTCCTGATAGACGATGCGTCCGGCACCGATGTTGAGGTGACCCACCTCGGAGTTACCCATCTGTCCGTCGGGCAGACCCACGTCTTCACCGCTGGCCTGAAGCTGCGAGTGTGCGCTCGTAGCGGTTAAATAATCCAGATAGGGAGTTGGCGTGTTGAAAATCACGTCGCCCTTCCCATGTTTTCCGATGCCCCATCCGTCGAGGATCATCAGCAGCGCTTTTTTTGCCATAATACTAAAAACTTTTACCTTAAACTAATTAATTTGGGTGCGAAGTTACAAAGTTTTAGAGAGATAGCAAAATTTTAGTTGCAAATTCTTGCATATTCGGGAAAAAACACTATATTTGCAAGCAGATTATAATATTACTCAAAACGCGATGAATGACCACTATTTAAAATTATGGCTGAGGAAAAGTATCAGCCTCCTGATATTCCTGGCTGCATGTGCCGTCGACGGGCGCGCACAGGTGGAGCCGTCGCTGCCTTATGTGGTGAACGGCATTGTGAAGGATGCATCGACCGGAAGAGCCCTGAAGTCGGTGAACATCAGTATTCCGGGCTCGCATATCTCGACTGTGACCAACGATGAAGGAGCGTTCAGCATCAAGGCCAAGGAGCGACCTAAGCAACTGAGATTCTCGCACATCGGATACAAGACCATCAAGTTGGCCACGCCCAGCGACGGAAAGGAGATGAGCGTAAAGCTGGCACCCAACACGGTGGTGCTGAACGACGTGGTGGTGATGATGGGCGACCCGGAGAGGATTGTGAAGATTGCCATCAGCAAAATACCCGACAACTACAGCCTGACAGCCGAGCAAGACCGCTGCTTCTACCGCGAGACGGCCCAGAAGCGCAAGAAATTCATCTATATCGCGGAGGCCGTGACCGACATGTACAAGACGGGCTACAACCGCGACATACATGCCGACCGCGTGGCTATCCACCGCGGGCGGCGCATTGTGAGTCCGAAGGCTTCTGACACGCTCAGCGTGAAGGTAATAGGAGGTCCGGTTCAAGCCACTATTCTCGACGTGGTGAAGAACCGTCCGTTCCTGCTCTGTGAGGAAGAGCTGAACCTTTACAACATGAAGATGGATATGCCGGTGCAGATTGGCGACCGCCCGCAGTACGTGGTTTCCATCTCGCCGAAGTATCACACAGACTACGCGCTCTACTACGGACAGCTGTACATTGACAAGGAAACGCTTTCGTTCACCCGCATCTCGCTGCAGCTCGACATGAGCGACCGCGAGAATGCCACACGCGCTATGCTGGTGAGGAAACCCATGGGCGTGAAGTTCCGCCCGAAGGAACTGTCGCTGCTCATCAACTACACCTACGACGAGGGCGTGACGCGGCTGAGCTACCTGAGCACGGTGTTCCGCTTCAACTGCGACTGGAAGAAGCGACTACTGGCCACCAGTTTCACGGCCATCAACGAGATGGTGGTGACCGACCGCTGCCTGAGCGGCTTCACACCCATCCGCCGCAAGGATTCGTTCAGCGAGCACGAGTCGCTGTTCGACCAGCAGACCAACTTCAGCGACGATAATTTCTGGAAGGACTATAACATCATTGAGCCCACCGAATCGCTGGAAAAGGCCATCCACAGGATTGTGAAG
>JAEEGI010016885.1_pt1 | contig 15037 bp, 16 predicted proteins | sample 8958751 | NCBI WGS metagenome assembly JAEEGI01 (sample SAMN16246545, study PRJNA631951) | gut metagenome | biome: gut microbiome; feature: rumen; material: KS-attached | host: Bos | place: Iran: Karaj | collected 2018-10
GAACGGTGTCTGGCAGACCATCACGGATGACGCCGCAAAGGCACAGTTCGGCAAGAGTGCCGGCGAGCTCAAGGCGCAGTACGAAGTCTTCGGTCCGCGTCTGATCCTTGCAGAGTACTACAACAAAGTGTTCTACATGGAAGATCGCGCAACGCAGCGTCTGCATGATATCGAGGAGATCTGGATGCCCTACGTTGAAGCACCCGTCTACTATCCGAACGACGTCACGTTCACCGATGAAGAGCTCGAAGTCATCAGCCGTTATAAGGCGGACTTCGTTTCCCAGGTCGCAGAATATGAAGGCACCTGGCTCAAGAACGGCGGACCGACCGACGCGGAATGGGATGCGTATCTCAAGATGCTGAAAGACAACTGCGGCATGGATCGCCTGCTTGCTGTCTATCAGGATGCGTACACCCGTTATCTCGGCAGATAATCCCATCCCTCCTATTGGATATACAGCGGCCGCATCGGAAGGGATGCGGCTGCTGTATTCAAAGTTTTATAAGGAGCACCACCATGAAAGACAAATTGCAGAGAGCCCGTTTATTTGAACAGAAATATCATCCGAATCTGTCGAAGTTCGATCAGCCGCGTTTTCACGTGACCGGCGGCATAGGCTGGATCAATGATCCGAACGGTTTCTCCGTCTATCAGGGCGATTACCATCTGTTCTATCAGTATTATCCCTATGATACCAAATGGGGTCCGATGCACTGGGGACATGTCAAGACATCCGATTTTATCAGGTGGAACCGTCTTCCCTGCGCGCTTGCACCGGAAGAAAGCTACGACAAGGACGGATGCTTCTCCGGCGGGGCGATCGAACTCCCGGACGGACGGCATCTCCTGATGTACACCGGTGTGCGCAACAAGCGCCGTTCCAACGGCGTCGTCGATGGATATCAGACGCAGTGCCTTGCTGTCGGCGACGGAACGAACTACAAAAAATACGAGGGCAATCCCGTTCTGGACGCAAAGGATCTTCCGGAGGGCGGCAGTCCGATCGACTTCCGCGATCCGAAGATCTGGTTTGAGGACGGTAAATACTGGGCGGTGATCGGAAACCGCCCCGCAGACGGCAGCGGCTCGATCCTGCTGTTTGAGAGTGAAAACGGATTTCAATGGAAGTTCTCCTCCGTTCTCTCGTCCTGTCATAATCAATACGGCAAGATGTGGGAATGTCCCGATTTCTTTGAACTGGACGGAAAACATGTACTGTTGACCAGTCCGCAGAATATGACCTCAATGGGACTGGAATTTCATCCCGGCAACAGTACGCTCTGTATCATCGGCAGATACGACCGAGAACGTCGTCATCTGCTGCGCGACAACACGCAGGCGATCGATTACGGCACGGATTTCTATGCGACGCAGTCTCTTCTGTCGCTTGACGGAAGGCGCATCATGATCGCATGGATGCAGAGCTGGGAATCCTCCGGCTGCAAGCTGAAGGGACTCCCCTTCTGCGGTCAAATGACGCTCCCTCGCGAGCTCTCGATCCGCGACGGACGGCTCATTCAGAATCCGGTTCGTGAGATTGAAGCATACCGTTCTACGAAAGTCAGCTACCGGAACGTCATGATCTCAGACGAAACGAACCTGCAGGGCGTTTTCGGGCGTTTCCTTGACATGACCGTCACCGTTCGTCCCGCCAACCGCGAACATATGTATCGCTATTTCAAGATCTTTGTTGCAAAGGACGGCGAGCGCGTCACAATGATCCGGCACAAACCGGAAAACAACACGATCCGCGTCGACAGAAGCCGTTCCGGTTTCCCGCATGACATCGTCAATGTCCGTGATTTTCCGATCGCATCGCATAACGAACTAAAGCTGCGGCTTATCATGGATCGCTACAGTCTGGAATTGTTTGTCAACGACGGCGAGCAGTCGGCGTCCTTCGTTCTCTACACGCCTGTCAGCGCCGATTCCATCTCCTTTTCCTGCGACGGTGCGGCAATCATTGACGTTGAAAAGTACGATATTGAGGTATAATTGTGGAAAAGCAATTCGAAACAGTCGCTCTCGGTGAACTGCTGATCGACTTTACGGAACACGGCACAAGCGAACAAGGCAACCCGCTTTGGGAGGCGAATCCCGGCGGTGCGCCGTGCAACGTACTTGCCATGCTGAATAAGCTCGGCAGAAAAACCGCATTCATCGGCAAAGTAGGAAACGACGTCTACGGGCAGCAGCTCCGAAAAGTCGTGACCGACGCAGGTATTGATACACGTGCGCTGTTCGCCGATCCGAAAGTGCATACGACGCTTGCAGTCGTGCACAAGCTCGAAAACGGCGACCGCGACTTCTCCTTCTACCGCAATCCCGGCGCGGATATGATGCTGAATGCGGACGATCTGCCTTTCGAACTGCTGCGGGATTGCAGAGTCTTCCATTTCGGAACGCTCTCCATGACGCACGACGGCGTACGGGCTGCGACGGAACAGGCGGTGCAATACGCCAAAGCCTGCGGCGCTCTGATCTCCTTTGATCCAAATCTGCGTCCCCCGCTGTGGAGCAGTCTCGACGAAGCAAAAACGCAGATCGCGTGGGGACTCACACACGCGGACATTGTGAAGATTGCCGATAACGAACTGAAGTTTTTAGCAGGTGAGACCGATTTTGACAAAGGCGCTGCGATCCTTCGCAGCCGGTTTCCCAACATTCGGCTCCTGAACGTCACCGCCGGCCCCGACGGCAGTTACAGTTATTACGGCGATACGCGCGTCTATGTGCCCGCGTTCCTGCTCGGCGAAACGATCGAAACCACCGGCGCCGGAGACACTTTCTGCGCCTGCGTACTGCATGACGTCCTCACAAACGGTCTTGACAACCGTTCCGAAGAGAGTCTGCGCTCCATGCTTCGCTTTGCCAACGCGGCCGCCTATCTGGTCACAACCAAGAAAGGCGCGATCCGTTCCATGCCGTCGCTTTCCGAAATTCAGGCGATTCTTTCATGATCGTCCACCTGACATAAGCCCTGCCGACTCCCGGCAGGGCTTTTATGTGTATCATTGCCCTCCGGTCTTCGGCAAATGAACGAAAAAAGCGCATCGAGGTCTCCCCCGACGCGCGTTTTCCGATGTGCGCTAATCCTGCCCGCAAGACGGCATTTACCGGTGCGCTGCGCCCGGCAGCTGTTTCTTTCGGAGATCGGCTGTGTCCTGAACCGCCTTCGGAAGCCATTCGGCATCTATATAGTCGAACGGAATCACCAGCTCCTGAATCTTGTCTTGTGGAGCCGGTCTTTTGATCTCTTCGGGGAGAAACGTAAGCCCGACCTCGCGCAGGGAAAGAACGCTGTCATGGATCCAACCGACAGCCTGCCCGTCGCAATACAGGCAATAGCAGCCGAACATCTTTTTCGTGCTGACGTTCAGCCCTTTCAGCCGATCCATCCATTCGGCAACAAGGGATTCCTCTTGATACGGCACCGCCTTTTTTTCGGACATACACAGCTGCTCCTTAAGTAGTTATGGATATCATCCTTTTCTTCATTGCGCGCAGCTTCCCCGTGATCGCGGAACCGGTCCTTTTGAGAAATCTGCGTTTCTCCTTCCTTGCAGGATGGCGATCCGTCGGTATGAATCCGGTCGACAAACGGAAATTCAGCGGTTCAGCCATTCCTTCAGCCGCGTGAACACCGCTTCCCGATCGTCGGCAGGGATTGCCCCGCTTTCTTTCACGGCATAATGATGACCGAACGCGCGATCCGTATACGTGTTTCCGTTTACCGTCACCGGTTGATCGTATCTCGGTCTGACATGAATATGGAGATGCGGATCGGGTTCGGATTCTTTATAAAAGCTGTTCATCAGGCAGCTCCAGTTGCAAAGCGTTGCTCCCAAAGCAGTTTTCAGACAGGTCTCCAACCGACAGATCAGTATGCGAAGCTCCTGCCATTCCGCATCTGTCAGCTCCGGCAAAGAACCGCAATGACGCTTCAAAACCAGAATACAGCGTCCGATATAATCCTGTTCATCCGACAGAAATACAGACCAGAATGTACTCTCGTACACCTGAAACCGTTTGTCTTCCTCCGACAGATTGCACCAACCGCAATGCTCCATTGTTCCTACCTGCAAGCTCCGGGTTATTTCAGCTTTGCGCCGTCCCGGAACGCGTTGCCGACCTTTTCGCCGAGCGCGACGTAGGCATTGTTGCACGGATCGAACGCGATCGGCTTCAGCTTTTTGAGATCGATCTTTCCGTCGGTCACGACGCTTTCGTCCGCCGATACGTTGACGATCTCGCCGACGAGAATGCCGTCTTCAAAACGCTTGACTTTACACTCCAACGCCATCGGCAGCTCGTCGATCAGCGGCGCGTCGACAAACGCGCTCTTTGTGGCATGGAACCCGGCTCTTCCGAATTTATCGGGAACCTTTTCGGCGGATTCGATCCCCACGTAATCGCACGGGATCACCGTGTCCTCCGTGCCCATGCTGACCGTAAACGCCTTGCGAACCGCCAGATTGTCCGTCGTCTTATGCTTGCCGAGGCTGATCGTGATTTCCGAAAAATCGGTCGTGATGCCCCACGCGGCGTTCATGGCGTTCGGCACGCCGTTCTCGTCGTAGGTCGCGATGATCAGCACCGGCTGCGGCAGCATGATCGGTTTTGCTCCGTAATTGACTCTGCTCATGATTTCTTTCTCCTTTTTCCGTTTTTTCAATTGATGATCTGCTTTTTGCAGTTTCACGTTCATGAAGTTGTCTATCGTTTCATATACGTCTGATTCCGGCTGGTCGGTTTGTCCGGTATGGACATCACGATCAAACCTTTTTCGAGCGCCGGAAGGAGATAGTGCTTGCGGAAGCTGTCTTTGGATTTCAGATGCAGATGCAGCATCAACTGCGCAGCGGAGTACGGCACATCGTATTCCATGGCGTCCAGAAGCTTTTGCACCGATTCCGAAAGATAGGCGTCTCTTTCCGAGACCTGCTCCAGCGCCCAATCCAGCGTCCGGTTGATCATATCGAGCATGAACTCGATGAAAGCGTCCGAATTGCCCGCCGTATGGCAAGCGGCGATCGCGGCATAATAGTCCTCCTGAAACGCATAGATGCGGCTTTCGAGCGGAAGATACTGAAATACGGGATTCCATTCGGACAGCAGCGCCGTCTGCCAAAGCCGCGCCATGCGCCCGTTGCCGTCCGAGAACGGATGGATAAACACAAATTCGTAATGGAAAACGGACGACAGGATCAGCGGATGCACGCTTTCCCGCGCCGCCATCATCCATGAAAACAACGCCTGCACCTGCTCCGGCACAAGTTCGGGCGGCGGCGCCATAAAGATGCACCGGTCTCCGTTGAATACGCCTTCGTTGTGCGTGCGGAACACGCCGGATTCCTGTACGGTCAGATAGGTCATGACGCCGTGCAGTTTTTGCAGATCGCGCACTGAATACGGATCGAAGCCGCCGAGCAGTTCGTATGCGCGATAGGTGTTTATAACCTCCTGAATCTCCTTTTTTGGACCGATCACGGTCTTGCCGTCGATCACGCTTTTCACTTCGTCAAGCGACAGGGAATTCGCTTCGATCGCCAGAGAGGAATGGATGGAACGAATCCGGTTGTTGCGCCTTAAATGCGGCTTTGCCTCAAAGGATCGATAGCTCGTGATCCTGCCGGTTTTTTCGGCAATTTCCGCAACCAGAGAGAGCATCCGGTTCGTAATGGAAAACGGCGGATTGTAGGGCTGCATTTTTGCACCTCGCTTTCAACAGCAGTATATCATAGTATTGCGTCATTTGCAATATCTTATCTGTTATCTTATATGTTTTCTGTATCGATTTCTTTAAGTCATGCCGTCTTATATGTTATCTATACTGTTATCCCGCATATGAAAACAGCGCACCGGATGCCCGATGCGCCGTTGATTTCTGCCCCTTCGGTTATTTCGTATGACAGTGACCGTGTCCGCAGTCGCCCTCGTGACGGTGCTCGCATTCGCCGTTGTCGCGGGCGCATTCTCCTTCGACGCGGCGGCGGTTGCACTCCTCGTCGCCGTACCGATGACCGCCCTCGTGATGATGCCCGCAGGCGTGACCTTCGCCGTGATGCGCATGGTTATGATCGCAATGCGCGTCCGGATCATATTGCAGCGTGCCCGTCAAAAACGCCTTTGCCGCTTCATCTGCAGAACCTTCCACGCCGGGGTACAGCCGGATGCCGACCTCTGCGACGGCTGCCCGTCCCATTGCGCCGATCCCGCCGCAAAGCAGGACGTCCGCTTCCGCCGCTTTCAAAAAGCCGGCAAGCGCGCCGTGATGGACGCCGTTCGTGTCAACGATTTGTTCGTTCACGATCTTCCCTTCCTCGACGTCGTACAGTTTGAACTGCTCCGTCTGGCCGAAATGTTGGAAAACCTCTCCGTTCCGATAAGTGACTGCGATTCTCATGATGGTAGTTCCTTTCCCTGTAATTTTCTGTTGCATCTCAAGCGGTTCGTATGCACAGCAGCCGCCGACGATCAGCAGCTGCTTTCCGTTCACAAGCATATCCGCAACCTTTTTCCGCGCGCTGTTGTAGATCGCCGTAACGGTGGTTCGGGAAATGTGCATCCTTGCCGCACATTTCTCCTGCGTCAGTCCGCTGCCGTCCAAAAGCTTGATCGTCTCAAACTCGTCAACGGTCATCCGGACGGTTTCGGCGTCCGCAACATCGTCCGGAGAAAAGCTGCGATATACCGGCATTTGCCCGATTGTTCTGTATTTGACCGGTCTCGGCATAGAAGCTCCTTTCTGACATATGTCTGTAACTATCATACACAAGTTTTTGCCATATGTCAATAACCTGTTTCTGCAAAGCGGATTCAGGAGAAATGTGCGCCTGCCGTCGTTTTTCACGCTGCTTTTGCGATATCGAAAAACAGTCCGCCGTGCGGCGGGCTGTGTACGGATGATTTGCGGATCGTTTTGGGAAACGGACGTTCAGTCCTTTTTGCGTGCGACTTCGGCGATGTCGGGCCAGCGGCTGATGATGTACTGCACCGCGTTGCGGCTGTGCGGAACCATGCAGTCCGTGCAGTTCTTGACGCCGGTTTCCGTGTAGGTGAAGTTGCCGCCGCATTTGTCGCCGAGCATATAGAGCGGGCAATAGCAGAAAAGGCAGTTGAAATCCTCCGGACGGTTCGTTTTGTGGCACGGGAAATACTTGCAGTCGGTGTTGTTGATGAAAGAATCGCTGTTCATTTTGCTGCTCCTCCTCTCGTTTCGTCGATCATGTACAGAAGTGCGTTTACGATGCACGCGGCGACGTTGCTGCCGCCCTTGCGTCCTCGCGCGACGATGCAGGGCACGCCGGTTTCGAGGATCAGTTCCTTGGACGCAACGACGTTCACAAACCCGACCGGCACGCCGATGACGAGTTTCGGGCGATAGCCTTCGTCGATTCGTTCGCGCAGCCGGATCAGCGCCGTCGGCGCGTTGCCGATCGCAAAGATCACGTTTTCGCCGAGGCGTGCCGCCTTGTCCATGGAAACGCGCGCCCGCGTCACGCCCTGCTCCTTTGCCGCTTCGGCGACGTCCGCATCGGACATAAAACAGCACGCGCGGCCGCCGAGCTTTTCAAGCGTGCGTTTGTTGATCCCCGCAAGCGCCATCTGCGTGTCGGTGACGACCGTCGCGCCGCCTTTCAGCGCATCGATCGCAAGCTGCACGGCGTCAGGCGAAAAGTACAGATTGTCGGCATAGTCGAAGTCCGCCGTGGTATGGATCACGCGTTTCAGGATCGGCGCCTGCATCGGATCGAGCCGCCGGTCGCCGAGCTCCTCGGTGATGATGCGAAAGCTTTCGCGCTCGATGTCCATCGGCGCGATTCTCTGAATCTCCGTCATACGCCCTCCCTCAGAATACGATAGATTGCGTTCATATCCATGTGGCTGCGGATCGTGTCGGCAAGCAGATCGTACTGCCGCTGCTTGTGCGCCTCGCCGGACACCTTGCCCAAAAGCGCCGGATCGACGCCCTTCCGTTCGGCAAGCGCGCGCACCAGCGCCCCCGCAACCGCGTCGCCGTCGAACACGCCGTGTACGTAGGTTCCGCAGACGTTTCCGTTTTGGCAGCCGTCCGTCTTTGCCGCGCCTGTGACCGCGTCGGTGATCTTTGCGATCGGGGCGCCGGTTTCCGTTTCGCCCATGTGAATCTCATAGCCCGCAAACGGCAGCCCGGACAGCGTCCGAAATGCGCCGGACAGATTGCCGAACGCGCCCGAAACGCGGGTACGCGTCTTTTGTTCGGTGAACGTCGTTTCGACCGGCAACAGTCCCATGCCGCGCAAAGTCCCGCCGTGCTCGACGCCGTGCGGATCGTTCAATGCGCGTCCGAGCATCTGGAAGCCCCCGCAGATGCCGAACACCGCGCCGCCGGTATCGGCAAAGCGCAGGATCTTCGTTTCGAGCCCGCTCTGCCGAAGCCACAGAAGGTCCGCCATCGTGTTTTTCGTGCCGGGCAGGATCACAAGGTCCGGCTCGCCGAATGTGCGCGGGGAGGTCACGTAGCGCACGGATACGCCGTCGATTGCCTCAAGCGTGCGAAAATCGGTGAAGTTTGAAAGGCGCGGCAGCCGCATAACCGCGATATCGACGAGCGCCGCGGGCCTGTTTTCAAGCCGCTCGGAAAGGCTGTCCTCGTCGTCGATGTCCAGATGCACGTACGGCACGACGCCGACGACCGGAACGCCCGTCAGCGCTTCGAGCTGTTTCAGTCCCGGCGTCAGGATCGATTCGTCGCCGCGGAATTTGTTGATGATCACGCCCTTGACCAGCGCGCGCTCGTCGGGATCGAGCAGCGCGACCGTGCCGTACAGCTGCGCGAACACGCCGCCGCGATCGATATCGCCGACGAGCAGGACCGGGGCCTTCGCCGCCTTTGCCATGCCCATGTTCACGAACACGTCCGCGTCCTTCAGATTGATCTCCGCGGGACTGCCCGCGCCCTCGATCACAATGACGTCGTTCTGTCCGGACAGCGTATCGTACGCTTCCATGACCTTCGGCATCAGCGTCTTTTTGATTTTGAAATAGTCGCGCGCGGACAGCTGCGCGTAAACCTCGCCGTTGACGATGACCTGCGAGCCCATATCGCTCGTGGGCTTTAAAAGGATCGGGTTCATCAGCACCGACGGCTCGACGCCCGCCGCCTCCGCCTGCACGACCTGCGCCCTGCCCATCTCGAGCCCTTCCTTCGTGATGAACGAATTCAGCGCCATGTTCTGCGCCTTGAACGGTGCGACGCGGTATCCGTCCTGTCTGAACACGCGGCAGAGTCCCGCCGCAATGAGGCTCTTGCCCGCGTTGGACATCGTGCCCTGGATCATGATCGCGTTTGCCATTTATGCCTCCTTTGCCGCAAGCCGCAAAAACCGCTCGATCGGCTTCGGGTTCGATTCATAGAAGAGATGCGGGAATCCCGCAAGCAGGCTGCCGTCCGCGTGCATGCAGGTCCATTCTCTGCCGTTCGGCTTCACGGCGTCAAACGCCGCGCCGTTGTTCGCGCTGTCGAAATAGTGAAATTCATGCGCCCTGATCGTTTCGCCCGCGCGGAAGAACGCCGAATCCGCGTTCGCGGAAAGCGTGATATAGCCGAACCGGGAAAGCTTCTGCGTGCGAAACGCGTCCGTATGAAGCACGCCGCACATCGGGTACGCCGTTCCGTCCATGTCGGAAAGCGTGTCATGGAGGTACAGAAACCCGCCGCATTCGGCAAGGGTCGGCATGCCGCGTTCGATCGCGTTTCGGATCGCCGTTCGCATCGCGGCGTTTTCGGAAAGCTGCTTTGCGTAAAGCTCCGGGTACCCGCCGGGAAGGATCATCCCCTGCGTGCCCGCGGGCAGCGCCGTATCGTGCAGCGGCGAAAAGAAGTTCAGTTCCGCGCCGTACCGTTCGAGCAGCGCAAGATTGTCGCGGTAGAGGAAGCAGAACGCCTCGTCCTTTGCCACGGCGATCACCGTTTTCGGCATGTCCGGCGCCGCCGGAGGTTCCGGCACGGCAAGCGCCGGCGCGGATTCCATGATGCGCAAAAGCGCGTCAAAGTCGAGCGTATCCGCAAGCATCGCCGCCAGCGCGTCCAGCTTTTCGGAAAGGTCCTTGACCCCGTCCGGGGTGACGAGTCCGAGGTGACGGCTTCCGATCATCAGCGCGTCGGACTTCGGCACGAAGCCTATCGGCACGATGCCCATCGCTTCGACCGCGGGCTGCAGCGCCCGATACACGGGCTCGCTCATGCGGTTGAAGATGACGCCCCTGATGCCGCTGTCCGGGCGGTATTCCGAAAATCCTTTGAGCGTCGCAAGCGCGGAAAGGCTCTGCCCTCTTGCGTCGACGATCAGCACGACCGGCGCGTTCAGCGCTTTGGCGACGGCGTACGTGCTCGCCTCGTCGCTTGCGGCGGAAAGCCCGTCGTAATAGCCCATCACGCCCTCGATCACGGCGCAGTCGGCGTCCTTCGCGTTCTGCGCGTACAGCCGGCGCATCTGCGCTTCGTCGGAAAAGAACAGGTCCAGCGTGCCGGATTTGACCCCGACCACATGCTCGTGAAACAGCGGGTCGATGTAATCCGGTCCGCACTTGAACGCCGAAACGGCTTTGCCGCGGTTTTTGAGCGCGCGCAGGATCCCGCACACGACTGTGGTTTTGCCGCTGCCGGAGGAAGGCGCGGCGAACAGAACGCGCGGACTACGCATCTTCTCCCGCCCCCTCGCACGAAATGATGTATACCGGATTCTGCGCGGTCATCAGATGATACCCGCCGACCTTTCTGCCGCGCGAAACGTTCAGCTCGACGATCTCCTCGTTCCGAAGCGGCAGCGCTTTGATCGCCGCCGTCGCCTCCGCAAACGTCTCGGCGGTCACGGTGTTCAGCACGATGCGCACACGCGGATTCTTCGAAAGCGCGGCTTCGATGATCTCTTTGAGGTTCCCGCTGCTGCCGCCGATGAAGACTTGCGTGGGCGCGGGAAGCTTGGAAAGCGCCTCCGGCGCCGTTCCCTCGATCACCGTCACGTTCGACACGCCGAGATGCCGCTTGTTTTGTTCGATCAGCGCACAGGCGTCCGCTTTTTTCTCGACCGCAAAAACCTCGCCGTTTTCCGCCGTCTCCGCCATTTCGATCGACACCGAGCCGGTCCCCGCGCCGACGTCCCAGCAGACCGCGTTCCTTGTCAGCCGGAGCTTCGAAAGCGTTACCGCGCGGACCTCGGACTTGGTCATGGGCACCTCGGTCCTCAAGAAATCGCCGTCGTCCCTGCCGTGCGTCACGACGGTCTCCGCCTCCGGATTCTCGATCAGCAGTACCGCAAGCGGGTCGACCGCTTTGCCGCAAAGCGCCGCCGCCGTCCCCGACACGATCCGTTCGTTCGGATAGGAAAGGTTTTCCCCGATCGTCACGCAAACTGCGCCGAGCCCGTACTCCGTCAGCGCCGCAAGGATCGACGGCACGTCCGTTTTCCCGCCGGTCAGCAGGAACAGCTTCGGATTGCGCCGGACGAGCGCAGCGACGTTCGCCGCCCTGCCGTGCGCGGACGCAAGCGCCGCGTCGTCCCACGACGTGCGGCATTTTGCCGCAAGGTACACGATCGACGAGATCCCGGGAATGATTTCGGGCGCAAGATCGCCGATCCGTTCCAGAAGCGTTTTCGTCCCGCTGAAAAAGCCGGTGTCGCCCGACATGGCGACCACGATGCGCCTTGCGGACGTTTCCCGGATGATGCGCTCGATTTCGGCGGACGCAATCGCGTTCTCAACGGCCTTTCCCCTTGTGTCGATCGCGTCGGTCACGCGCTTTGCGCCGATGATCAGTTCCGCATCCCCGATCGCCGCCTTTGCCGCGGCCGTCAGCATTCCTGCGCTTCCCGTGCCGATGCCGAGGATCGTGACCTGCTTTTTGTCCCGAAGTCCGAACCGCTCCCGCAGAAGCGCAAGGCAGTCCGCCTCCGATATCCCCTCCTCCGCCGGGCGGCGGATCACAACGGGCGTTGCGCCGCAGTTCTTTGCCGCTTCGATCTTTTCCGCAAAGCCGCCGGACGCGCCGGTGTCCTTGGTGACGAGGTACTTTGCGCCGATCGCCCGGAGCGTCGCCTCGTTCATCTCCTCGGAGAACGGTCCCTGCATGCAGATGAGATTCCTGCCCGAAAAGCCGAGCGCAAACGCCGCGTCCGCCGATTCCTTCACCGGCAGGATGCGGGCGTAAAGCCGCGTTTCAAAATTTTTGATTTCCGTATAGCGGGCAAGCTCCTTGCTGCCGACGGTCAGCAGCACATTGCCCTCCGTTCCGTTCAGATACCGCACGGCGGCGTCCGTGTCCGCAACGAACACGCAGCCCGCGGCGTCCTCGCTTCCGCGCAGCACGCGGATGTATTCCGTTCCCGTCCTTTCGGAAACGGCTTTCAGCGTCTTTGTGACCTCGACCGCGTACGGATGCGTCGCGTCGATCAGAAGCGAAGCCTGCGTCTCTTTGAGCAGCGCTTCGATCTCGTCCGCGTTTTTGCGTCCGAATACCGCGTGCACGTTTCCGGCGGGCGCGATCAGCGTTTCGCCGTACTCCGTGGCGACGCTGACGGTCACGGATACGGGCGCGTCCCTGAGCGCTTCGGCGATGCGCCGCCCCTCGGTCGTGCCCGCGAACAAAAGAATGCTATTCATACAGATATCCTCTCGGCGTCACCATTTTTCCGTTGACGATCTTCGTCTGGGAATTGCCGATAAACACGGTGGAGAACATATCGACCTCGGTGTCCCGAAGTTCTGCAAGCTTCAGAACGCGCGCTTCCTCGCCGTCCCGCCCGATGTTCCTTGCAATGCCGCAGACGGTCTCCGGCGAAGCGAATCGCAGCACCAGATCGCAGGCGCGGCTAAGGTAGTCGTGCCGCTTCTTGCTCGACGGATTGTAGAGACAGATCACAAAGTCCGCTTCCGCGGCGGCAAGAAGGCGCTTTTCGATCTTTTCCCACGGGGTCAGAAGGTCGGAAAGCGAGATGACCGCAAAGTCGTGCATCAGCGGCGCGCCTAAGATCGCCGCGCCGGAAAGCACCGCGGAAACGCCCGGAACCGTAATAAGCTCCACGCCGGGATATTCGTGCAAAAGCTCTTCGCACAGTCCGCTCATGCCGTACACGCCCGCGTCGCCGGAGCAGACCATGGCGACGGTCCTGCCCTGCGCGGCGGTTTCGAGCGCAAGCCGCACGCGGTCGACCTCCCTGCGCATCGGGGTCGTCAGGAATTCCTTGTCCGGATACGCGTCGCGCACCAGATCGATATAGACCGTGTAGCCCACGATCACGTCGCTGTTTTCAAGCGCGTTCTTTGCGCGGATCGTCATGCCGTCCGCGCCGCCGGGTCCGAGCCCGACGACAAAAAGCTTATGCAAACGAGATCCCCTCCTTTGATGCCGCAAGCGCGAAGGTCATGCCGTCCTCCGCGATCTTTTTTATAACCAGTTCGCCTTGGGACGCGCAGACCGCTGCGCGTTCCGAAACGCAGTCGACGCCGGTCGTTTCCTTCACAAACGCCGAGCCGGAAAACGTTCCCGGCACCGCGTTCAGCTCGTCCGCCGAATAGGTATAAAACGGCAGCCCGTGCGCTTTCGAAAACGCCAGAAGCCCCGGTTCGTCCCGCTTCAGGTCGATGCTCGCCATGCAGCGGAGCGCTTCAAACGGAACGCCGTGCGCCGCGAGAATCCGGCGGATGAAGGCGTCCAGCGCCGCCGCGTCCTTGCCGCGTTTGCAGCCGACGCCGAGCGCAAAGCGCTGCGGGATCAGACGGAGCGTCCTCTGAAACGGCGCTTTGTTTTCCGCGGAAACGCAGACGCCGAGCTGCGCGGCTTCCGTTGTGAGTCCCGCGGGAAGCGTCCCCGAAACCGGAAGATCGGACGAGAAGCCCACCGGCTCGCCCGCAAGCAGCGCCGCGGAGACCTCCTTGCAAAGCGCCATATCGGTGATGAACAGACGGTTGTTCTTTGCAAACACGTCGACCGCAAAGAGCCCGTTCACGTCGGTCGCGGTCGTGATCACCGGCGTTGCGCCGATCGCCGCCGCAAGCGTTTCCGCAAGCGCGTTCGCCCCGCCGATGTGCCCCGAAAGCAGCGGGATTGCGAACGTTCCCTTCTCGTCGAGCACGAGCACCGCGGGATCGGTCTTCTTGTCCCGCACCCACGGCGCGATCGCCCGCACCGCAATGCCCGCCGCGCACACAAAGATCAGCGCATCGGCGTTCTGAAAGCCGTCCCCCGCCCATTCCGACGCGGAACGGCGGAGCGGTTCGTCGCCGTCCTCGCAGAATTTCGCAAGCGCGAACGTGCGGCAGACGTGCCCCTTGCCGTTCAGCGCGTCCGAAACGCGCCGCGCGGTCTTCCCGCCGTGCGCGGTGTAGGAAACGATCCAAACCTCCATACGTTACTCCTTCGCGGGACGGAACTCCGTCGCAAACGCGGGATTGTACAGCTCCGAGCGCGCATAGCCGCTCTGCCGTACCGCGTCGCCCACGATGATGAGCGCGGTCTTTCTGATGCCGTTCTGCTTTGCGCAGTCGGCAAGCGAGGAAACCGTGCAGAGCACCGTCTTTTCGTCCGGCCAGCTTGCCTTATAGACGATCGCCGCGGGCGTTTCGGGATCGTAGCCGCCCTCGATCAGCTCCTGCTGCGTCTTTTCCAACAGTCCGGTGCTTAAAAACAGCACCATCGTCGCCTTATGCTTTGCAAACGCGCGGACGCTTTCGCGCTCCGGCATCGGCGTTCTGCCCGCCATCCGCGTGATGACGACGCTCTGCGAAACGTTCGGCAGCGTGTATTCCATGTTCAGCGCCGCCGCCGCGCCGCAGAACGAGCTGACGCCGGGCGTGTAATCGTAGGCGATCCCCTTTTTGTCGAGCGCGTCCATCTGCTCGCGGATCGCGCCGTACAGGCATGGGTCGCCGGTGTGCAGACGCACGACGGAAAGCCCCCGCTCCTCCGCGTCGAACATGACGGAAAGCACCTCTTCAAGCGTCATTTCCGCGCTGTTACAGATCTGTGCGCCCGACTTAGCATAGGACAGAA
>JAEEGI010016890.1_pt1 | contig 15033 bp, 9 predicted proteins | sample 8958751 | NCBI WGS metagenome assembly JAEEGI01 (sample SAMN16246545, study PRJNA631951) | gut metagenome | biome: gut microbiome; feature: rumen; material: KS-attached | host: Bos | place: Iran: Karaj | collected 2018-10
CATCATTATCAATGAGATTTATTCCACCGCCGTTACCTGTACAGGTATTACCCGTGATCTCTCCTCCTGAGATATTCAAGGTACAGCTTCCATAAGTATTTATTCCTCCACCATTAGTTGCTGAATTGCCGGTTATTCTTCCGCCAGTCATTGTAACTGTTGAACTATTGGTATCAACATGTACACCACCACCGCCACCGTTAGAGGAACTGTTGTTACATATTTCGCTGCCTGCTTGTATTGTAAGCGCATGTCGAACTGTAATCCCTGCACCCCAATTAGCTTTGTTGTCACAGATACGGGCATTCTTAATAGAAACCGTACTACTTATACCGGAGCCGATACCACCACCATTATTAGGGTTGTAGTTTCCGATAACATTACCGCCATCTATATTTAGAGTACCATCAACATAGATTCCGGAACCTTCTATACTACCACCGGTCAGGGAATTCCCGAAAACAGTACCTCCGTTCAAATTAAGCGTTCCGCTACCGGAAATATAAATACCTCCACCAACGTAACTGTTCTCATGATTTCCTCCAGTGATATAACCGCCGCTGAAGTTGTGCGCCACATCCACAGTATTTTTTAATGTAGCAGGGCCTGAATTATTTACATCATAATAATGCTTTGTTTTTGTCGTACTTGTATCGACAATAGTCAAAACTGCACTGCCCTGAATTTCGATTACTCTTCCGTCACCGGACCTGGTGATCGCATGGTTGTTGAGGTCCAGAGTGACATTCTTGTTCGAATCAATAATAATTGTACTGTTTGTTGTCACATCTTTGAGCAGCGTAAGGGTGCTTCCACTTGTCCAAGCACTGAGTGCATCGGTAAGGCTTACAAATTTAGTCGTTGTATCGCCGGTTGTTACACTTGTAACGGGTTCTCCCAGGAAAAGCTGCTGATTATCCGCATTTTTGCCGATCAGATAGCTGCTGCTGTCGCTTGTGAATTTGCTTGGATTGTTATAGCTCGTTTCGCTACTGTTGGTGAACACGCCGGGAGTCTGCATGGAAATACCAATCGGAGTATCTCCTGTCAGCGCCTCTCCTACAGAAACATATTGACCTGTGTTGTTCGTAAGATAAACATTATTATCCGCGCTTCCCACCTTATTTCCGGTAATAACGGGGTTGCCTGAAATGATAAATTTTGGATTTACAGGTTCGTTATAATTAAGATACACACCACCGCCGTTAATAGTCGCCGTGTTATCAGTGATCTGTCCACCCTTTATCGTGCAGGTGGAATTATGGTACATTTCCTGAAAAACTCCACTACCTCTGGTAGCATAATTGTGACGAATGATACCGCCCTCTATCACGAGTTCGCCGGCATTATAAACAATGCCTCCCCACTGCTGGTTTCCGGCATCGTAATTACCAATAAAAGCGCCTCCATACATATTAAAATGTCCGAACGAGTATATTCCCGCTCCAACCGGCTTAGAACAGCCAAAAACCGTACCGCCGTACATATTCAGAATCGCGTTATAACTGCCACCGTCTGTAGTGATCCCGCGTCCGTTTGGTGCGGAGATATAACCACCGGTAAAAGACCCGTCAAAACCGGAATCACTACTAACGATCTCACCTTGGTGCGATCCGTTGATCTTATAGTAACGTTCATTCATTCCACAATCATAGAGATCAAGCCTGCTGCTGTTTCCAAGCTTAATGGCATTTTCGTTACCCGAATAGACAATGCTGTGTCCATTAAGGCATAGACACGTTGTACCCGCTGGAACCGTCCACGTGCCCGTCAAAGTCACATCATCTGTCAAATAGTAATTTCCCGCTGTATCAGGAAGACCGGTAGTGCCCGTCCATTCATCGAACGTGATCACACCGTGTGTATGGGTTACACCTGCCGGAGCATTTTCCCCTGACATATAAAATTCTGAAAGCTGGAATGTAGGCTTATTTCCAACCAGACTACTGTCGTTTCCACTATTGATAGCAGTTATTGTCAGCTTGAAATTTTTATACTTGATTGTATTTGAAATTGAAAAGCTTACTGCGGTGTTGTTTGCAGTAGTTAAGGTCTGTTCGCTTTTATTATCAAGCACCACCCAGGTACCGGATGAATCCTTTCCATAAAGTTCCCATGCGGAAGGATTTCTCGCTGTAAAAGTTGATGTGTCATCTCCTGTTCTGAAATAATATGCTTTTGGTATTATTGCTTTACTGTACGAGAACTCAATGCTGTAAGAACCATTAAAGCCACAGCATATTTTGTTCCCTACGTTACCGTTACCATCAAAAAGAGCATTTGCGCCATATCCATCACCCGCATATTCATACTCACCTGAAGCAGTTCCCGGCGTAAAACCGACAAAAAAAATGTCTGAACCTCCTGCGCTGCTTTGATCAGCAGGCACTGTAGTATTCGCCAGCGCCGTCAGTCTCATCCCGCACATCACCCCCAGCATCATCGTGATGCCGAATAGAATGCTTAAAAAACATTTCATCTTCATTTTCATACGCTTTTACACTCCTTTGTATTTTATTTATGGTCGTTAGGCTACTGCAGAATCACAGTTTAAGAATCATCACGAGCCATTTTTTATGATGTAGATAGATATTTTGAACACGCAAAGCGCACGTAAACGTCACAAAAGAAGGCTTCAAGAAGCCGAAAATTGAAAAATTCAACGCAGAGGGTGCTTTCGCACCCTCAGATCATTTATTTTATTCTACCGTAACCACCTTCGCCAGGTTTCTCGGCTTATCAACATCGAATCCCTTGTCGCTTGATACGTAGTAAGCGAGAAGCTGCAGTGCCACGGATGCAGGGAATACCATGAGTTCATCCGGCAGGTTCGGGAGTACGAAGGTATCAAACTCTCTGGTAGACTGCTGGATCAGGTCCGCCTTGATGAAGAGCGCTATGTCTGCGCCTCTTGACTTGACCTCACGGATATTGGAAAGTTCCTTGCTCATCAGACGCTCCTGAGTTACAAGCGCAACTACGGGAGTGTTCTCTGTAATCAGAGCGATGGGGCCATGCTTAAGTTCTCCGGATGCATAAGCCTCTGAATGGATATATGATACTTCTTTAAGCTTAAGGGACCCTTCCATCAATATCGAGTAATCCAGGCCTCGACCTATCATGAACAGATCCTTGGCGTTTAATATTCCTCTGGCTATGACATGTATCGCCTTGCGTTCGTCTAAGACGCTTCCGATAACCTCGGGCACGCGCTTTAAGTTCCTGATGCACTCGCGGACTTCATCATCATCCATGACTCCCCTAAGATGAGCCATCTTATACACGATCAGATAGAACAGAGACAGCTGTGTGGTATATGCCTTGGTAGAGGCCACCGCTATCTCGGGACCTGCATTTGTATATAGTACATAGTCACTTTCGCGGGCTATGGATGAACCCTTGACATTGATGATAGCCAGGCTTTTTGCGCCTTTTCTTCTGGCGTACTTAAGAGCCTCCAGCGTATCGATGGTCTCGCCCGACTGGGATACCGCGATCACCAGCGTCTTCTCATCGATGACCGGATCCGAATACATGAATTCGCTTGCAAGCTCCACATCTATATGCATATTGAGCCTGCTCTTAACCAGTGCCTGGAATACCAGTCCCGCATGCATTGCCGTTCCGCATGCAACCACGCAAATCCTCTCGCAATCCGTAAACAGTGAATCCGGCACCTGATCTGCCTCAAAATTCGGTATTCCCGATCTGGTACGTCCGGAAATGGTATCACGGATGGCCTTGGGCTGCTCCATTATCTCCTTTTCCATATAGAAGGGATAGCCGTTCTTCTCGGCGCTGTTCTTCTCCCAGTTCATGGTCAGATACTCGGGAGTGACTTCCTTCCCATCCAACGTCCACATGGAAATGGAGTCCTTCTTAAGCTCAACTATCGTATATTCGGGTACCACAAAATACTGATCCGTGAACTGGCACAGCGCTGTTAAGTCTGACGCCAGCATCGCTCCTTCATCAGATAAGGTTGCTACGATAGGACTTACATTTCTTATGGAATAGATAACGTCCGGAATATCTGCAAAAAGGATCACCAGGGCAAATGTCCCCTTGAGCCTCTTAACAGCCTTGGTCACAGCCTGCTTCGGATCATGGGTCTTCTCATAATAATGATCAAGTATCGCAGCAGCAACCTCGGTATCCGTTTCGGACTTCAGATCTGACGTAAGATTGAACTCATCGATCAGATCCTTGTAGTTCTCTATGATACCGTTATGAACCACAGTGACCTTACCCTGTGAGTGAGGATGGGCGTTAGCGTCGCACACGCCTCCATGAGTTGCCCATCTGGTATGACCTATGCCGCAGGTGGAATCAATGTTCTTATCCTCCGTAGCCTTGCTTAAGTCTCTGACTCTGCCGGCGCATTTATACACGTCCGTTCGATGAGCCTTGTCATTGCTTACCGCCATGCCCGCACTGTCATAACCTCTGTACTCCAAGGTTGTCAGGGCGTCGATGATTATGGGTTTTACCTGCTTTTTACCGGTATATCCTATTATTCCGCACATATATCCTCTCTCTGATCTGCTTTAATCCGGCTTGGGTTCCTTCTTCCGCCGTGCCAGACTTCGTCTGACACAGTCTTACTTTAATCTGGCCTCTAATTCCTTGCGCTGCTCCTCGTATCCGGGCTTACCTAAAAGCGCGAACATGTTCTTCTTATAACTCTCAACGCCGGGCTGGTTGAAGGGATTTACTCCAAGCATATATCCGCTTACGCCGCATGCAAACTCGAAGAAATAGAACAGCTCGCCCAGATAGAACTCATTGATCTCGGGCATTGTGATAACGCTGTTAGGTACTCCACCGTCTGTATGTGCGAGTACGGTTCCGAGCATTGCGGATTTATTTACGAAATCAACAGTCTTGCCGCCTAAGTAATTAAGTCCGTCAAGGTCTGTCTCCTCGCGGCCTATTATGATCTCTTCGCGGCTCTTTCCAACCATGAGCACGGTCTCAAAAAGGATCCTCTTACCGTCCTGGATATACTGGCCCATGGAATGAAGGTCGGTTGTTAAGTCAACGCTTGCCGGGAAGATACCCTTGCCGTCCTTGCCTTCGCTCTCTCCGTAGAGCTGCTTCCACCACTCACAGATATAGTGAAGTGCGGGACCATAGTTTGCGAGAATCTCTATATCCTTGCCCTTGCCAAGCATTATGTTTCTGAATGTAGCGTACTGCATGGCGTCATTTTCCTTGAAAGGACTCTCGATAGCAAGCTTTCTTCCTTCTGCAGCACCCTCCATAAGTTTGGTGATATCAGCTCCGCTGACTGCGATAGGAAGAAGACCTACTGCCGTAAGTACCGAGAAACGTCCGCCTACATCATCCGGAACTACGAAAGTCTCATAGCCTTCTTCTGTAGCCAGAGTCTTGAGAGCTCCCTTTGCCTTATCGGTAGTAGCGTATATTCTCTTGGCCGCCTCGGCCTTGCCGTATTTTCTCTCCAGCATCTCCTTGAATATCCTGAATGCGATGGCAGGCTCAGTGGTTGTTCCTGACTTGGATATTACATTTACAGAGAAATCCCTGTCTCCGATAACATCCATCAGATGTCTTATATATGTTGATCCGATATTATTTCCCGCAAAATAAATCTCCGGAGTCTTGCGGATCTCCTTGGGGATCATGTTATAGAAGCTGTGGCGCAGAAGTTCTATGGCAGCACGGGCTCCTAAGTAAGATCCGCCGATACCGATCACAATCAGTACCTCAGAATCTGATTTGATCTTGGCTGCTGCCTTTTTGATCCTCTCAAACTCTTCCTTATCATAGTCAACCGGAAGATCGATCCATCCTAAGAAATCATTACCTTCGCCGTTTTTTGCAAGAAGCTTCTTCTTGGCTTTCTCGGCTTCCTTGGCCATTTCCTTAAATTCTTCTTTGGTTACAAAACTCTCTGCCTTGGAATAATCATATGTTACCTTATTCATATCTGCCTCCATATCTATACATTTAACCGGTCAGACCGGATGTGTCACGACGCTTATATAATACTATATATTCAGCCCTTATTCAATGAGATCGCTTATCACATTGTTTCATGACGACATAACGAAACTTAATACTTCCATGCTTATATATGAATATGATCCTGAAATGTTATGGCTGCTTCCACGTTTCATACATATTGATGGTATTTAGGATCTCCTGAAAATCTATGACCAGCCTGCCTCCGTAGATTGACACCGGCACTTTATCCTTGAAACTGTACATGGTCGGCGTGACCTCTGCCGCAAATTCATATACGATGACAGCTTCCTTTTCCGGATCCACGATCCAGTATTCCTTTACGCCTGCCTCCTCATACTTGCGAAGCTTCAGCGTCATATCTCTTTTTTTCGTGTTGGGAGACAAAACCTCCAGCACAAAATCAGGCTCTCCCACCAGCCATTTCCCGTCAGCCTCACCGAATCTGTCGGGATCGCATACAACTATCAGATCCGGTTCCAGCATATTCTTCATGTCCCTGTTTAGCTGGACCCCTACGGGTGCAAGGACCGGAAGGCATTTACCCTTATTCTCACTGATAAAAACCTTAAATCTGAAGAAGATCTCCTGCGCCACCACCTGATGCCTGACTACCGGCTGACCCATATCATAGAATCTGCCGTCTATCAGCTCAAGCCTCATATCTTCGGGAAGATTCTCCCAATCGGCTACCGTATATTCTCCCTGGAGATCTTCTTCTATCCCTTTATTAATGTCGAACCGCACGACATAGTCAATCTGTCCATACAGGGAAGAATAGGTTTCGATAAGCGCCTCGATGGTCTTCTGTCTGGGATGTTTGGTCTTACCGGTCAGTATTTTCTGAAGAGTTCCTGCTTCTATCCCTGTCCTGTCTGCCAGAAATCCGTATGAATATCCCCGCTCTTCTTTAAGCGCCGCCAGATCCTTGATAACGTCCATATCTGTCCACCTCCTTATTTTCCTATCCGAAACCGATAGTAATGACCTCGATTTATCAATACCGGCTCCGTTTTGATATATTTTGATATGTCTTGTATCAAATTATATCATAAAATATCAATCAGGATAGTATTCATGAATATAAATGTTCACGATATCCTCGGACAGCTCATACATATCGGAGAGCACTTCATCGATATTGTCAGCCGTGATCTCGTCACGCCCCTCAATAAGTGAGTCGCAGACATACCTGTTGATATCCTTGGAAAAATGGATGGTGTCCATATAATTATCAAGATCCGTGATGATCTCAAGGTCATCCTGATAGTAATAGACATGAGCATTGTCGTACTTTATCAGCTCTTCTATGCATATCCGTTCAGCAGACAGCACGGCGTCACGCTCTCCATTTCTGTATGCGTTATCCCACCAGCACATGGAATATGGCGAGAAAAAGAACTTAAATTCAGTCTCCGGATGAGCGGTGATCATATCAGTGATAAATTCGGTGTTCTTAACCGCAAGCTCATCATACATATGCCCATCCTGCATGGGCGCGATTTCCGGAAGACGCTCATACATCTGCATGCACATCAGATGATGGAAAGTCTTCCACTGGGCCCAGTTATAGGAGTCACCCTCATCATAATCGGAATGGGTTTTCGCCAGCATAAAGGGGATCTTCTCTAAGAGCACATCCTTGTTAAACAGATATTTCCCGTCATTAAAAGGATTATCATCATACAGATACACAGGGCATCCGGTAGATTCATAGGTGGTCTCGATAGATGTATAGAGGCTTGAGGGATCGATATTGTAAAATACCTGCTTAACGTCCTGATGCTCAAAGGCCATATCCATCAGGTACATCAGATCTGCCGTTGCCCCATAGGACCTGATGGCCTTAACCGACGTGCAGCCGAATCCCTCATCAAACCAGTGATTGTTGTAATTCTCACATACGCTTGACCCTGCGATCACCGCATCATAATCAAAATGCTTAAGAGTCCCGGTACACTGGTATTCCTTGTCATTAAGCACTGCCTTAAGGTGCGGCAGCGGTTTATGATATACATAGAAAGGATCAAAAAGCACAGTGATCCCTGCTACCAGGATCATCACCACGATCACAGCCGCTGCGAATATCCATATGAAATTGCGTCGATTTGAATTATTATTCATTTCCTGTTATTCCGAGGCGTAGCCGAATGAATCCATATTTTCCTGTCATTCTGAGGCGTAGCTGAAGAATCCCGCATCCCTTAGAAGTTAAAATACAAAAACGTGCTCACCTGGCTCAGCGACACAAAACACCACACAAACAGTATCCCCATCAGCACTCCGTCCCTTACCGGGTGGTCGTTTTTCGGCGCAATCGCGTGAGAGTTAGGTCTCGTGATAACCACCAGGCTGATAAGCAGCATCACCACCGAACATATAAGATGGGCTATATTAAGCAGCTTATCCGACATCATGCGCGCCGCTTCATATATCATATAGAACTCCGGCGCTTCCAGATGGCTTAAGATATCGAACAATCCGCCGTTCCATTTGAATATAAAAAGCGTCTTTATCAAATATCCCGCATCCGGTATGGACGAACTTCTGAAGAAGCACAACGTCAGCAGGAAGAAATTGAAAGTGAAGAACTGCCCGAGTTTGTATGGTATATATAATTTATATTCTGAATCTCCGCTCGGGACTGCATATGTCCCTTCCCCCCGGCTATTCATGTTTCTGTACCTGTCTGTCCCGAAGCCTGCATCGTTCTTTCCTCTGACCCCAACGATCTTCAGATTATCCCAAACCACAAGCGCTCCGTTTATCGCACCCCATAATACATAAGTCCAGGCTGCACCATGCCATAACCCACTAAGCAAAAATACTATAAACACGTTTACCAGCGCCCGGGCGCGTCCCTTCCTGCTTCCGCCCAGCGGAATATACACATATTCGGTGAAAAATCTGGACAGCGTGATATGCCATCTCTGCCATAATTCCTTAACAGTAGCGCTCAGATAAGGGGAATTAAAGTTGATGGGAAGGTCGATATTGAACATCTTAGCAATCCCCGAGGCCATGTCGCAGTATCCGGAGAAATCAAAATACAACTCAAACATATACATGAGCATCACGAACAATACGGTCAGCGAGTCAAGCTCCCGTGGCCTGGTAAATGCATAGTTCACGGGACCCGCAAGTATATCCGCAAGCAGGACCTTCTTTGCAAAACCCATCACAAAATATCTGATGCCTATGCGGATATTCTCCCTGTCAGGCCTTCTTTTTGAGATATCCTCAAACTGCGGGATCATCTCTTTCCATGTGACTATGGGACCTGCGATGAGCTGGGGATAGAATGACACGAATACGGCGTAGTTAATGAAATCATAATGAGGCGCCTTCCCCAAACACCTGTCTATCACAAAGGACAGCTGCTGGAATGTGAAGAAGCTTATGCCCAGCGGAAGCATGATATGCTTAAGCGCAAAATCCGTCCCCGCTATGGCGTTTAAATTTTCTATAAAGAAATCCGTGTATTTGAAATAGAAGAGTATCCCAAGATTGATGCATACAGAAATAACAAGCAATACACGTCTGGCCGCAGGCTCCAAAGTACCGTAAGTTCCCGGCAGGATCTTCGATGATCCCATTTCTTCTCCTGAAAAATGCTCAGCCTGAGCCTGCCCCAGCACCATATCAGACAGTCCTCTGACTGATCCGCCGTCGTCGGACATGAACATCACTATGATGCTGATAATATAATTAACGATTATGCTGGCAACTATGATAAGAAGATAGGATAAATGAAAATAACCGTAGAACCACAGCGACATGCCGCACAGAAAGACGCCGGCAAGTCTGGTATGCCCGAAATGATTTAAGGCATACCACCCGATAAGGGATATGGGCAGCAATATGCATATGAATATATATGAATTAAAAAGCATATTTTATCCGTATTATGACTGGAATTGTCAATGAAGATCAGGTCATCAGTCTGATGCCTTAATCATTACATACATCAATTTTCCTTCGTATGCTCAATGATTATATTAACGATGGCGCTGATGGCATCCTTCTGCGGACTCTCTGTCATGGCTTTTATATATTGGTCACGGTTCTCGTACAGCTCATGAATCTTACGGATAAGCAGAGCCGATGTCATGTCCTCTTCACTTAAAACCATGGAAAAACCCTGGTCCTCAAAAGATTTTGCATTAAGGATCTGGTCGCCGCGGCTTGAAGTCGACGGAAGCGGTATCAGCAGATTAGGCTTATGAAGAGCCAGAAGCTCTCCGATGGCGTTAGCGCCGGCGCGGGATACCACAAGATCGGACATTGCAAATATATCCGGCAGTTCATCAGTGATATATTCGTACTGTTTATATCCTTCAACCGTAAGAAGCATATTGTCCTGCTTATCCTTACCTGTAAGATGAACTATATTAAAATCCTTGAGAAGTTCATTAAGAGCATCGCGGATCGCACCGTTTACAGAAGCCGATCCCTGGCTTCCGCCGATAACCATTATCACGGGCTTATCATCTTTAAAACCGACAAACTCCCTGCCCTTGTCCGCATTACCGTTTAAAAGTTCATCCCTGATGGGAGATCCCGTAAGCACTGCCTTTTCCGGAGGGACCATATCAAAAGTCTCGGGGAAATTGCAGCATACAACATCAGCTGACGACAGACACAGCTTGTTGGCAAGTCCGGGAGTCATATCGGATTCATGTATTATGCAGGGGATCTTTAAGCGTGACGCTGCTCTGACCACAGGCACCGATACAAACCCGCCTTTTGAGAAAAGCACGTTGGGCTTTAATCTCTTAAGGATCTTCTTAGCGTCAAAATATCCTTTTATAACCCTGAAGGGGTCGGTGAAATTCTTGGGATCGAAATACCTGCGCAGTTTTCCGCTGGAAACTCCGTAGTACTCTATGCCTTTATCTTCAACAAGGCCTTTTTCAATCCCCTCTAAGGAACCTATATAAGTGACTTCATAGCCTTCCTTCTTAAGGTAAGGTACTAAAGCCAGATTCGGCGTAACATGTCCGGCGGTACCGCCGCCTGTGAGTATTATTCGTTTCATATCCTTCTCTCTTACTGCCACGGGATCCTTTCTAACTGCTACCATCAGGATGACAGGTCAGATGTCATTCTAAGCAAGTCTAAGAATCTCCCCTTTTCCTCACAACTGAATAGTTCACCTCCGGAGGAGGATCCTTGGCGTACAGCATCTTGAGTATTACCGGAGTGCATATGGATGATACTATTATAAGCAAAATCACGGAGGTAAAATAGACCGAAGTGATAAATCCCTCCGATAATCCCTTCTGAGCTACGATAAGCGCAACCTCACCTCTGGTCATCATTCCCACGCCGATCTTTAAGGAATCGTGAGGAGAGAACCTGCATGCGAGACCCATGGCGCCGCAGCCTATGATCTTGCAGATGATGGCGACAGCCACAAATGCGATGGAAAACCACAGTATCTGCATATTCATATTGTCAAGATTGGTCTTGATCCCGATACTTGCGAAGAATATGGGACCGAACAGCATATAGGAATTGATATCTATCTTCTCATCCACATAGTGGGAATCCTGTATCGAACACAGTATAATGCCTGCCACATAAGCGCCCGTAATATCCGCTATGCCGAATACCTCTTCCGCTATATATGCAAGAGAGAAGCAAAGCGCCAGCGCTGCGATCGGTATTCGTCTGGTATGGGGATATTTCTTATCGACCCATGCAAATATCTTGTAGCAGATAAATCCTACTCCCACCGCCAGCGCGAAAAATGCCAGAGTCGAAAGCAGCACTCCTCCGATGCTTGTCTCGGGATTCTTAAATCCTATCACGATGGTAAGCACGACTATGCCGATCACATCATCTATGATGGCGGCGCTTACAATGGTGGTTCCCACCTCGTCGGATATTCTGCCCATCTCCTTAAGAGCCTGGACTGTGATACTCACACTGGTCGCCGTCATTATGGTTCCGATAAATACCGCCCTGTAGAATTCCTCAGAACCCCAGGGAGCCATTCCGTAGAATCCCATATACAGCAGGGTTCCTCCGACCAGTGGTACAAATACTCCCGCGCAGGCTATAAGCGCCGCTTTCGGGCCCAGCTTGATAAGCTGCTTTAAGTCGGTCTCCAGACCTGCGGAGAACATAAGCAGTATTACGCCGATCTCAGCCATCTGCGCAAGGAAATCCGACTGCGACACTAATCCGAAAACGCTCGGACCAAGAAGAAGACCCGCCACTATCTCGCCGACAACCTGCGGAGCTTTAAGCTTTCGGGCCAGTATGCCGAAAAATTTAGCGGCAATTATGATTATTGCCAGATCTCTCAATATGGAATATGTTTCCATTCAAATCACCTGCTCTCCTGCGTACACACACCCTGCCGTTTCCGGGTAATGAGATCCGGCATCACTCAGATCACTCTTTATCTGTCTGACCGGATATACACTACACTTCAGGGCAGGGCATGTCGTAATTTTTTATATCGTATTATCAACCGGATCATTCACCGGGATCAATAATATCATCACTGTCGGCTAAACATAATCTGCTTAGTTTTTGTCCGGATCCGTTAACTCTAACTTACTCATCTTCCGAATCGTCTACCGGCAATGTTACATCTTCATCATCATCGATCATGCCGCCGGCTTCGCTCTCCGGAATATCTTCCATTGCGTCTTCGACTTCATCATATTCCTTGGAGCCGTCAGATACCTTTTCTCTGACCTTGGCAATCTTCACAACCTTGATATCTTCATCAAGATTGATAAGCTTAACGCCTGAAGTGATCCTTCCTAAGGTATTCACATCTTCCATCGGTATCTGGATTATTGTTCCGGCGTTTGTGATAAGCATCAGCTCATGATCGTTATTAACTGCCTTAACGCCTATGACAAATCCGGTCTTTTCAGTAATCTTATAGCACTTAAGACCCTTACCGCCCCTCTTTTGAAGAGTAAATTCATCTATCCTTGTCCTCTTGCCCATACCGTTCTCGGATGCGATAAGAAGACTTTCACCCTGAGTATCTAACTGCATTCCGACTATCTCGTCGCCGTCGCTTAAGTTCATACCGCGTACGCCCATGGTATTTCTGCCGGTATTTCTTACGTCGCTTTCTTTAAAATGTATGCACATTCCGTTTTTGGTAACCAGGAATATCTCATTTTCGGGAACCGTAAGCTTAACCTCTATGAGTTCGTCATCATCCTTAAGGTTCATCGCGATGATGCCGCCCTTTCTTACATGGGCAAATTCCGTGATATTGGTCTTCTTGATGATACCCGTCTTGGTTACCATGAACAAAGATTTCCTGTGATCATCTTCTGTAACCGGCATCGGTATCGGTATCATGGCGGTGATCTTCTCATCCGGAGATAACTGCAGCAGGTTAACTATGGCTGTACCTCTTGATGTACGGCTTGCTTCGGGTATCTGATATGCCCTTAACCTGTAGCATCTGCCTAAATTGGTAAAGAACATCAGATCATGGTGGGTAGTGGTCATAAGAAGATCTTCTATATAATCATCTTCTATCATGGACATACCCTTGATGCCCTTGCCGCCTCTGTGCTGTGATTTGAAATTATCAACCGTCATTCTCTTTATATAACCTACATTTGTAAGAGCTATGACAGTATTTTCATTGGGGATCAGATCCTCCATATTGATGTCATATACATCATATCCGATCTGTGAGCGTCGCTCATCTCCGTATTTATCCGATATAACCTGAAGTTCATCACGGATGACTCCGAGAAGGAGCTTCTCATCACCCAGTATAGCCTTAAGTTCTGCAATAAGCTTAACCAGTTCTTCATGCTCCTGCTCAAGCTTCTCTCTTTCCAATCCGGTAAGAGCTCTCAGTCTCATGTCTACGATGGCCTGAGCCTGAGCATCGCTTAATCCGAATCTCTCCATCAGCTTTTCCTTGGCTTCCGGAGTATTGGCGCTGCCTCTTATGATCTTGATGACTTCATCGATATTATCAAGTGCTATCAGCAAGCCCTGTAATATGTGGTCACGCTCTTCAGCCTTGGCAAGATCGAATTTTGTCCTTCTGGTAACAACCTCTTCCTGATGCTTAAGATAATAAGTCAGCATATCAAGCAGGTTCATTACCTTGGGTTCGTTATTTACAAGCGCAAGCATGATCACGCCGAATGAATCCTGAAGCTGCGTATGCTTATACAGCTGATTAAGGATTATGCTTGCATTAGCGTCGCGCCGGAGCTCGATGACGATACGCATGCCTTCACGGCTGGACTCATCACGAAGATCTGTTATGCCGTCGATCTTTTTATTCTTAACAAGATCGGCGATCTTGGCTATCAGGTTAGCCTTATTGACCAGATAGGGAAGTTCGGTAACGATGATCCTCGTCTTACCGTTATCCATGGTCTCTGTATCAGTCACCGCGCGGACTCTGACTTTGCCGCGTCCTGTTCTGTATGCTTCTTCAGCTCCTCTGGTTCCCAGTATTATTCCTCCTGTAGGAAAATCAGGAGCTTTAACGATATCTATTAGTTCCTCTATATCTGTATCACGGTCTTCATTTACCCTGTTTTCTATGATCTTGATCACAGCGGATATGACTTCGCGAAGATTGTGCGGAGGAATATTGGTCGCCATACCTACCGCAATACCTGTTGTTCCGTTTACCAGAAGATTGGGATATCTTGAAGGAAGAACAACGGGCTCCGACTCTGTTTCATCGAAGTTCGGAACAAAATCAACCGTATCCTTCTTGATATCGGCGATCATTTCCATGGAGATCTTTGAAAGTCTGGCCTCAGTGTATCGCATGGCAGCCGCGCCGTCGCCGTCCACGGAACCGAAGTTGCCGTGACCGTCTATCAGAGGATATCTCATGGACCATTCCTGAGCCATGTTTACCAAAGATCCGTATATCGAAGAGTCGCCATGGGGATGATATTTACCCATCGTATCGCCGACGATACGTGCACTCTTACGATGCGGCTTGTCAGGATAATTATTCAGCTCGACCATCCAATACAGAACTTATCGCTTAACCGAATTTAATCCGTCTCTGACATTATC
>JAEEGI010016891.1_pt1 | contig 15033 bp, 13 predicted proteins | sample 8958751 | NCBI WGS metagenome assembly JAEEGI01 (sample SAMN16246545, study PRJNA631951) | gut metagenome | biome: gut microbiome; feature: rumen; material: KS-attached | host: Bos | place: Iran: Karaj | collected 2018-10
AGATGAAAAACTAGCAACAATGAATACAGATTCATGTTGCGCAATCGCTCATACAAGATGGGCAACTCACGGAGAGCCAAACGAAACTAACGCTCACCCACATCATGTTGGAGATGTTACTTTAGTTCATAACGGAATCATAGAAAACTATGCTGAACTTAAAGAAGAATTAATCTCTAAAGGATATACTTTCCAAAGTGAAACTGATACAGAAGTTGCAACTGCTTACTTAGATTATTGCTACAAACAAACTGGAGATAAACTTAAAGCTCTAGTTGAAGCTACAAAAGGTTTAAGGGGTTCTTATGCTTTTGATGTTATATATAACGATGAGCCAGCAACAATCTATGCAACTCGTAAAGATAGTCCACTAGTAATTGGATATGCACATGATGGAAATTTTGCAGCATCAGATATATCTGCAATACTTAACTACACTAACAAATATTCTCTAATTAACGAAGGTGAATTTGTTAAAATTACTAGAGATATTGTTACTTTCTATGATAGTGATTTAAATGAAATTGAGAAAAAATCTCAAACAGCAACTTGGGATGCAGCTCAATACCAAAAGAACGGATATGATCACTTCATGTTAAAAGAAATATATGAACAACCTAAAGCAATTGCTGGTATTTTTGATAGATACTACACTAATTGCACATATTCAGATATAGATTTTAAATCTTTTGATAAAATTCACATTGTAGCTTGCGGAAGCGCAATGCATGCAGCACTTGTTGGTAAATACCTACTTCAAACTTATGGTAAAATTCCTGTAATGGTAGAAGTTGCATCTGAATACAGATATAACGAAGAGTTAATCACTCCTTCTACTCTACTTATTGTTGTTTCTCAATCTGGAGAAACTGCAGATACAATTGCAGCACTTCGTTTAGCAAAAGAAAAAGGTGCTTATGTTGTAGGTATAGTAAATGCTGTTGGTTCTACAATCTCTAGAGAAGTAGATAAATGTATCTACACTTATGCAGGACCTGAAATTGCTGTTGCTACAACTAAAGGATACTCAACACAAGTTGCTGGATACTCTACACTAGCTCTAATGGCAATGCAACAAAATAACGTTTTAACAGATGAAAAAGCTCAAGAAATTAAAGAAGATTTATTATCTATTGAATCTAAACTACAAAATGTAATAGATAACAGAGATTTATACCTAGATATTGCAAAAGACATTTACACTCACAATGATGTATTCTTCATTGGTCGTGGTATTGACTCTGCAGTATGTATGGAAGGTTCACTAAAACTAAAAGAAATCTCATATACTCACTCTGAATCTTATAGTGCAGGTGAACTAAAACATGGTACTATTTCTCTTATTGAAGAAGGAACACCAGTTATCTCTATTGCTACAGACGAAAAACTTTATGAAAAAACTGTAAGTAATATTAAAGAGACTAAAGCTAGAGGATCATTCTCTATCTTTGTTACAACAGATATGCATAAAGACCAATGTAGCGAATTTTCAGACAAACTAGTTGTACTTCCAAAAACTACAGATTTTTCTGAGCCAATCCTTACAGTTGCAGCATTACAATTAATTGCTTACGAAACTGCAAAACTTAGAGGATGCGATATAGACAAACCAAGAAACTTAGCAAAATCTGTTACAGTTGAATAATCTCAAAAATATAATTTAAGACATATAGGAATCTATATGTCTTTTTTTATGGTAACTTTATCGCGATTTTATGTTGACTTTTACTCCATTTAATGATAAAATATTACCGGATTTTGAATTTTACATCTTAAGATTAATATTTTTAAGAAATGGAGGGATAAGTATAGTGAAAAGAAAACGTGGAAAAAGGAGTGAGTCTATGGGTAAACACAAAGAGTCTTTTCAAGAAAAATACATGAAATTTATGTATAAAAACTATCAAAAAGATAGTAAAAAAGAGACTTCAACTTTGGATACTACACCAGATGACTTTAAAAATGACAAGAATATTAATTCGACACCAAAATCTAATTTAAAGCAAGAGTTTAAAGCTGCAAAACAAAGAGCTAAACTTAGTAAAGTTAGACCACAAAAAAGAAAGAAAAAAAGAAAACATGTCTTTCTTAAAATTACTTGCTTAGTTATACTACTTGCAATTATTGGAGGAACAATATTCTTTGTTCCGTACTTAACCACTGCTATTAATTCGTATAATAGTGGTTTTGATACTTCTAGAATTGACATAGAAAAAGTTCCATATATCTATGATAAAGATGGAAATCTAATATCTGTAATGTATGGATACTATGACAACCAAGAGGAAGGTTTCGTACCTACCTACTCATCTGTTTATACAGATATAAATAGTCTACCTAAACATGTTGGTGATGCATTTACTGCAATTGAAGATGAAACATTCTATGAAAATATGGGTATTTCATTTAACAGATTGCTATATGCAATATTTAATTATATGTTAAAAGGTGACTCATCATTTGGTGGTAGCACAATAACCCAACAACTTGTAAAAGTTGCAACAGGTGACTCATCTCACTCAGCTAGCAGAAAAGCTAGAGAAATTGGAAGCGCTCTATACTTAACAGATAACTGGTCTAAACATAAAATATTAGCAAGTTACATGAATTTGGTTTATTATGGAAATGGTGCATATGGTATTTATGAAGCATCAATGACATATTTTGATTGTGAACCAAAGGATTTAAATATTGCGCAAGCCGCAGTACTTGCTTCTATTCCAAACTCACCAGATTTTCTAAATCCATATGGAGAAAATACTCAAGAGAGATTATTTAGAAGACAGAAATTAGTTTTAGCTAAAATGAAAGAGTTAAATCTAATAAATGAAGATCAGTACAACGAAGCAATAGCCTTCGAAATCCAATTTAAAAATGGTTCTTCAAAAATAGCCAAAAATGATCCTGCTCTAAAACCTTATTTAGATGTAGCTGTAGATGATGCAATTAAAACAATTCAAGAATCATATAACTGTTCATATGAAGATGCTAAAGATATTCTATTTAGAGGTAAAGTTAGAATATACACTAACCTAGATGTAGATTATCAAAAGAAAGTTTATGAAATTGCTAAATCAAACTACACTGATGTAGAAGGATTCGAACTTGGTGGTGTTATAACCAACAAAGAAGGCGGAGTTATTGCAATGATTCCATCTCGCCAAGATTCACATCTAAACCATGCTTATCGTATAAGAAGACAAACTGGTTCTGCAATCAAACCATTAAGTGTTTATGGACCAGCATACGATATGGGAATACTACAACCATCAACAACAGTATATGATGTTCCAGTAAGTATTAAAACTGCAACAGGTACATGGAATGTACATAACGCAAGTAACACATTCAGAGGTGCAATCTCTACAAATGATGCTATAGCCTACTCTTTAAACACAGTAGCTGTAACAACACTTGAAAAAGTTGGAATTGCACAGTCTTATGAATATTTAAAAAGCTGGGGAATCACATCAATAGATAATGTTAATGATATGTATTATCCTTGTCTTGCACTTGGAGGTCTATATAATGGTATATCGCCATTTGAAATGACTCAAGCATATAATGCAATAAGTAATAATGGTAATTTCAAAAAAGCATCAACAATTGCATATGTAATGGTTGAAGATAAAAAGATTGAAGTTAATAAAAATGAGCATCAAGTTATATCACCAGAGGCTGCAGGAAAGCTAAAAGAATCATTAAATGCAGTATCACGTTATGGTACAGGTAGAACAGCAGTAGTCGATGGACATACTACTTACCTAAAAACTGGTACTACAAATGATGTAAAAGACATTTGGACTTGTGGATTTACAGACGAAATAACGTTCTGCTTATGGGGTGGTTTTGATAATCCAAAACATATTCCTTTATGGAATGTTAATGCTGTATGGAAACAGTCAATGGATTACTACTATCAAAGATAAAAAAAGAAGTAAACTTAATTGTTTACTTCTATTTTTTTACCTATTTATCATTTTCAGTATTTTGTTGAGTATTAGCTGTATTACTAACTTTTTCAAATTTAGATATTCTATACTCATCCTCTACTTTTTCAAATGTATATTTTACTTGGTTTAATTGATTTGCATCAATTACTCCACCATTTATTTTCTTTAAAATATAGTCTAGTTGAGTATTATCTGTAAATTCCGCATCATTATTTATTACATATGCTACAGATGTCTTTTCTTTATTATAGAATAAATCAACTTTTTGAGTGCTATTTATTTCTTGCATCTCAATTGTTTTTGTTGCATATACTCTATAAGCAAGTAATTCTAATCTATCTGGATATGTAGTTATTTTATATGGTACTTCATATGTATACTCAATAGAACCAGTTGGATATCCATGAGGAATAATAACGTATGTATTTGTATTTTGGTCATATGCTAATATTTCATCTACTCCTACTCTTTTTACTTCTGGATCTTTAAATATGCTCTTTAATACTACATCCATCTCATCTGGCAAAATATATGTTGAATTATATTCTTCTGAATATCTCAAATATCCATTAAATTCGGCTGTTTTATATATTTTATCTAATGCAATTAAAGTTTTTGTTTCATCAGACAAAGCTCTATCATCTAAATTATTCATTATAGGATTAGAATAAATCTCTGAATAATTAATTAAAGCTTTAACTGGAAGCGCAATTCTACTTCCAAGATTAACATTTTGACCTCTTTCTGTTCTACCGTTATCATCTGTTTCTACAGTTTCAATAACTTCTGTTTCTTTTGGCTTTTCTTCTTTCTTTGAAAATATAGAGCTACAAGCAATATATCCAAAGCATATTAGTGCTGCAGTAATTAAAATACCGCAAACGATATTAACAGTTTTGTTTTGCATCATCTTCCCCCTTTAATTAAATTCCACTAAATATTGTATCTGTAAATACTTGTCCAAAAAGTTCAAAGTCTGTATAGCTTTTAAGTTCAAAAGAAAACATTTTCTTTAAATCTGAACGTATCACGTAAAAAATAGCATTAAATGTCGCCTTAGTTAGTCTAATTACGCTTCTACTATCTCCTATTCCTTTGCAATTTTCACACAAGAATACATTATCCACATAATTATAATATACAAATTCTTCCTCTGCGTCAAGTAGTAGTTTAGAACAATTTGCACATTTATCTTGTCTTGGAGCAAATCCAAGTAATGTAAATAGCTTAATTTTAAAAGCATTTACAATTAATTTTTTATCTTTATCTAGCTTATCTAAAGCATAAATTGTATTCAAAAATAACTTTAGGATTTTTTCACAATCTTGGTTTTCATCTGTTACTGAATTAATAAGTTTTGTAAGTTCAAAAACTATTTGAAGCTTGTCTAAATCTATTCTTAAATTGTAGAAAGTGTTAATAACTGAAGCTGAATTTAAATAAAAATAACCTGTATTTTGGTATAATACAAATTCACTATATACAAGATATTGAGAACTTGCAAGATATGGGCTGTTAGTTTTTTTAGCACCTTTTGCTATAACAGATACTTTACCAATAGAATCAGTAAGTATAGTTATTATTTTGTCATTATCTTTATACGTACTTTCTCGTATTACTATTCCTTTCACTTTTATTAGTTTCATCTATCTTAGCCCCTTCTTTTTCTAACTCTTCTACTCTCTTAAATTCAATATATTTTTCTACTTTGCCAGTTTTTAAAAAATCATCCCATAAATTATCTTTATACATACTATCACCTAGTAATAATGTATGTAAAAATTAATTAGTTATACATTATATTTTAGATTTTATATTTTGAAGATATGTATCATTATCTTGCCAATCTGGTCTTACTTTAACCCAAATTTGAAGATTAACTTTATCATCTAACATTTCTTCAATATCTACTCTGGCTTGTGATCCTATCTTTTTAAGCATAGCACCATCTTTACCAATTATTATTCCTTTATGTGATGCTTTCTCGCAAATAATATTTACATCTATGTCATAGACTGCTTGTTTTTGTCTATTCTTTCTTTTCTTAAATTTTTCAACTTCTACTTTAATACCATGTGGTACTTCTTCTTGAAGATTATTTAGAGCTTTTTCTCTAATTGTCTCTTCTATTATTTCTCTTTCAGTTATATCTGTAATTTCGTCTTCACCATAAATTGGTTCCCCTTCTGGCAATCATTTTACAATGCAGTCTTTAAGGATATCTAAGCCATCTTGTTTATATACAGATATTGGAACTATTTCTTTGAAAGTTCCACCAACAGATTTAAAGTATTCATCATAAATAGATATTATTTTAAGAATTTTTCCTTTTTCTATTTTATCTATCTTATTTATACATAAAATAACACTAGATTTTGTTGTAGCTATATTTTGCATTATAGTTTCATTTGCTTTATCTATAGTTGGTTTTGTGGCATCAACCATATAAATTACAACATCAACTGATTCAATAGCACTCTCAACATTTTTCATCATGTACTCGCCCATTTTATCTTTTGGAACATGTACACCTGGTGTATCTATAAATACCATTTGAGATTTTTCATCTGTAATTATTCCTTTAATATTAAATCTTGTTGTTTGTGGCTTTGGTGTTGTAATTGCAACTTTAAAGCCAACCATCTTATTTACTAGTGTAGATTTACCAGCATTTGGTTTACCTACAACTGTTATATATCCAGATTTAAACATAATATTTCCTCCACGTGTATATTATATCAAAAAAGTCAATAAGTTTCAATGAAACAAGACGCAAACAAGAAATAAAAAAAACGCAAACGATTATTATTTTTATGTTAACATTTCGTTGACTTTTAACCCATTTTATGTTATAATAATAACTGACCGATGATATATTAAGGTATAACTTCAGTAAGTTATATAGTAAACATTTTTGTTTAATTATTACTCATTGTTGTTGTATTGAAAGTATCTAAGGCAAAAATTTAGGGGGGAATTTATATGAAAACTTTGTTAAGAAGCACAATTAGTATGCTTTTAACAAAAGAAAAGGAAGTGCAAGCTATAGTACTAAATGTAGATAATAATGGATACTTAATTGCACAAGTTAGAAACGAAAGAGCTGTAATAGCTCCAGAGGATATTTCAATGTATCAAAAAGATGAAAACAACCAACTTAGGAGATTATTAGGAAGTACAATTCACGCAAGTGTAATTGGAAAAGATAAAGAGAACTTATTACTATCAAGAAAAGACTTAATGCAAAGAAAATTTGATACATATAAGCCTGGAGATATAGTTGAAGCTACAATTAATAGTTTTGCAGATAACGCAATGTATCTAGAATTTGACGAAGGATTAATTGGAAAAATGTACACAAACCAAATAACCTCCGCAAAGGTTGAAAGACCTATGGATCTATATGACATTGGAGACAAAGTCAAATGCGTTATTGTAAAAAAACAACCTGATGGCCGTTTTTTACTTTCAAGGTTATCTTACTACAAAAACAATAATAATTTAAACATCCAAAATGGTGACATATTGAAATGTAAAATAACACAAAAGCTTAGAGAAAACTCTGGATACTTTGTTGAAGTAACATCAAATCCTAATTTTTCAGGAATTTTTGATATCAACAAACATAATTGTAAAATCAATTACAGAGTCGGAGATACTATCAGCTTAAGGGTCGTAGATGTTAAAGGAAATAAACAACTAAGATTTAGAACAAATCTACTACCAGAAAGTAAAAAGTGCTGTTAATAACAGTACTTTATTTTTTTGCTTTTTTTCACATTTATAAAATAAAAATCATAATATATACTATGAATAATGAATTATGTATTACTTTAGCAATAAGACAATTAAAATGTCAAAACTCAATAAGTCTAACTTTAGATAATGTTTATACCAATATTGAATCCAATACAAGAATTGTGCTCTCTTATGGTTACATTTTAGAAATAATATCTATTAATTCTAATAGTGTTACAATTAGCTTATTAAATGAAGGATTACTCGAGCCTACAAATTTTAACATACCTTTTAATTCATGCAGATCATTCGATCTACCGGTATATAATGGAAACTACATAGTATGTGTTGGCTTTTCCTCTACTCTATGTCAATGTCCAAATGTTGTGAGGTAATTTATGAATATAACTATTAATTTAATTGATACATATTGTACATCTTGTTCAAAAAACTCAATTGAAAGAAATGAAATTATATCATCTAGAAGTACATCTATAGAGCTTCAAAATGGCTTTAAATTAAATGTTTTATCTAGCAATGATAAATTTGTCACTATTATTATACAAAACGGCAGAAAAGTCATTATACGAAACATTCTATATGGTGTTGAAACTTCCATCCTAATTCCTTCAAGATGTACTCACATTATTACATTAACAATAACAAATAATGAATAAAAAAAGAGCTAGTAACTAGCTCTTAAATGCGTTTATTTGTTTTTTAGCTTCTCTTTCTTTTATACTTTCACGTTTGTCATAAAGTTTTTTACCTTTACATACGCAAAGTTCAACTTTAAACCATCTTCCAGAAGAATAAATTCGAGAAGGAACAAGTGTATACCCGCCTTGTTTTATATAATTTAATAACTTTAATACTTCTTTTTTATGTACAAGAAGTTTTCTATCTCTTGTAGGATTAACATTATATATATTTCCATGTTCATATGGACTTACGTGCATGTTTTTTAAAAGAATTTCATTATTTCTTATTAAAGCAAAACTATCTTTTAAATTGCACATTCCATCTCTTATAGATTTTACTTCTGTACCTTTTAGTTCTATTCCACATTCTAATTTTTCTATAATTTCATATTTAAAGTTAATTTCTCTATTCTTAATTTGTACATCGTTTTTATTTACATATTGTTTGCTCATTTTTTCTCCTATTAACTCTTAGATAATTCTTTTAATATTTTATTATATATAGTAGTTATTTTAATATTATTTGAAGATAAAGTAGAAATTTCAGTTTTTAATTTTTGTACTAATGTATTAAGTTCTATTATAGAATTCATATTATTATCTTCAATATATGTAGCAAGATTTGTTGGTAAATCTATATAAATATATTTAGTATATGTAAATATTGAATTATCTACTTGAATATCTTCATCTAAATATGAATAAATTTGATTTAATTTATCATTACTATCCTTTAATAGTAAGTTTGTATTATCTATATAAAATTTATATTCTTTATTAATATTTTCTTTATATTTATTATAGATAACGTCAAGTTTTTCTTCATTTTTAGTTATTTTTTCTTGTCTCTCTTGTTCTAATTGTTCTTGAGTTTTTGCTTTTTCTATTTGTTCAGAAGTATTAGTTTGCTCTGATGCACTATTTTGTTGAAGAGTAGTTATTTCTTTGTTTACATCACTAAATGAAGATTTAAGTGTATCAAGAGTAGTTGAAGAAATTAGTTTATAATTTTCTTTAACAGTTTGACTTCCATCTGCATTTTTAGTTGTAGTAGAAGCTTTTGTAATATAGTCTGACATAGCAGTTATTCTAGATTGATAATCTGCTGAAACTTTTGTAAGGACTATATTATAATTTAAGTTTTCCAATCCTTTTTCATAAGCAGTTCCAATAGTTGTCTCAAATGTAATAATATCTGATTCATTAGAAAGAGATGTCTTTTTTAATTCTGCAAGTTCATTATCTAATATCAAAGTATTACTAACTTGTTTTTTTATATCATTGACTTGAGTAGAAAGATTAACATATGTATTTTTGTATTCAGTAATATCTATTCCCATTAAATCCATCTTTTTAATTTTATCTGAAATATTAACTAGTTGATTTGTAACTTTCTTTACTCTATCTTTAATATCATTAATATTTGATTTTTTCTCTTCACTTATATACTCTTTAAAAATATAGTTTGTTTGGTTATCTACATAGTCATTTACACTATTTACTTGAGATAAATATTGTATACATTTAATAAGAGTAATTTTTGCTTGAGGAAGAGTCAATGTATCATCTATGTTATATTCTTTTGTAGATGTAACAATAACCCCAAGATATGTATCTGGTAATCTAATAATTCTTTTAGATACTATATCTCTAATAGAATATCCTGTTGCAACATCTGCAGTAGATATTTCTTTTTTAACACGAAGTTTTTGATCTACAACAGAATTCATTCCAAAAAATGGAGTGTCAATATTTAATCTAATTGCAGGATAGTATTCAAACTCTTTTTGTTCTTGAGTCTTTTTAGTTTTAGCATCTATCTCATTTAGTTCATCGTCTATTTGAACTATATAATCATCTATTAATTTTAGTATTTCTTCAGTTTGTTCTTTTTCTGTTTTAACTTCATCTGCACAAAAATAATTTGTCAAACTTCCAAAACACAAAGATATACTTACAACTATGAATAAAAATTTAATTTTCTTCATTTGCAAACTCCTTCTTTTTAAGTGTCCATATTATACCATAATCCGCTAAATATGTAAAGTTGAGCTAATTTATATATGACGAAAAATGAAAATTAGAAACTGATATATTTTCATATATTTCATTAATTAAATAATCTATTTTATTTTTGATATTTGAGCCGCCTTTTAAATATCCTTCTTTTTTATTTAACATCATTAAATTAGCAAATATTTCTGCTCTATCTTCCTTTGGAGACACTTTAGAATATTTTGTTACAAAATATGCATTCTCATTTTCTTCTTCTGTTGCATATTTATTATATACATATTCATTTGAAAGAACTGAAACATCAGCTTGGTATTCAAAACCAGTTGGATTATATGAATTCCAAGAATGATATAAGTACTTAACCTTATCTTGCATATAGTACTCTAAAACATGAAAGAATTCATGATGAAAAGCTCTTTCAAAGTTTTCATTATTACTTAAAAATATTCTATATTGATTTAATGTATTTTTTGAAGCAAGTGCTAAGTTATTATCTGTAAAATTAGATACAAGCACAACATATAGTGAATATTTTTCTTGTTTAAAAATATCGAAAACATCATTAGGATACTTTTTTAATGCTTCATATATAGATTTAATATTATTATTTGCTACGTACTCATCTTCTTGTACATTTGCATTAATTGAGGTCATAAAGTTTTTCTCACTTTCTCCATAACCAATTGTAATGCCATATTCATTTTTAATTTTGTTTATATAATACTTGTTTTCAGCTATAACACTTGAACTAGTATCTTTTTGATATAGAACCTCTTCTATCCCAGAATGAATATCTAATTCTTTTATAGTTAAAGCAGTAACTCCTACCATAACAACAAAGATTAAAAAATATGTAAATACAGAAAGTTTTCCGCGTCTTACGGCTCTTCTTTGCATTTTTCCTCCATTAATCAAAATACTCAATATTTAGTGCGTTTGTTATATATTCAACAACATCTGCACCACTATTTATTACATCTTCATAACTTGTCATATAAATGTATGAAGCTAAACTATCTTTATCATTGACTTTAGAATTAAGAATTATTTTTAATTGTTTAATATTAGTATAATTACTAATATCCTTTATTTTTTCCATAGAATCTTTTATTTGATTTGCATATTCTTCTATTTCTGCTTTATTAATATTATCCACAGTTTTAATAAAAGACAATGTAATCTCATTTGCGTTATTATTTTGTGCATAAATAGTTAAGCTATCATCTAATTCTAGCTTCTCTATACTGTTAGTTATATCTTTTGCTAGCTTGTCCTTTATTTGTTCTTCATAGCTATCATGTACTTCATATTTCATATTCTCATATACATTAAATTTTCCTATTGCATTTTTACCCATTGTATCTTGTGTATAAAATGTATATACAAAGTTATCATATTTTGAAGTTATAATTTTAAATCTACTTCCAGAATTATAATTTTCAATAAAATAATTTACTAAATTTTTTTTAGCTATTGAATGTGAAATATAGTTTCCGTTAAATATTCCACTTAAAACCATTCCAGCTATTAAAATTACTGCAAATACTCCAAAACATTTTGCTTTTTCAATTTTAATCTTTTTAGATACATTCTTTTTCTTTTTAGCTAACCTATAAAATCTTTTAAAACCCCAAGCAGCTCCTTCTCCAAGCAATACCAAAACAGCAATTTTTAAAGTAGTAACAAGATTATCCCCTAATAAAGAAGGAGTTTTAATTTGTTTTAAAATTATAGTAATAATCGAGCAAAAAAATGTAGTCATAATTCTTTTGCCAAATGTTATTTGCCCTAAAAAGCCCACAATAAAGGCTATTGGTATCATAGTTATATATAAATTATCCACAAGACATAGATACATAGTAAGTATCAAAGCAACTATATATGCTATACCTTCTGCATAAACTGTTATCATTGAAAGTTTGTTTTTCAAAGGCTATCACCTCTCACAATAAATTATATATTAAACAAAAAAATATATCAATTATGTAATTCATTTTTAGTATTAATTATTATTAATATGAATATAATGTTACGAAAGTAAAATGAGAACAGATATGATTAAAAATAATATAGTAAAAATTGTAATTATAATACTATTTTGCTTTGCTTTTTTAAGTAAAACATATTACTCTATTTCTTCTCCTTCAGCAGTTGTAATTTGTGAGGATACAGGGAGAATTTTATATGATAAAAATGCAAATGAAGTTCGTCCTATGGCCTCTTTAACAAAACTAATGACTGCAATAATATTCGTAGAAAATTGCAAAATGGATGAGTCAATAGATGTAGATGAAAAAGCATGTTTTATAGGTGGATCTGAAGTTGGTTTAAGACCCAATACAAAAATAACAGCAAAAGATCTCCTTTATGGTATGCTTCTTCCCTCAGGAAATGATGCAGCAACTCAAATTGCACTCCATCTTTCAGGCAGTGTAGAAAACTATGCAAAATTAATGAATATACGAGCAAAAGAAATGGGGCTAAAAGATACACATTTTGTAACTCCTCACGGCCTAGATAATGATAATCACTATACTACAGCTTATGAAATGGCTATTATTTCTAAATATGCAAGACAATATAAAGAAATTAGAGATGCTGTAGAGACAAAATATGCAACTATACAAATAAACAATAATGAAAAACAACTCAAAAACACAAACGCACTACTTTGGGACTATCCATATGCAACTGGTATGAAAACTGGATTTACAGATAATGCTGGAAGATGTCTTAGTGCAAGTAGTACTAAAGATAATCTAAATTTAATAGCAATAATTCTTGGAAGCAATTCTTCGCAAGAAAGATTTAATGATGCTAAAGAAGTACTTGAGGAAACATATAATAAATATAAGTATTATGACTTATCTAAATTCACAAACATATACATAAACATACCAATTATCAAAGGAGATAAAAATGAATATGAAAGGACATATATTGATTCACTATACGAAGCTTTAACAGAAGATGAATATGCTAACATATATATCAAGCAAGACATTATAAAAGAAATAATAGCTCCTATGAATAAAGGTGACGTTTTAGGTAAAATAACAATAAGTACAAATGATTACGTTATCTACACAAAAGATATTGTTCTTGATTGTGATATTAAAAAGAAAAAGCCAAATGATTATATGTTAGAAATACTTACTCATCTTTTAGATAATACAGAAAGAATATAAAAAAGACACCATTTCTGGTGCCTTTATTTTTTTACTATTCAGCTATATTCATTGAACGAGCTTTAAGTGCATTTAACACTTCTTCTCTTTCCTTATCTATTTGTTCTTTAGTTAAAGTATCTGTATAAGAACCTATAGTAAATCTAACTGTTACAGCTTTTTTACCAAGTAGTTTTTCTGCACTTTCATAAATATCTACTAGTTCATATCCCATTAAGTATTCCATTTTTGCATCTTTAATTGCCTCTTCTATATCGCCATACATTACATCTTTGTCTACTATTAATGAAAGGTCAAAAGTTACAGTTTGGTATTTAGAAATTTCCTTATATTCAATTTCATGTTTTGCCATTTCTCCTAAAGTATCTATTCTTAGCTCTACTACTACGATTGCAGCTTTTGGATTAATAGCATCCACAATTTTTGGATGTACTACACTAATATAGCCAAGTGATACACCATTTACTAGTATTTCATAGCTATTTACAGGATGCATCCAATTGTTTTGAACACTATCCATATGTTTGTATTCAACACTCATATTTCTATCTATTGATACAATGCTATCTACCATAGATTTTGCTTCATACATTAATTCTTTTTCAGATTGTTTCAAACTTGAAAGACCAATACCTAAAACTTTGTATTCTTCAGCAAGACCACCATCGAAATGATAATCAAAAGTTCTACCTACTTCAAATACTCTAGCCTCACTCATATATTTTAAATTTTTATGAATAGCATAAAGAATTGTTGGTGCCATTTCATGTCTTAGTGTATTATCTAAACGAACAATGCCATTTGTTATTTTTAAGTTATCTCTTGTTTTAATTCCAAGTTCTTGGTTAAGTTCTGTATTATACCATACATAGCTATGAATCTCACTTGCACCATATTTAGAAGCAAGTAATTCTTTAGCACTATATTCTAGTTCTCTTACAGGATCTTTTTGTACAGGAGATATTTTCCATAAGTTAGATTCTGGAACAATATTGTCATAACCATGAATTCTTGCAATTTCTTCAATTATATCTGCTTTTTGAGATACATCTTTTGTTGCTCTAAATGTTGGTACTTCAATTGTAATATTGTCTCCGTCAACTTTAATATCATATTTTAAGTTTGTTAAAGTTCTAGTTATTTCTTCCATAGATAAAACTTTACCTATTGCTCTGTCAATAAATGGTTTATCTATATGAATTGTAATATGTGGATACTTTTTAACATATACATCTGAGAATGAAGATGTAACAGTTATATCTTTATCTTCATCTCTTAGTAATTTAATAAATCTTGCAATAGCTAGTTCACAAAGCTCTGGATCTAGAGTTTTTTCATAGTGAGCAGCCGCATCTGTTCTTAAATCTAGTTTTGCTGCAGTTTTTCTAATTTGTACTGCATCAAAGTTTGCACTTTCTAAGAATAATTTAGTTGTAT
>JAEEGI010016893.1_pt1 | contig 15032 bp, 13 predicted proteins | sample 8958751 | NCBI WGS metagenome assembly JAEEGI01 (sample SAMN16246545, study PRJNA631951) | gut metagenome | biome: gut microbiome; feature: rumen; material: KS-attached | host: Bos | place: Iran: Karaj | collected 2018-10
GCGCCGAAAACGGCCGCATCTGCGTGGAGAAGATGAGCCAGGCGGCAGAGGGAAGCTATACTCTTATCTTTATGGATATACAGATGCCCGAGATGAACGGGCTCGAGGCCACCAGGCGTATCCGCGCCCTGGACGACCCCTGGGCATCCTCCATCCCCATCATAGCTATGACGGCAGACGCGTTCTCGGAAAATGTCACAGAGTGCCTGAACGCAGGCATGAACGGACATATCGCAAAGCCGATAGATATTAAACTTGTAATAAAAGAGATTCGCAGAATCAAGGAGGAGAGATCATGAAAAAGCTGCTCTGTACCATTATGGCCATCTGCATGATCCTGTCGCTGGCAGCCTGTGGTGAAAAGCCCCAGGAGGCAGCCGACGAGGGCTTCAAGCCCGCTCTCGATGCAGAGACCAGCTGTAAGATCACTGTGGCAGGAAACTATGATAACTTTGAGGCGCTGGAGGCTGAATTCGACAGATTCAACGAGTTTTATCCGAATGTTCAGCTGAGCTACGTTAAGCTTGATGACTACAACAATGTGCTTGGCACGACGCTGAAGGGCAATGACAAGCCAAATATTTTCTTTTCCTACACCTGGATGATAGGCAATGAGCAGTACGATTCTGTGTATGCTCACATGGAGGATCTTTCGGATCCGGCTCTTGGGCTGAACCTTGACTGCATACGCCCCGGCCTGATCAACCACGGCTCAGACGGCAAGGTGATGCTGGTGCCTGTATTCTCCAGGACCTACGGCATGCTGGTGAATAATGACCTGTTCGAGAAGGAGGGCCAGAGCATCCCCACCACATGGACGGAGCTGACGAAGGTCTGCGATGCCTTCCGCAGCAAGGGCTATTCCAGCCCCATGATGGGCTACACACTCAAATCCTCATGCAGCTTCATGTATACGGTAGCATATCCCATGTTCGTGGCGACGCTGGCGGGTAACCCGGAAGCTCTTAAAAAGGCCAATGCGCTGGATCCCGCTGCGGGCGAATACATGCGTCCCGCGCTGGAAACAGTGGAGAACTTTATAAAGGGCGGCTACATCGATCTGGCTGAGTGCGACAAGATCGAGGACAGCTACACAAAGGTCATCCTGCGCTTCTTCGAGGGCGATGTTCCTATGATGATCTGCCAAGGCGATACGGTTTCCGGTACAAAGAAGAGGGAGAGCCAGTCCGAGGCCTTCAGCAAGACGCCCTTCGAATACACATTCTATCCCATCCCCATGGGTGAGGAGGGCGGATATTTCATCGACAGTCCTTCCATCCAGTTCTCCGTCAACAAGGACTGCGATAATCTCGATATGACAAACGAGTTCATGCGCTTCCTGATCGCAACCGAGGAGTTGAATGCCATGGCTTCTGTGAAGCGTCTGGTGACGCCCACCAGCGATCTGTCTCTGGATCCGATCTATGCGCCCTTTGGTCAGGTGCCCGTAGACCGCACCATGTCTCCTGAGGTCCTCGGCATCACTGATGCTCTGACGGTCCAGATCCGCATAGCTGCCTTCCAGGTAGGAAGGGGCGAGATCTCCATAGACGAAGCCGTAAAGAACTACGGAAGCTTTAAGTAAGTATGGCTTGAAGAAAAGGACAGCCTCGAATGGCTGTCCTTTTTGCATTCACAAGTCTATGATATAATTACTCAAACCGCGAACTACCCCTGGGAGTAGTCGCGTGAAGGGCTGATTCTTACTGGCGGAGAGGGTTCCAATGATCAGGAATATTATTTTCGATATGGGTGGCGTGCTTATAGATTTCGCCCCTTACAAATTCGCAGATCGCTATCCAGAGCTGAGCCCAGAGGAAAAGAAGCTCCTGGTGGAGGTGATCTTCGAGGGGCATATGTGGCCGCTGCTGGATTTTGGTTATATCACGGAGGATGAACTGCTGGAATACGCCAGGGAAAGGATCCCCGAAAGGCTTCACCCGGTGGCGGAGGCTCTTATAAAGACCTGGGACGAACCCATTCTTCCGGTCCCTGGCATGGCTCAGCTCACAGGCGAGCTCAGAGATGCCGGCTACAGACTGTTTCTATTAAGCAACGCAGGTCCCCGCCATGACGAGTACTGGCCCAAAATACCGGGAAGCTCCAATTTCGAGGGCAAGGTGGTCTCCGCCTATGAAAAGCTTTTCAAGCCGCAGCCCGAGATATATGAACTGCTCCTTAGAAGATTCTCCCTGAAGGCTTCCGAATGCCTGTTCATAGACGATGTGGCTGCAAACTGTGCCGCTGCGCGGATATGCGGCATTGAGCCCATACGCTTCACATCGGAAGCGGAGCTCAGAAAAGCCCTGGCAGGAAGAGGTATAGATATTGTCTGAACGGCATTGGGCCGGCAGAGTGAAAAGGTGTTGAAAAAATGAAGCTTAAAATCGCATTCCTGCAGCTTCTCCCAACGGGAAGCCTGAAAGGAAACATGGAGAAGGGGATCAAAGCCTGCCGTCAGGCAAAAGAAAAGGGCGCAGACATTGCGCTCTTTCCTGAAATGTGGAGCTGTGGATATGCTTTTCCCCACGACGAGACAGGCTTGCGGGAGTGCCCCATTCCGCTTGACAGTAATTATGTGAAACAGTTTTCAGGGCTGGCGGCAGAGCTGGATATGGCCATAGCCATCACCCTGCTGGAACAGCATGATCCGAAGCCGAGAAATACGGTCTGTCTTTTCGATCGGCATGGAAAACTGCAATATCGGTATTCCAAAGTCCATATCTGCGATTTTGGGGAAGCCGATGACGAAGGAGTCCTGGACGCGGGTGACGCATTTTATGTCTCGGACCTGGATACAAAGGACGGGATCATAAAGGTCGGTTCAATGATATGCTATGACCGCGAGTTTCCGGAAAGCGCCCGGATCCTTATGCTTAAAGGAGCCGAGCTGCTTTTGGTTCCAAATGCCTGTCCGATGGAGATCAACCGTCTCGCACAGCTTCGGGGCAGGGCATATGAGAACATGCTCGCAATAGCTACCTGCAATTACCCGGCTCCCCATCCGGACTGCAACGGTCACTCTACACTGTTCGATGGTGTTGTATATCTTCCGGAGCTTCCCGGCTCGAGGGACAGCTGCGTGTTTGAGGCAGGTGAGGAAGAAGGCCTGTACATTGCAGAGCTGGATGTGGACATGCTCAGAGATTACCGCCGCCGTGAAGTATGGGGGACCAGGAATCGCCGTCCTGAGCTGTATGGTGAAATATCAGATGTTTTGGCCCTTGCGGACCAAAACGAGGAGTGATATTATAAAGAGTTTATGCTTTCGTCTCGGGATTTCCGTTTGCTTTGGCAATATAGCGCCGGATCACATTCACCATCTTTTCGTTCTGGAAGCTCGCCTCTATCTCTTCCATATCCACGGTGCGCCCGGAGAGTATCCCCTGGATCAGCACCTCCGCGTACATCACCTCTCTGGTCATGGGATCCTTAAGATAGGTCAGAAGGTCGATATTCATTTTTTCGTTGATACCTTCGATCATGCCAACGAAAAAGGTACAGTCTTCGCCGAAAAGCTTTCCTATGCTTTCAATATACTGAAAGCCGGTCTTGACGTCCTCGAGCCTCATAAGCCTGCGCTCTACCGCTGCAAGACTCCCTCCGTTGAGCAGCTTATCCGCCGTTGTATTCAGCGCATCGCACAGATCGAGAAGGATGCCGGTGTCGGGAAGCGTATCCCCGTTCTCCCATTTCGAGACGGCCTGAAAAGAAACATTCAGCTTCTCTGCCAGCTCCTTCTGCGTCATGCCTGCGGCTTTCCGTAAACGCTGTATATATTGTCCGATTTTCAAAGTATCCATATTGTTCTCCTTAGTTATTATTTATTTATGCTATTCCTGCGGTCCGCGATTACATGATACGGCAGGAAAAGCGATTCGTAAATAAAGAGAAAATTGAGAAAATTCTACTTCCGGTAGAATAAGCCTTTTGGACAATAAGCTTTAAAGTGTTTAGCAGAAATAACAATGAGAGTATCTATACTTGTGACTAACTGTTAAGGATGATATAGATTAAAGCAGCTCATGAAGGAGCTGCTTTTATTTTGACAAAATCCAGCAAATACTAACACATTAATGGCCAATGCTTTTGCGCCTCAAATACTTAAAACCAAAAACTAACACTTTTCTGTCCGAGTTACTAACACTTTTCTTTCCGAGCACACAGACACAGTGCCCGAGCACATTAAGAGTCGATCTCTTTGACCGGCTCTTTTTTTGAAGATTTTGTGGAGGAAAATCCCATAAAATCTTATTTTTTATCTTGAATAACTGCATAAAGTGGTGTATAGTGGAGAGGAATTCTGAGAGTGTCTCTTAATTTTGTATTTGGTGGAGGGAAAACCCTAAATGCGAGGCAAATATTACAACTCGATAGATGCCAAGAACAGGTTGATCATCCCTGCCAAATTCAGAGGGGAGCTCAAGGCAGAGGAAGAGGACAAGTGCGTAATGGCCATGGGTCTGGACGAGTGTCTGGTGCTGTACCCGGAGAAGGTCTGGGAGCAGGAACTGGCCAAGTATGACAGTCTTCCAAGCCTGTCACCCGAAGCCAGAAGGCTCAGGCGTTTCTTCTACGAGAACGCCTATGACTGCGAGATAGACAAGCAGGGCAGGACAGTCATCCCTCCGCAGCTGAGAGAGATGGCGAAGATCTCCGGAGAGCTGGTCACCATAGGCATGGGAGACCGGATGGAGATCTGGGCCAAGGAGGTCTACGAGAGCAGCGAGAGCGGCGGCGGTATAGATCCTGGCAGCTTCAGCAGCCTGGGAGACAAGTTCCCGGTATAAGCCATGGAATTCATACACAAACCGGTACTCTTCGATGAGGTCATCGAGGGTCTGAACATAAAGCCGGATGGCACATACGCAGACGGCACCCTGGGCGGAGCCGGTCATTCCTGCGGCATCGCAGAGCGGCTCGGCAAGGGCGGTCTTCTGGTCGGCATAGACAGAGACAGGGACGCCATAGAGGCTGCAGGAAAAAGGCTTGAAGCCTTAAGGGCTGAGCTGAACCAGTCAAGAGGTCCTGAAAACGTCTTCAGCTTTCGTCTTGTGCAGAGCAATTACTCGGACATAAAGGCGGTGCTTAAGGAGCTGGGGCTGGATGGCCTGGACGGAGCTCTGCTGGACCTGGGAGTTTCCTCCTTTCAGCTGGACAACCCCGAAAGAGGCTTCTCCTACATGCAGGATGCGCCGCTGGACATGCGGATGAACGAAGATGACAGCTTCACGGCGGAGGATCTGGTGAACGGATACAGCCGGGAGGAGCTGACAAGAGTAATAAAGGAATACGGCGAGGAACGCTGGGCGGCGCGGATAGCCGAGTTCATAGTCAAGGAAAGACAGAAAGGCAGGATCACAGGCACATTTCAGCTTGTGGACATAATAAAAAGAGCTATGCCGGCAGCGGCGAGAAGGGATGGTCCACATCCTGCCAAGCGTACATTTCAGGCTCTGCGCATTGAAGTGAACGACGAGCTGGGTCACCTGCAGCAGGCGGTGGAGGACTTCACCGACGTGCTGAAGCCAGGCGGAAGACTGGCGATAATAAGCTTTCACTCTCTGGAGGACCGGATAGTAAAGGATTACTTCCAGAAGAGGCTAAACCCCTGCACCTGTCCCCCGAGCTTCCCGGTCTGCGTCTGCGGCAAGGTCCCGGACATCAGGAAGATCAACGGAAAGCCCATTACAGCAGGAGATGCGGAGCTGGAGGAAAATCCCCGCTCAAGAAGCGCAAAGCTCAGGATAATAGAAAAACTGGAAACTCCAAAAAAGATAAGTTACAGCTAAGCGGGCGGCGGATGCCGCATACAGGAACGATCACGGATGAGGGCTCAAAGCATAGACAAGTTCAGAATTATATGCCTGATGATAGCAGTGGCCATCATTTTCATCGCTCTTATAGGCATCAACGCGTACAGCGCAAAGCTGCAGTTCGAGATCAACACTCTGAACAAGCAGATCCAGGAGCATCAGCGCAACATCCAGAACCTGGAGGTAAAGATCAAAAGCGCAAGCAATATCAACAATCTGGAGCAGAAGGCTCTGGATCTTGGACTGGTCTACCCGGACTTCGACGCCATCAAGTACCTGGAGAAGACCGAGCCCATAGAGGAGTTCGCGCTGGCCCTCAAGGAGGCTATCTACTAGGATAAATACGGCGGCGCCCCTGTGCGCTGCCATTTTTTTAATATGGACGAAAAGAAAAAGACCCGGAGCAGAACATCAAAACAGAACAGGGCCAGGCTGCTGACAGCCTTCGGCCTTGTTTGCGTGTGCTTTGTGGCTCTTGCCATCAGAATGGGCTATCATCAGATCTACAAGGCTGATGAGTATGCTCAGAAGGCTGTCCGTCAGCAGACCAGCGACAGGGTGGTCACCGCCATCAGAGGCTCCATCGTGGACATCAACGGCAGCGAGCTGGCCAAAAGCGCCACCACCAACACCATCTGGATACGCCCCGACAGCGTAAAGGGCAACGGAAGCAGCGAGGCGGAAAAGATCGTCAATACTCAGAACGAGGCAACAGTGCTTTCCGAGATCCTGAACATGAGCTATGACGAGGTCTATTCGGTAATAACCTCCGAAAAAAAGCTGCTGAAGCTGGCCAAGAACGTGGATAAAGAGGTGGCGGATCAGATAAGAGCCGTCATAAGCGAAAAGGACAGCAAGATCGTGGGCATCGAGATCGTGGAGGACGCCAAGCGCTACTATCCTCTGGGCGCCTTTGCCTCCCAGATCCTTGGCACCACCACAGACGATAACACAGGCCTCACTGGCCTTGAACGCTACTACAACAGCTATCTGGCTGGCCTGAACGGCCGCTGGATAACCACCAAGGACACCAGAGCCAATTCCCTGTCCTACGGCACCAACAAGTATTATTCCGCGGAGGACGGCTACACCCTGCGCCTTACCGTGGATGAAAATATCCAGTACATCGTGGAGCAGAAGATCGCGGAAGGCCTGGAAAAAACAAAGGCCCAGAGAGTAATGTGCATCGTGATGGACCCAAAGACCGGTGCCATTCTTGCCATGGCTCAGACCAATGAGTACGATCCAAATAACCCCAGAGACCCGGCCCCGGGAGACGAGGAGGCCTTTGCCGCCATGACCGAGGCGGAGAAGGTGGATTACTGGAACCGCAACTGGCGCAGCTTTTGCATGAGCGATGTCTACGAGCCCGGCTCCACCTTCAAGCTCATAACCACCTCCATCGCCCTGGACGAAGGTGTCACCTACATTCAGGACCGCTTCTTCTGCCCCGGACACATAAAGGTGGCGGACAGCGACCTTCACTGCTGGAACTATCCGGCAGCCCACGGCACTGAGAATCTGCCCCAGGCGGTGCAGAATTCCTGCAACGTTGCCATGGTGCAACTGGTGCAGAGAATTGGCTTTACAAAGTATTTTGATGGTCTGGATCGCTTTGGAATAACCGAAAAGACCGGTATCGACTATCCGGGCGAGGGCGGCAACATCATCCAGTCCAGAAGCAGCGCAGGTCCTGTGGGCCTTGCAACCATGAGCTACGGCCAGGGTATTGCAGTAACACCCATCTCCATGATAACGGCCATCTCCTCCATAGCAAATCAGGGGAAGCTGATGCAGCCCCACTTTATGGACGCCCTGCTGGATACGGAAGGCAATGTGGTGGAGCAATATGTGCCCGAGATCAGGAACATAACCATCTCAGCCCAGACTGCGGCGGATATGCTGGAGATAATGGAATCCGTGGTAAGCGAAGGCGGCGGCGGAACCGCCAGGATAGCCGGCTACCGCATTGGAGGAAAGACCGGCACCGCCAGCAAGCCCATCCCCGGCGGCTACTCCAAGACGGACATCTTCGGCTCCATGATAGTTGTGGCGCCCCTGGAGGACCCTCAGTTCGTGTGCCTGGTAATAGTGGATACACCCAGAGTCGGCAAGTACGGAAGCACAACGGCAGGTCCCATCTGCAAGGAGATAATGCAGGACCTGTTTGTCTATAAGGACATCAAGCCAAATTATACAGAGGCCGATCTAAAGGCCAAAAACCGCAGCTACGTGACCATTCCGGACGTCTCCGGAAAGAGCATAGAAAATGCCATAGGCATACTGGCCGGCAAGGAGCTTTCCTGTGTGGTGAGCCCGGAGCTGGAAAACTACGAGGAGCTGACGGTGGTGGACCAGTACCCCAAAGCAGGGGAGACTGCACCGAAGAATTCAACAGTTACGCTGTATTACGAGTAGAAGGCGCTGCCGGAAGGCCAGCGTCTCTTCTGCTGAAAACAGAGAAATAAAGGGGATGAAACATATGGTAAAAACAAGCGCAGAATTTCTTGCAGAGGCCTGCGGAGGGAAGCTTCTTGGAGCTGAGGGGCTCTTCGCTTCCGACGTCAGGATAGATTCCAGGGAGTGCCGTCCCGGGAGCATGTTCGTTGCAGTCATCGGCGATGTGAATGATGGTCACCGTTTCCTTGAGGGAGCCTACGGCCTCGGCGCCAGGATCTTTCTTGTCTCTGAGGAGGAGCCTGCCAAGGCTCTGATGAAGGCCCACAGCGATGCCTGCTGCATTCTTGTACCAGATACGGGCAAGGCCTTCGCGGACATGGCTCTGGCCTATATAAACCAGTGGAAGCCCATAAGGATAGGCATCACCGGAAGCACCGGCAAGACCTCCACCAAGGCCCTTACAAAGGCCGTCATGAGCGCAAAATACAATACCGTATGCAGCGAGCGGAACTACAACACCCACCTTGGCATCTGCATGACCTGCTTCCTGGCGGGGCCGGATGTAGAAGCTGTGGTTTTTGAGATGGGTATGGACAGGAAAAACGAGCTTTTTGAGTACACCTCCTGGCTCAGGCCTGAGATCGTGATGATAACCAACGTGGGTGTGGTCCACATGGAGAACATAGGAAGCAGGGAGGGCGTGGCAATTGAGAAGCTTAAAATCACAAGCCATCTTGAAGCTGGCCAGCCTTTGCTTTATAATTGCGACAGTCCCTTCTTAAACGAGAAGGATATCAGGAGGCTGGCACCCGGAAACTTCCCGATCTACGCGGTGGGAGAAGGCCCGGAGGCCAGGCTTAAGCTGTCGAATATCGTGGACAAGGGACTGGATGGAATAGAATTCGATCTTGACGATCAGCACTTTGTGCTTCCCTTCCCGGGGGCTCACAATGCCCACAATGCGGCTCTTGCGGCGGCCTGCGGACTCCACTACGGCATAAGTCTTGAGGAGGCTGCGGAGACTCTTCCTTCGGCTGAGATAGAGCACAAGCGCATGGATGTGTACAGAGGCAGGGGCATTACCCTAATAGATGCCAGCTACAACGCCAACCCGGACTCCATGGCTTCCGCTGTAAAGACTCTGGCAAAGTCTGAGGGCAGGCGCAGGATAGCCGTCATCTCCGACATGAGGGAGCTGGGCTCCGCATCTGACGATTCTCACCTTGCCATAGGAAAGCTCTGCGCGGATGAGGGTATAGATATGCTGGTGGCCATAGGCGACAACAGGGCTCTCTACGTTATGGGAAGCCGGATGGGAAGCTCCTCCGTTTCCGCCATGTGCTTTGCGAATACCGGCGAGGCGCTGGAAAGCGTGCCCGGGCTTCTTAAGGAAGGGGATACAGTCCTTGTTAAGGGCTCTCTTTCCACAGAGATATATAAGCTGGCAGATAAGATCAGAGAATTACTGGTGAGTGAATAATGAATTACGTACACTTGATAACGATATTCGGGCTTTCAGCCTGCCTTTCAATGGTGCTGACAGGGCTTGAGATACCCATGCTGCAGCGCCTTAAGGCGGGACAGAGCATAAGAGAGGAGGGCCCCCAGGCTCACCTGGCAAAGGCGGGAACTCCCACTATGGGTGGCATAGCCATGCTCATATCCCTTGCAGTGGCATCTCTTCTGGCCTTTTTCGCCTTCGGTGCAGGCTCCGAGATGCTTGTGATCCTTCTGGTTACCCTGGCCTACGGTCTTATCGGCTTCAGAGACGATTATATCAAGATCATGCAGAGGCATAACGAAGGCCTGACACCCAGACAGAAGATAGTGCTGCAGATCGGCGCGGCGCTTGTTTTCAGCATCTACGAGTATTTCTGCAATCCTGCGGCAAGAGCCATCGTTCTGCCCTTTTACGGCGGAATAGATCTGGGCTGGCTCACCATACCCTTCCTGGTATTTGTTATGGTAGCCATGACGAATGCCGTAAATCTTACGGATGGTCTGGATGGGCTGGCATCCAGCGTCACCGCTGTCGTGGCACTCTTTTTTACCGTCATCTGCGCCATCTGGTTCGGAGGCGTAAAGCTGAAGGCCGGGATATATGCGCCCTCCCACGATTCCGCCTATTTTGCGGCGGCGATAATGGGTGTCTGCATAGGCTTCCTTAAGTACAATCATCATCCCGCAAGGGTATTCATGGGAGATACGGGTTCCCTTGCCCTTGGCGCAGGCCTTGCCGCCCTTGCCATAAGCTGCGGAGCGGAATTCTTCCTGCCCATAGCAGGCGGCATCTACGTGGCCGAAGCACTGTCAGTCATCATCCAGGTCTTCGTTTTCAAGACCCAGAACGGCAGAAGATTTTTCAGAATGGCTCCTCTGCACCATCACTACGAGCTTGGAGGATGGTCTGAGGTCAAGATAGTGACTGTATTTTCTATTGTGACTGCCGCGCTCTGCTTCATAGCACTGATGGGCATCAGAGGAAGGTAAGGCAAGACTCATGAGCAGGATACTGGTCGTAGGACTTGGAAAATCAGGTATCTCCGCGGCGAAGCTTCTTTCTGCAGGCGGGGATGTGAGCGCCTGGGACGGAAAGTCCGAGGATAAATTCGATAAGGAAATGGTGGCAGAGCTGAGGGCTCTTGGGGTCTCCTGCATTTTTGGCGAAAAGCCTGCAGGACCCTGGGATATGCTCATACTAAGCCCCGGCGTGCCCCCATGGCTGGACTTCATAGAGGAGGCAAGAGCCGCGGGGGCGGTGGTCACCGGCGAGCTGGAGCTGGCCTTTCAGATATGCAAAGGAAGCTTCCTTGCCATAACAGGGACCAACGGCAAGACCACGACCACGACCCTTCTCGGAGAGATAGTTAAGGAAGCCGGGCTTCCCTGCGAGGTAGCGGGAAATATAGGTCTTCCCGTGACACAGGTGGCAGCGGAGGCCGCGCCCGGGACCCTCATGGTGACTGAGGTATCCAGCTTCCAGCTTGAAAGCATCATAAGCTTCAGGCCCCATGTGAGCGCCATCACCAACATCACCCCGGACCACATGGACCGTCACAAGACCATGGAGGAGTACCGGAGGGTAAAGCATCTGGTGCACAAGAACCAGACAGCGGAGGACTATTACGTGTTCAACGCCGATGATAAGGAACTGGCGGAGGAGAGCCTGAGCCTGGATATTAAGGCGAAAAGGGTGCCCTTCAGCCACAGCCTTTCCGAGGCCGAGCTTAGGCGCTACGCTGCCGGCAGCGGGCTTTACGCCTTCTGCGAGGATGGGGTCATACAGATACGGGACGGAGAGAGCAGAAAAATAATCTGCCCTGCGGCAGTGCTTCAGATCCCGGGAACTCACAATCTGGAAAACGCTCTCTGCGCCGCGGCCATGGCCTACTGCGCAGGTATAAGCACGGCCACCATTGCAAAGGTATTCAGCGAATTCAAGGGTGTTGAGCACCGCATAGAATTCGTAAGAGAGATAGACGGAGTCCGCTATGTGAACGACTCCAAGGGCACCAACCCCGACTCCACTGAAAAGGCCATAGAGGCCACAAAGCCAGGCATCCTGCTGATAGCGGGAGGCTATGACAAGGGCTCGGACTTCAAGGAGCTGGTGGGAAAATTCGGCGGCAAGGTTAAAAAGCTTCTGCTGCTTGGGAAGACCGCTCCAAAGTTCGCGGAGGATGCCAGAGCCTGCGGCTTCCCGGAGGCTGACATGGTATTCTGCAGAGACATGGAGGAGTGCGTCGCGAAGGGCAGGGAGCTTGCCTCTCCCGGAGATACGGTGCTTCTTTCTCCCGCCTGCGCCAGCTGGGACATGTACACCAGCTACGAGAAGCGCGGTGAACATTTCAAGGACATAGTAAACAGACTTTAAAATGGCAGACAAGCTGAACGAACTGAAACAAAAGGCCAGAAAGGCTCAGATAAAGGCACAGAAGCGCACCGACGGAGATTTCATGATCGTGGTGTTTGTTATGGCGCTTACCCTTTTTGGTCTTATCATGATCTTCAGCTCCAGCTATTATCAGGCCCTGAGCAAATCCGGAGATCCACTGAAATTCCTTAAGGAGGCTGCCATGTGGACAACTCTTGGCTGGGTCGTGTTCCTGTTTTGCGCCAACATCGACTACCGCTGGTTCAAGCTGGCTGGCATACCGGCCATCGCTGTCGGCTTCATCCTCCTGCTGCTCATCTTCACGCCCCTTGGCAAGACCATAAACAACGCCACAAGATGGCTGGATTTCAAGCTTTTCACTGTAATGCCCGGAGAGGTCATGAAGACCTGCGTAATACTCTTCTTTGCCTACTATCTGGCGAAGGATCCGGAGAAGATAAAGAGCTGGACCAGGGGCATTATACCCCTTGGGGCCATCGCAGGAGCTGCCTTCTTCCTGATATATAAGCAGCCCAATTTCTCCACCGCGGGCCTGGTGGTTCTGATCTGCGCGGGCATGATGTTCGTGGCGGGACTTTCCTGGTGGCTGGTGGGATTGGCTCTTGGAGGCGGCGCAGCCCTTTTTGTACTGATAATAAATCTGTCTCAGGCGGCGCACATAAGGGAGAGGGTGGTGACCTTCTTCGATCCCTTCAAGGACGCTCTTGGCAGCGGATACCAGGTGGTGCAGGGTCTGCTGGCCTTAGGCTCCGGCGGCATATTCGGCGTGGGCCTTGGGAAAAGCGTTCAGAAGACCCTTTACCTGCCTGAGCCCCAGAATGACTTCATTCTGGCCATCATAGGAGAGGAGCTGGGCTACTTCGGCGTGCTGGCGCTGATGTTCGTGTATCTGCTCCTTATCTGGCGCTGCTTCAAGGTCTGCGTCAGCATCAAGGACTACTACGGGATGATGCTGGCCACAGGAATAACCCTCCATCTGGCCCTGCAGGTGATACTGAACATCGCCGTCGTAAGTGCCTCCTTCCCGCCCACGGGAGTAATCCTTCCCTTCGTGAGCCAGGGCGGAAATGCCAGCGTACTGTTCCTCATGGAAATGGGTATACTTTTCAATATTTCAAGGCATACTGAAAATGCCAAGGTCAGAGAGATATAAGGGAGCTGCCATGAACGTTATAATGAGCTGCGGCGGCACAGGCGGACATATCTATCCTGCCATCGCCATCGCCGACAAGATAAAAGAACATCACCCGGATGCCAATATACTGTTCATCGGGACAAAAAAGGGCATGGAAAATTCCCTGGTGCCTGCAGCGGGCTATGAGATCAGGGGCATCGACGCTTCAGGCATCGACCGTCACCATCTTGTGAGCAACATAAAGACCCTGCGGGACGCCATGAAGGGCAGCCAGGAGGCCTATCATATCATGAAGGATTTTAAGCCGGATGTGGCCATCGGAACCGGCGGCTATGTTACGGGCAGCGTCATCATGACGGCCTCAAGGCTCGGAGTTCCCTGCTACATACACGAGCAGAATGCTGTGGTGGGCGTTTCCAACAAGATGCTGGAGCGCTACGCGACCAAGGTTTTCATAAGCTTTGAAAGCAGCAAAGACCAGTTCCGGCACCCGGAAAAGACTGTGCTCAGCGGCAATCCCATAAGATCCGCCTTTAAGGTGCTTGACAAGGCTCAGTGCAGGCAGGAACTGGGGTATTCCGAAGAGGACCGCATCCTTCTGATCTTCGGCGGCAGCCTCGGAGCTGAAATAATAAACAAGGCAGCCTTAAGCTTTTCTTGCGAAACTGCAGCTGATGGTATAAAATTAATATTTATTACAGGCAGACGTTATTTTGACGAGATCAAGGCTGAGTACGATGCCAGGGGCGGGGTGCCCGAAAACACCAGGCTGCTGCCCTATGCGGACAACATGCCAACCCTTATGTGCGCCTCGGATCTTGTGGTGAGCAGAGCCGGAGCCATCGCGGTATCCGAGCTTCTTGCCTGCGGAAAGCCCAGCGTGCTCATCCCGTCGCCCAACGTCACCAACAACCACCAGTTCCACAATGCGAAGGCTGTGGCTGACAGCGGCGCCGCGCTCCTGCTTCAGGAAAGCAGCATGAAGGACGATCCGGAGCTCTTTTCCGGAAGCGTCATTTCCCTTCTGGAAAGCCCCGAAAGACTAAATGCCATGTCGGAGGCCGCAGTGAAGATCGCAAGACTGGACGCAGCTGACATCATCTATCAGAATCTGAATATTTAGTCATCAGGACATGGACAATAAGCCGGAGACCGACTACGAGGAGATCGAGGAGATCGAAGAGGAAGAAGAGGCTGACGACTACCTGACCGGAGAGGAGCTGTCGGGCTACGAGTCCGCCATCTACGAGGACGAGCAGGATAAGGTCAGAAAGAAGAGCAAGAAAAAGAGGAGGAGAAAGAAGCATCCCTTCCTCAGATTTTTGCTTTTTTGTGCTGTATGCGTCGGACTGTATTTCTTCGCCAGGTCCGATTTCTTCACCATCACTGATATCGAGGTCAGCGGCAACCGTTATTACACCAAGGCTCAGGTGGTGGAGATATCCGGTCTTAAGACGGGCTATAACCTTTTTGAGACCAAGACCATCGACGCAAAGGACGCTCTGCTCAGCGACCCATACATAAGGCTGGCAGAGATCAAAAAAGTGCCCAGAGGCACCATAAAAATAAACATTGAGGAGAGGCTGGAGTACGCAGCCGTGCCCTATGGAGAGGAGTTCATACTCATCGACGCGGACGGCATGGTGCTGCGGCTTACTGATCAGGAGCCGGTGCTTCCTCAGCTGCTTGGCATGACCATCAACGAGATGCAGCCCGGAAGCCCCCTGAAGGTGGAGCAGGCCTATCTTCTGAATGACACCCTTTCGATGATATCCGTAATGGAGGA
>JAEEGI010016899.1_pt1 | contig 15027 bp, 10 predicted proteins | sample 8958751 | NCBI WGS metagenome assembly JAEEGI01 (sample SAMN16246545, study PRJNA631951) | gut metagenome | biome: gut microbiome; feature: rumen; material: KS-attached | host: Bos | place: Iran: Karaj | collected 2018-10
GCAGTCTTCGATGTCCAAAGGGTGGAAATGAAATCGGTCTTTCAGGAATTCAAAGTCTTCTTCCGTTGGGTTGTTGAGATGACGCCAAGTCAAGTCCCCGATTTTCAGGCTGTTAATCATAGGCCTTCCCCCTTTCTTTTAAGTGAATACTATGTTTACATCGGCGCAAAATTTGTTTCGCGCCGCGAAAATAGTGTTTTTTGTTGAAAAAGGGAGAACAAAACTTGCAAAAAATGCAATTTTGTGTTTTTCGCTTTCGCCTGTAGTTTAGTTGGATTTGCCATTCGACCACCAAGAGGTCTCGGATGTGCAACCCGTTTTACTTCCACTCGAACGTGTTGATCATGTGGTCGATGTCTTCGCGGATGAAGTTGATGACAGGTTGCATTGAGTCGTTGTCGGGTTTGAAGTTGAAGTAGAGGGCGCCACGCACAAAGTTGCTCGTGCTGTCGGTGAGGTAGAATTGCATTGGGGTGGCCACGCCTTTGCCGTCCATCTCGATGAAGAGGCCGTAGACGTGGTGCTCGTCGTTGCAAATCAGGCTGTCGCGAATGCCGTTGGCTTTTTGCAGGTGTTTGGTGACCATGGTATGGACGTCTTCCAGATACTCGCCCAGATTGCCGTCAACGGGTTTGTGTGTCAGATGGATGGACCCTTTGAATGAAGGCATCTCGATATTGACCCAGTTTTTCTCGTTGGGAGAGTAGGGGTCGGGGGTGACGAGAGCGTATTGTGGGCAATCGAAGCTGTAGCGTTCGATAGTGTCGACGTGGGTGTAGGCTTTCTCAGGCAGATCGATGCGGAAATAGCCGCGCGGCTTGGGCAAGTAGGTCGTGTCGTTATTGCATGAAACAATAAAACATGCCAAAACCACGGTTGCCAGAAATAGTATTAACTTGTTGGTCTTCATTTTTTTTATTTGGTCGGTCCTTCGACAGGCTCAAGGACCTTAGGTTGCTGAACCTGTCGAAGCACCCGTTTATTCTTCTTCAAAAACTACTTTTACTTCCTTGATGCGTTTGGTGTCGGAATCGGTGATCTCCATGTGGAATTTCTCGAAGTTGAACTTGAAACCGACTTCAGGGATGCGGCCTTCGATTTCGAGGATGAGTCCTGCTAGAGTGTCGGCTTCGCCTTGCATGGGCTCAAAGTAGTCCTCGTTGACGCCGAAAACCTTGCAGAAATCGACGATGCTGGTCTGTGCCTTAAAGAGATACGAACCGTCGTCGAGCCTTTTGTAATGCTCCTCCACATTTGCCTCGTCGAACTCGTCATTGATCTCGCCTACGATTTCTTCGATGACGTCTTCCATGGTGATGAGGCCAGAGGTGCCACCGTATTCGTCGACGACAATGGCGATATGGATCTTTTTCTCGCGGAAGTCTTGGAATAAGTCGTTGATCTTGCGGTTTTCAGGCACGAAGAAGGCCGGGCGGATGAGCTTTTGCCATTCGTAGGACTCTGCGTCTAAATAGGGCAGGAGGTCTTTGACGTAAAGGATGCCTTCCACCTTGTCTAAAGTCTCGTCGTAGACGGGGATTCTTGAGAATCCGCTCTTGATGACGACGGCAAGCATGTCGGTGAATTCCATGTCGTGTTCCACGCCGATAATGTCGACTCGCGGTATCATTACGCCGCTCACTTCTTTCTCGCTGAACGAGGCGATGCCTTTCAGCATCTGTTTCTCGTCCATTGGGGTCGACTCTTCAGTGGCGATGTCGACGGCGGTGGAGAGGTCTTCCATCGAGATTTCGCCTTTTTTCTTCTCCAAGTGCTTGTCCATGAATGAAGTGGAGTTGACCAACAACTTGCTCAGAGGCTTGAACAAGCCATTGAGGAAACGAAGAGGGCGCGCCATGAAGCGGGCCACCTTGACAGGGCGCTTGCTGGCGTAGATTTTCGGCGTGATTTCGCCCACAATCAATATCAATGAGGTGACGATGACCACTTCCAAAAGGAAAGCAGCCACGGGGTAGTTTTCCATGTCGAACAACTGGGTCATGACATAGGTGGCTAGCAGGGTGATAGTGACATTGACGAAGTTGTTGCCAATCAATATGGTGGCCAGAAGCGTCTTGGGTCTCTCGCGCAGTTTTAGCACGAGTTTGCTCTTGGCGTCGTCGCGCGACTCAAGGTTGTCGATGTCGGCGGGTTGCAAGGAGAAAAATGCCGTCTCGCTGCTCGAGATCAAGGCCGAAGCGATGAGGAGCAGGCACAATACGACCAATCCTATGATGGCGTTAGCAGTAAATCCGGTGAAAAAGTTGCTTAAAACAACGTTAAGGAGTCCTATGAGAGGGTCAGGGTCGGGTGTTTCCAAAGCTCTGTGTTTTACGTTTTGCGCGGCAAAATTAGAAAATCTTTAGATTCGACGACACGAAGTGAGTCAAATTATTCTGCCATGGCGCATATTTGTGTTAAAATGGCAGGTCATTGCCTTCGTCTTGTGTAGGCGTTTGGGGCGTGTAGCCAGGAGCAGGCTCTGGGGCAGGAGCATAGGGTTGGCCATAAGAGGATTGTGCGGCAGGACGAGCGGGTGCCATTTGCATCATTTTGTCGGCAATGACTTCCGTGACATAGCGCACGATGCCTTGTTGGTCGGTATACTGGCGGGTGCGCAGTTTGCCTTCTACATACATGAGGTCGCCCTTTGAGTAGTTGCGTCGTCCATCCGCGATGTCGTTGGCCAGATTGCCCCAAACGACAATGTTGTGCCAGTCAGTTTGTTCCACCCAGTTTTGGTCGCGGTCGCGATAGCGTTCTGAGGTGGCCAAAGTGGTCGACACTTTTTTGTTTCCGTTTTCAAAAGAGGTCACTTCTGGGTCTTTTCCGAGGCGGCCGATAAGGATGACTTTGTTCAAACTTGCCATAAGATACGATTTTTAAGTGTTTAAGTATAAGTCTATTAAGCGTGGGATGGGGTAGTTTCCCAAGTCACTTTCAGGGACCAAAAATAAGTCTTTTGTTTGAATCTGCAACAATTCTTTGTCAAGTTTTATTTCGATGAATTGCGCAAGGATGGTGCGGTGGGTCAGTTTGTGGGTGAAAACGGGTGAGGTCTTGGCAATGGTAAATGCGGTGTCGCCAATGATTTGTTGGAACTCTTTTGACGCGATGGTTTCTTCCACTGTCATAGGTCCTGGACTTTCGATGCAGGCGAAGTCGTAGAGGTTGCGCCAGATGTCGTCGGCGCTGCGCTTATGGAGATAGATGCTGTCGTTTACCCTGAGAACCAAATAGTTGAAATGCCTTGTCGTGACTTTCAGTTTGTCCAATTTGACGGGACGTTGCAACACGGTTTGGCGTGCGAAGGCGAGGCATTGGGCTTGCAAGGGGCATAGCAAGCAGTTGGGGTTCTTGGGCGTGCAGTGCAGGGCGCCAAATTCCATCATGGCTTGATTGTGGAGCCCTGGGCATTCGCGGTTGAGGAGCTCGTCGGCAAGGCGCGCGAACAGTTTTTGGCCTTCGCTAGCATTAATAGGTGTGTCGATGTCGAAGAGTCGGGCCAAGACACGGTACACGTTGCCATCGACCACGGCATGGGGCAGGCCGAAAGCGATGGAGGCAATGGCGGCAGCGGTGTAGTCGCCGATGCCTTTGAGTTTTCTAAGTTGCTCGAAATCAGCGGGGAAATTGCCTTTGTATAGCGATACGACCTGTTGTGCGCATTGGTGCAGGTTGCGGGCGCGAGAGTAATAGCCGAGGCCTTGCCACTGCTTAAGCACTTCTTCCTCAGAGGCGTTGGCGAGGTCGGTCACGGTGGGCCAGCGGTCAATGAAGCGGAGGTAGTAGTCGCGTCCTTGGTTGACGCGTGTCTGTTGCAGGATGACCTCAGAGAGCCATACTTGATAGGGTGTGGGGTGATTCCGCCAGGGCAAATCGCGCTGATTCTGGCCGTACCAATTAATTAAGGTGTCATGAAGGTTGCTCATCGTGTCTTAAGAGGGCGAAATTCTTTATTTATAACTCATTAGAAGAAAAAAAATGAATTAATTGGCTCTTTGTATTGAAAATGTTCGTACCTTTGCCGCAAATTTACAACAAACAAACTAACTAACCATAAAATAAGAGTAAAAAATGACTAAAGCAGAGATCGTTGCTGAAATTGCAAGCAAGACTGGCATTGAGAAAGGTGCTGTCCAGAATGTTGTTGAGAACTTCATGGAAGTTGTGAAGAACGCCATGGCCAAGGGCGAGAATGTTTATCTGAGAGGCTTCGGCAGCTTCATCATCAAGACGAGAGCTGAGAAGACTGGCCGCAACATTGGCAAGAACATCGCCATCACCATCCCGGCCCACAAGATTCCGGCTTTCAAACCTGCCAAGACCTTTATGAGCGCTGTCAAGTAAGCAATAACTATAAAATTCCTATATTATGCCAAACGGAAAGAAACACAAAAGACACAAGATGTCGACTCACAAGCGCAAAAAACGCTTGAGAAAGGACAGACACAAGAAGAAATAAGCTCTTCTTGAGCCTAAACACGACAAATAACACAGCATTGGTTTATCCATTGTTGTGTTATTGTTTTATCAATCAAATTGTTAACCCCAAAGTGAAATCGCTATGTCTGAAGAGCAACAACAAGAGGTTGTGGTAGTGAAGACGGTGACGCGCGACTTGGTCATCAACTCGCACGCTTCGGAGGTTGACATTGCACTCCTGGAAGACAACGTCCTTGTAGAACTACACAGAGAGAAGACCAACAACCAGTTTGCGGTCGGCGACGTTTATCTGGGTCGGGTGAAGAAGATTTTGCCGGGTCTCAACGCGGCATTTGTCGACGTAGGCTATCCCAAAGAGGCCTTTTTGCACTATCTCGACTTGGGTTTGCAGGCCCACACCCTGCTGAAATACAAGAAGCAGGTCACGGGCGGCAACGATGTCGCTATGGACAAGTTCAAGCTTGAGCCAGACCTCCCGAAAAACGGCAAAATCGGCGACATACTCAACGTGGGCGACATGATCCCCGTCCAAATCGCCAAGGAACCCATCCATACTAAGGGTCCGAGAATCACTGCCGAGATTTCGTTTGCAGGCCGCTACCTTGTCTTGGTCCCCTTCTCCAACCGCATTTCCGTGTCGCAGAAGATCCGCAGCAGCGAGGAACGCAATCGCCTGCGCCGTCTCATCCAAAGCATCAAGCCCAACAACTACGGCGTCATCATACGCACTGTCGCCGAAGGCAAGAAAGTGGCCGAACTCGATGCCGACCTGCGCTCGCTCATCGACAAATGGGAGCAATGCACTGTCGAGATGAAGAAAATGACCACCTTCGGAAGGATGGTCAGCGAGATGGACCAGACCAGCGTCATGCTGCGCGACTTGCTCAACGAGTCGTTCACCAACATCCGCGTGAACGACGCAACACTCTGTGAAGAGATACGGAAATACATCCAGACCATTGCCCCGCAAAAGGCCGAAATCGTGCAACTTTACGAAGGCAAGGAACCGATTTTCGACCATTTCAACGTGGCCAAGCAAATCAAAGGCTTTTTCGGCCGCGTGGTCACCATCAAAAACGGTGTCTACCTCATCATCGAACACACCGAGGCCATGCATGTCATCGACGTCAATAGTGGCCACAAACTCAACAAGGACAACACTCCAGAGGAAAACGCATTCCAGGTCAACCTCGAAGCCGCCAAGGAAATTGCACGCCAACTGCGCCTGCGCGACATGGGCGGCATCATCATCGTGGACTTCATCGACCTGCACGAAGCCAAACACCGCAAGGAACTCTACGACGCCCTCGTCGAAGCCATGAAGCCCGACCGCGCCAAGCACACCGTGCTGCCTGCCACAAAGTTTGGCCTTATCCAAATCACACGCCAGCGCGTGCGCCCCGAGACAGAGGTGCAAGTGCAGGAGAAATGCCCCGTCTGCGACGGCGAAGGAAAGATCCGTCCAGCCATCCTCTACATCGACGAAATCGAAAACCACCTTAAGTACCTTATGGTCGACCAAAACGAGAACCACCTCACTTTGCAGGTGCATCCTTTCATCTATTCCTACCTCTGCATAGGTGGCCTGTTTTCGATTCGCCGCAAATGGATGAAGAAATACGGCAAGAAATTTAAAGTGCAGTCAATGCCCGAATTCCACATGCTGCAGTACAACTTCCAAAACGCCAACGGCGACGACATCAAGCTGTAAGGAAGTGCTGCCAAAAAACCTCGAAAAGCCGTCCCAAAGAATGCTGGGACGGCTTTTTTTGCATAAAAAAGTAAGGACATCGGTTTTTGAGGTTGACTACTATATTGTTGATATACAGAAAAATCCGATAAGGACAATCCAAAAAAGTAGGGACATGGCCCCTTGGAGAGCCTCACACCTCTTGACAAACGTTTTTTTGCTATATTTTTGCAATGACGGACATGGGACTTGGGTTTACGAAATCCCCATTGAAACCGTCATTGCGGGCTTGACCCGCAATCCCCTGAGAGAAAGGGATACGTCTTCGCGCACAGGGGATGGCGGATGTTCCTCCGCCATGACGGTAAAGGGAAAAGACAGAGTGACCCACTCAATAGTCCCGCGTAAAAGTAGAAAGCCTATGAAAACGACCTTGAAATCACTCATCCTAATCACAGCAGTCCTTATATTGGCTGCCTGCGACAGCCCAACCAAGCGCCTTGAGCAAGCCCAAACCCTCTATAATGAAGGTGTGCAACTGCGCGAGCAACGCCGCTCCGAAGAGGCCGCCGAGAAGTTCCTGCAAGGGCTGTCCCTCGTGCAGCGTTCTGACAAGACAGCGGAAACAGTCCAATTGGAAGGCCAACTCTGTGACAACCTCGGTGCCATGTACCTCAAACACGGCCTTTTCGAGGATGCATTCAAGCAACATCAACTGGCACTGAATTGTTTTAGGCAGACCGCCGACTCCACTGGCATGATGAATGCCTACCGCAACAGCGGTCGGGCGGTGCGGGCGCAGGAGCAATATACACAAGCCAAGCAATACTACGACTCGGCCTTCCGTGTGGCTACCTTCATCAACGACCAAAACATGCTCGCTGACCTCTACCTCGAGATGGGTCGCGACTATTACATGGAGACGGGCAACTTCGCCAAAGGCATTGAGAGCGTCAACCAAGCTTTGGAAATCGGCCTCGGCGACAACGACACCGACATCGCCCACATGACTTTGGGCATCCTTTATTATTACTCGCGCGAAAACGAGAAGGCAAAGTCCTACTTGAACCAAGCCCTCCGCAGCGAGCGTGCCGGGCTGAAGATGTCGGTATACCAAACGCTTTACGCCATCGCCTATAGCGAGGGCGACTACCAGCAGGCGGTGAAATACCACACGCATTTTTCAGACAACTTGGTGCAAGCCGATGCGGAGCACTCCAGCGAGACCATGCAAAGAATCAAGGCGGAATACGAGTTGAAAGTCCAGCAGAGCGAGTTGGAGAGCCTGCACCGCACCCGCGACCTGAAACTCTATCTGATTATCGCCTTGGCGGTGATTGCCTTGCTCGTCATCCTACTGATTGTGAGGAAGAAAATCAGCGACCACAAGTTGGAGATGGAGCACTTCGGGAGGCAGGTGGAGCGCGACCAGAACCGCATCCACGAGTTGGTGAGCGACATGGAGAACCTGATCCGCACCAACGACGAACTGCGCCGCAGCCAGCAGTCGCTTCCACCGAAGGATTTGATGTCGATCCAGAAAATCTTGACGCGAAACAAGATTATGACCACCGCGCAAGCCCTCACGGAAGAAGTGAACAACGACTCGCTCAACTTCGAGCTGACCGACAACGACTGGAACGACTTCATCAGCCTCACCGACTTGGTCTTCGATGGCTTCTCGCAGCGGCTGTTGCAACTCTACCCCAAACTCAGCAAGTGGGATGTACGCATCTGCTGTCTCTCCAAGAACGGCTTCTCCAACCAAGTGATTTCCATCTTGTTGGACACGCAGACCGACTCTTACTACAAACGCAAAACCCGCATAAAACAGATGAAGATGGACCTCGGGGATGATAATCGCACTTTTGAGGAAATCGTCAATGCTGTATGATTGGATCGGCCAAGGCCGAGAAATCATAGAAAAATCATTATAAAATCACTCAAAATCAAATAAATATATTTTCAAAAGATTTTCAACTTATTTTTGAAAGATTTCTTGCGAAGCAATAAAATTAGAAATACAAAGTAATAACAATCAAATAATTAGATCTATGAAAAGATTAGTATTAACATTGGTGATTTCGCTCGCCTTCGCGCTTGTTAGTATGGCGCAAGCCTCGTTCACATTTGACGATGGTATTCTTTATGGATGGACCACCATCGATGCGGATGGCGACGGGAATAACTGGCAACTATCTACTAATGGTGGATTGTCTGGCAATGTTTCTGATGGGTTGGTGCTGTCTTATTCTTTGGATGGCGCTACTGGAGATTCCTTAACGCCAGACAATTACTTCGTTTCGCCCCGAGTGACCTTGAGCCAAGAAAACAGTTATATTTGTTTCTATGCTCGTGCTTTAGATGAGTCACATCCAGCTGAACATTTTGGTGTAGCCATTTCCACTACGGTAAACAACGACCCTTCGGCTTTTACTATGTTGCAGGATTGGACACTTCATGTTTCCCTTTATCCAGATGAATGGATTTTTTACACTGTTGATTTAAGCCAGTATGCTGGTCAGGAGGTCTATCTTGCCTTCCGTCATTACCCTTTGAATGGAATGGTAGAATCCGCTGTCCGCATAGATGACATCTATATTGAGGGTGAGTTGATTGATGGGCATGAAATATGGAATCCTTTAAATCTTCCGGGTACATTAAAGGGGGTAAATGCCCAAGGCGACCTGTACAGTATAAGTTCTGATACTTATCCTGCCTCATTGGTGCGCTCTCATGACGATGGCGAGACATGGGAAACCGTATTCACCGACAGTTTCGGAAACATGGCTATCGGAGACAAAGGCAGGATATTCCTGATATGCGACCGCATCGTCAATTACTCCGACGACAATGGCGACACATGGCAGCAGACTTCACCTATTAATAATGATACAGGCTACAACTGGTTCAGTTGCATGGATATGCGCTCCCCATCAAACGACACGCTTGTCGGTTATTCTTCACCCTATTTGATTTGGACACTTGATGGTGGTGCCACTTGGGACTCAACTCGCATAGCCATCATGGAAGACCACCAAGAAATCAGCGACCTACTCGTCAATGAAAACGGTGATGTGTATGTTAGCATTTGGTATTATGTCGGGTCTAACATCGGTGTTTACCATTCCACCCTTTCTGATATGCGCAATTGGGAACTTGTTGCATTTCAGGGTTATAGCGTCAGGGACATGGATTTTGACCCTGATGGCAATGTGGTTTGCGGTGTTTATGGAGGTTTTTCTGGCTTTGAGCATATACCTGGCTTTTATGCTGTTCATGCCAAAAATGTTGGAATTGCCGACAATGGCATTGTATACAGATGGAATATGGCTGAAAATAATTCGGCTGTTTTGGCCTATTCCTTTGACCACGGAGAAAACTTTACCGAAATAGGAGAAGCTCTTCCTTTAGCTGAGCCTGCTCCTGGTGGCGAGGACGGTTTCCTTTCCAAAGGTCATGACAATCATTTGTACTTTTACGGCAATGGACTGTACTATAAGAGCCGCAGAAATGCTGATAACATCCAAACTAGTGGTGTCTTGACGCGAGTCTCCGCCCCTTATTTCGAGCAAAATGCCAGCGACAACCGCTTGGCCATCGTCAAGGACAATGTGGCTTTATATATAACCGTGAATGGTTATTGGCCCAATCCCGACGCTGATGAGCTCATTGTCAATTCTGCTACCATTCCGTTAGGCTCTGAAATCGAAGCCGTTGGAACTTATTCCATTATGCATGACGAAAATGGCGACAGCTTTAGGGTGTTTGATATTGAGAGACTTGAAAATCCAACATACCAATCCGTTATCGGTTATTTGATGCAAGGATACTTCGATATAGAAAGTACCGATGATGTTTGCGCATGGTACCTTGGGGATCAATCGACTTTTGATGAGATTTATAGGAGATATGGCAAACGATGGATTATCACCATTAATGGAGAAATGCAAACAGAACAAGAACTCCCCGATTTCGATGGCATACAGTTGACAGATTCCATACGATACACCCTAACTGGTATTCCCGACAGTATTATCGACTGCTATGGTCGCACTGTATATCTTCTTGAATTGACCAATGTCATTCCTTACGAACCCAACTTCACCGCCAATGGTTCACTCACTTTACAAAGTGATCTTTACCTTTCCACTCCATGTGTTGATACACCTTGTTTGTTGCTGGATGAAGGAGACCAGAGGCATTACCTTACCCTTGTGGATAAGATGCAGCACAATTATATCAACGACGACCTTTTTGATGAAGGCGTTCAGGCGCAAATCCATGGCATAGAAACTACGCATTATGACCTTTTCGGAGCACCATTCAACACTCTCGACATCCTTGAAATGGAAACCTCTATTGATAGTACTATGGTTGGCGCTGTGGTAAATGTACCTAACCCGCCTATTGGGGCGAATCCTCCTTTTGATTTGGAACTTGCTTTTAAGCACAATGATGTTTTGTACTATACCCCCAATGTCCATGAATGGTTGTATGATTATTGGACGAATACTTCGCTCTATATCTTCCATTACTATAACCTCGACAATGACACACTTTTTGTTGGCAAGGAGGTGACCGCCCAGTTTACGACTTCCAGCATGCGCATTGGCAACAATCTAAAACCTTACTATTGGATCAATCTCAACCACGCGGACTATTACGATTACATAGAGACGCTTCATGGCAGATTGGTTATTACCAATGAGTTGTATGACTATCTGGTTTACGCTTTTGTCACGGATGATAATGAGGCATTTCTTATAGAACCTTATTTCATTGGGGCTGCGAGAGAAAACGAGCTTGTCATAGGCCAAGACACCCTCCATGTAGGCTCTTCGTTCACCGCCACTGGCGAGGTGTTCCAATGGCATAGCTATGATTTTTACAGTCCCTATCAATTCAATGGCATCAATATTCTGGAGATTAGTGACATTGGAGCAACTTTCCCATTAAGTAACGAATGGTATTACGAAATCGAGAACGAGAACGGTAGTATTACCTATCAACACCTTAATCAGTCTGGCGACACTATTGTCAACGATGAGCCGACGCAAATCCTTGTGAAGATCAATACCCTTTACGACAAAGGTCTGCGTGATGAAGTGACGCACGAATATATCCAAGAACGCGACGGCAAGGTGTATTGGTGGAACAAGACCTTGGGCGAGTTCACTGTGCTTTATGACTTCAATGCTGAAGTAGGCAACGAGTGGGAAATCAAAGTGGGGACGGAAAGTATCGTGATGCATGTGGATGCCGTGGAAGATTTCGAATACGAAGGCAAGACCTATCGGATGCTTCGCGTAAGCGATGTGGACGACTACTTCAGCGGCGACATCGTGTGCGGCATCGGCCACCTCACCAGTTTCTTCCCCGAAAGGCTGATGGACAACGGCGACCGTATCAGTGTGGAAGGCCTTCGCTGCTACTGGATTGAGGATGAATTGGTGTTCAAACCTGGTGATGAGGACTGCGACGCAGTCATTAGCGAACTGCACGGTGTGGAGGAGGACGGCCCTTCGACTCCTTTGACGGAATTGGTGATTTATCCTAATCCGACTGACGGTACCTTATTTGTACAGACGTTGCGCGCAACGTCTCTACACGACCAAACGTATCGTATCACCAACGTAATGGGCCAAACCCTATTGACGGGTAAAATCACGGATGAAAACCAACAGATAGATGTTTCATCATTGCCTCAAGGCATGTATTTCATTACCTTTGCAGGTGAGACGCGGAAATTTGTGGTGCGATAACCCTGTAGGGACACACCGCGTGTGTCCACCAACGCAACTGGCGGACGCATGCGATGCGTCTCTACAAAACGGCACTGCGGCTGCCATAATACGACAGCCCTACAAACCGAAACAAATAAATGAATAACAATCAAAAACATACAACCATGAAAAGATTAGTATTAACTTTAGCGATTTGCCTCGGTTGCCTCGGTATCCTTGAGGCGCAAGACAATATTTGGAAACCCATAGACATCCCGGGCACTTTAATGGGTGCAACATCAGACGGAAGTGTTTTCGCCTACTCTGCCCACTTTGACTATGATGAAATCATCCGCTCCCAAGATGAAGGCGAGACTTGGCAGGTCGTGCTAAGTTCCGAACCAAATCCTGATGTCCGTTTTTTTGAAAACGGTTTCGCTATCAGTGAAGAAGGAAGAATTTTTGTTCTCGGAGAGCATCAAGAAGACAACTATGATTTTTGTTTATTCTATTCCGATGACAATGGTGACACATGGCAGCAGACATCTGAAATTCCCTTCTTTTTAGTATCTGGTATGGTGGAGTTCGGAGGGATTACTGCGCCAACCAATGACATTATTGTGTGTTGGTCTTCAGGCGGAGATTTTGCTTGGAGCATTGATGGGGGCGCGACTTGGACATACATATACAAAATTCCCCCTCATGATGGTGGCTTGATGCCCCATGAGCTTTGTGATGTAATCGTTAATGCATCCGGCGATTTATATGCCAGTTATATGCTTTATTCGCAATATCAAGTAGGTCCTATGCGAACAAACATCCTTAATACATCATCATGGCAAGGGTTGTACATGCTTGATGGTGTTATAAAGGATATGGAATTTGGTCCTGATGGCAATGCGTTCTTGGGTATTTGTGGCAACGAGGTATATATTCAAGATGACAGATACTTCATTTTTAGCGGTCAATCAATAGCTGTCTCTGAAAATGGTGTCGTTTACAAATTACGTTATATAGATGATACCCATGCGGTTTTGAACTATTCTCCACACGATGCCAATAACTTTTTTGATGTAGGTGAGGTTATGGAATTACATGAGCCTTATTCCAGTTTGATTCGCGATGGCAACATTTACAAGGGCCAGGACAAGCACCTGTATTTCCACGGTAATGGACAGTATTGGAAGAGCATTCTCAATGCCAACGATATTCCTTCATTGAATGATTGGATTGGGGTATGTTTTTTCGATGAGGCTAGCAACTTGTATTACATCATCAGAGATAACAGCACGGTGGAAGTGACATGGAGTAATGGTGCCCAGTACCAAGGGGCATTTGTAATACCTGAAACTGTCTCTTATATGGGAACTGCATATATGGTTACAGGTATTGAGAAATTGGCGTTTTATAACTTATCGGAAGTGACCATTGTTGATATTCCCGAAACCGTAACTCACATTGGCGATAGGGCTTTTTACCATTGCACGGGGCTGGATTCGATAAACATTTCCAATTCCGTGACTTCGATAGGAAAATGGGCTTTCTCTGCTTGTGAAAGTCTGGAATCCATCTACATACCCAATTCTGTGTTTTCTATAGGTGAACGTGCTTTCTCTAATTGTAATAATCTTAAGTCCGTCCATTTGCCCGAGTCGCTTGAAACAATCGAGCCCTATTCGTTCTATGGATGTTTTGAACTCCAATCGGTAATCCTTCCTGAATCCTTGAAAAAAATCAAAGACTGGGCTTTTAGAGGTTGCTCTCAGTTGACCGAAATTGTTGTTCCTCAAAATGTAGATACCATTTGTAATGATGCTTTTGGGTTTTGTGATAACTTGAGTATGGTTGAGTTGGGACAATCTGTGAATTGCATTGGTTTTGGCGCATTTCGTCCTGATAATCCGACTGGCAGACTAACCGTGATTTGTCATAACCCAAATCCTGCCCAATGTGACCGATATTCATTCCCACAAGCGGAGTATCAAGAAATAGTAATATTGCCTTGTGGGTGTGAAGAGGCTTATCGTTCCGCATGGGCTGACTGTTGGCAAAGTGGCAATTTCGAAGAGGATTGTGGCTTAGTCGGTTCCGAATGGTACTACGAAATCGAAAATGAGGATGGGACGATTACTTACCAATACCTCTATCAGGCTGGAGACACCATCATTCAGGACGAGCCGACGCATATCCTTGTGAGGATTAACACACTTTACGACAAGGGGTTGCGTGACGAGGTGACGCATGAGTATGTCTATGAACGTGACGGCAAATTATATTGGTGGAACAAGACCTTGGAAGTGTTCACCGTATTGTATGATTACGAAGCCGAAGTGGGCGACTATTGGGAAATCATTGTCGGAACAAGACCCATCGACATGCATGTGGACGCGGTTGAAGAAATTGAATACGAAGGCAGAACCTATCGGATGCTACGCGTAAGCGATCCCGAAGACCTCTTTAGCGGCGACATCGTGTGCGGCATCGGCCACCTCACCAGTTTCTTCCCCGAAAGGTTGATGGGCGACGGCGACCGAATGCGCGTGGAAGGTATGCGTTGCTATTGGAATGAAGGCGAACTGGTGTTCAAATACGGCGACGAGGACTGCGATGCGATTTATTCGGAGGTACATGGTATGGATGAGGACGGCCCTTCGACAGGCTCAGGGACCGCAGGGACCTTTACGGTTTATCCTAATCCTACAAACGGCGTTCTCTTTGTAGAGACGCGGCGCGCTACGTCTCTACCAGCGGAAACCTACCGTATCAACAACCTCATGGGCCAAACCGTCCTTTCCGGCAACATTAACGCTGATAACCAACAAATTAATGTTTCGTCATTGCCCCAAGGCATGTATTTCATTACCTTTGCAGGTGAGACGCGGAAATTTGTGGTGCGTTAATCGTGATAAAGGATAACAATCAAAAACACTCAACCATGAAAAGATTAGTATTAACTTTAGCGGTTTTGGCAGGCTTCGCCCTTGGCGGCGTGGCGCAAAATGTTTGGAAAACCATCGGAATGGAAGGCGATTTTCTTGGTGTCTCCGCCGACGGCAGCATTTTTAGCAACTGGGGCTATAGCGGCTTCCATCGCTCGCAGGATGAAGGCGCGACATGGGAACTGAACTATGATCTGAGTTATGTCAGCTCGAATCATTTTTTGGT
>JAEEGI010016900.1_pt1 | contig 15027 bp, 10 predicted proteins | sample 8958751 | NCBI WGS metagenome assembly JAEEGI01 (sample SAMN16246545, study PRJNA631951) | gut metagenome | biome: gut microbiome; feature: rumen; material: KS-attached | host: Bos | place: Iran: Karaj | collected 2018-10
GGGAGAAGAGCGGAGCCGTCTTCGACAAACTCTTTGTCGCCTTCTGGTGGGGCAGTTACATGATGTTCTCGCCCCGACACCCGCATCCCTGGACGGACACCTTCGACCTCGATTACTCCTATTACGCCCCGACTCCCAACAGCAACTCGGGCGTGCTCTCGGTCACCTGGAATCGCATCAACAGCGGCAAGACCTGTTCGCTGCGCATCAACAACGCCGCCTACGGCCAGGGCGTTGAGCGTGACACCTTCTATCCCGTCGACCAGAAGAAGAAATACACCTTTTCCTTCCTTGCAGACAAGATCCCCAATGTCCGCTCCGTCTTCCACATCGACGGCAAACGCTACCTCTGCGAGAAACTGACAGCCACCTTCACCGAAGATGGCATGTCCCACTTAATCAAAGGCACATTCTATAAGGTCGAAGGGTAAGTATAACAGGGGATAGCCTATTCATTCTCTTCATCGAATGCACCTTTGAATTGTTTGGTCTCATCATGTACCTGCATATTGTGCTCTTGGATATAGCGGTTCGTTGTGCTTACATCGCTATGACGGGCTTGGTCTCTAGCAACTACCACGCCCTGCTCGTTAGCAAGGTCACGAATACCACTGTCTTTCAACGAGTAGAACTGGTATTCATCGCTCCATCCTAAAGTCTCACGCATCTTTTTCCAGCGCCTGTTATACTGGTCGGCGTTGCTGCGTTCGGCTGCTGGTCTAAAGTTCTTGCCAAAGAGGAAATGGCTTGTCGGTTTGGAAAGAACATCAAGCTCGATCATCAGCTTGATGATGGTGTCATTCAAAGCCACCTTTGCGCTCTTCTTGTTCTTACTGAAATCCTCACTCACGAACACCGTCTTATCCTTTAAGCAGATGTCGCCCACCTTGAGGTAGGAGAGTTCCGTCGGACGGATAAAGGTGTAATACTCCATGTAGCAGGCCAACAAGAAGTATTTGTCCTCCTTCTGCAGATATCTGCGCATCTGCTGGAGTTTCGTGGGTGATAAATCTTTACGGTGTTTCTTCTTCTCATCTAGTGCTGGAATGCTGTCAACAGGATTATTCGTGAGGTACTTGCGAGAAACAAGGAACTCCGCGAAACTGAAACACCACCCTCGATAATTGTTCCGTGTACGCTCACTCACTCCTCGATCAAGGTAGAGCCAATCCAAGAAGTCATTGATGAATGGCCCATCAAACTGATAGGCGTACTTGATTGGCAGTACACACGATGAGAGATACTGGTTAAGAATGTTCACGCGTGATTGATAGGAATGCTTGGTTTTAGTTCTTGACTTACGCTCAATATATTCCATATACCGAGCAAGACAATCTGATAATAATGTAAAACCACGACTTTCTTGGGTATTTACCCAAGGGTTCCAACCACTACGCAGTTTTCTTAAAGTGGCAGCGATTAGTTCGGCTGCATACTTGCGCCGTTCGCTTATTTTCTCGATGTTGTCAATGTGATATTTCTTGCGTTTCATCTTCCCAGAAATGGGGTCTAACGCAAAGAAATCTATAAACCATTTTTTGCCAGTGTGCAGCCTTGGATAGGTGAAACCAAGTACTTCTGCTGCGCGATTTCTTTCTCTAAAAGACGACATTTTTTTAACATTTTTTGTCGGTTTTCTACCACTTCCAAAAAATGCCAAAGTTCTTAGTCCGTTTTTTTACTGTCTATTCCGTGTCTATGGAATTTTGAAAAATTAGGGCTAACAATCTGATCTCAAGATTGTTAACCCTAATTATGCGGAGAGGACAAGATTCGAACTTGCGGTAGAGTTACCCCTACGGCAGTTTAGCAAACTGCTGGTTTCAGCCACTCACCCACCTCTCCGGAAGCTAGCTGAAAAACTATTTTCAATAGCGACTGCAAAGGTACTGCTTTTTTTGATACCTGCAAGAAAAATCATCAAATTTTTTTCAAAAAATTATTTCGGGCTCTAAGCCACAGTATTCTGAGCTTACATTCATCCAGTATATTTAACATTATTTTCGTGATGTAAACATTTTTTCAGTAATTATTGTATTACTTTTGCGGTGTGATTATAAGAACAACATCATGGGACAAGAGTACATAACCAAAAGATTACCAATGGACGGGCTGCGCGGGATGCGCACACCTTTCTACTACTATGACATGGATCTGTTACGGGCCACATTGTCTGAGGTCAATCGTTTGACAGCCGGCTCGGTGATGCGGGTGCACTATGCGGTCAAGGCCAATGGAAATCCCCGCATCCTGAGCGAGATCAGGGCGCATGGACTGGGGGCTGACCTGGTGAGTGGTGGGGAAATCCAGGCTGCTCTTGATGCCGGATTCCATCCCAGTGACTTGGTGTTTTCAGGTGTGGGTAAGACCGATTGGGAAATCAGGTTTGGGTTGGCACACGAGATTGGCTGTTTGAATGTTGAGTCGATTTCTGAATTGGAAGTGATCAACGAATTGGCTGCCGAAATGGGAACGACTGCCCATATCACCATCCGCGTGAATCCTGATATCGATGCTCATACCCACCGTTACATCACCACGGGCACTGTCGATAACAAGTTCGGCATCAGCTTGGAAGACCTTGACGTCGCGGTCAATCTTGCTCAATCGATGCCCCACATTCATCTGCGAGGGTTGCATTTTCACATCGGTTCGCAAATCACTCAGATGGAACCCTACGTGCTGCTGTGTGAAACGGTCAACAGGCTTCAGGACCACTATGAGGAGCGTGGCATCCGTTTCGAGATCATCAATGTGGGTGGTGGTCTGGGAATTGACTATGACCATCCTGACGAACACCCCATACCTGACTTTGAGGCTTATTTCGGGACATTCAAGCGCGGATTGAGGCTCAGAGACGGCCAAGAATTGCATTTCGAGTTGGGACGTTGCATCGTGGGCGCTTGCGGCTCATTGATTTCTCGTGTAACCTTTGTCAAGGAGAACCGCAGCAAGAAGTTCGTCGTCCTTGATGCCGGCATGAACGATCTGGTGCGTCCTGCCCTCTATCAAGCGCGCCATCAAGTGCAGAATCTGACTTCGGCCAGCGTTGAGATGGAGACTTGTGATGTGGTAGGTCCTGTATGCGAATCCAGTGACGTGTTTGCGCGTGACTGCATGTTACCGGTCACCAGTCGTGGTGACCTGATGGCTATCCGATCGGCTGGAGCCTATGGCGAGTCGATGTCCTCGACCTATAACATGCGTCCGTTGCCACCGAGCGTCTTCTCTGACTCAAAATAGCTCTTTGCTGTGCATGCGTCATGGGCGGTCGCAGGCTGTTCAAGCGGGAGAGCCTCTTGTTTTTAGTTTTTTTTAAATGTCACTATCACAATTTTTTGTATCTTTGCAGCCCGTTAAACAGGCACTCATGCCTGCGATACTAATTTTTTAAAGTCAAGAAAAATGGCAGATATCACAATAGCAGGCGTCATGCGCGCCGGGGCCTATTCGCCCAATCACATTGGTAATGACACGGCTATCTTCAACCTTGTCGCCGAGCAGTTGCGCAAGCGTGGCTGTCAGGTCAATGTCTACAGCGAAGAACAGTTCAATAATCAAGAAATCGAGGAGCCGGTTGTCCTTGCCATGTGCCGTGAGCGTGCCAGCATTGCCAAGCTGCAGCGCCTCGAGGACGAGGGCAAGTTGGTGGTTAACTCGGGCTACGGCATCGAGAACTGCACGCGCGAGCGCATGACCCGCATCCTCTTGGGCAATGGTATTCCTTATCCCGAGAGCCTGATTGTCAATACTAACGAGAACATCAAGGCGCAGCTGAAGAAGGCCGGATTCAAGTCCTGCTGGATCAAGCGCGGTGACTTCCATGCCATGCACAAGGAGGACGTGAGCTATGTGCGTCATCCCGAAGAGGCACAGGAAGTGTTGCAGGAGTACTTTTATCGTGGCATTACCCGTGCCGTCATCAACATCCACCTGGTGGGTGACCTGGTGAAGTTCTACGGTGTGAAAAATTCGCAGTTCTTCTATTGGTTCTACCCCTTTGATGAGGGCCACAGCAAGTATGGCTGGGAAGAGGTGAACGGCCACAGCCAGGGCATCGATATCGACTTGAAGGAGCTTAAGGACATCTGTTCACGCGCTGCCGAGGAGTTGAACGTCGATATCTATGGCGGAGACTGCATCGTTGATCCCGACGGCACTATCCGCATTATCGACTTCAACGACTGGCCCAGCTTTGCACCCTGCCGCAACGAGTCGGCTCCCCACATCGCCAAGGCAGTTCTGGCCCTTGCTAAAGCTCACCTTGGACTTTAATCAATACATTCAAATCACACATCCGCATGACGTTAAAAGAAGAATACCAGGCTTCGCTCAAGTCCTCGGATACCGAGGAATGGTTTGACCTGCATTTTCATCGTCCGCTAGGTTTCTTGTGGGCAAAACTTTTTGAAAAACTGGGCGTGAGTCCCAATGCCATCACCGTGGCCAGCATCTTTATGGGCGTGGCCGGCGGCATCATGCTTTATTTCCACCAGCCGCATCTGGCATGGCTCAACTGGGTGGGCATGTTGCTCATCACGTGGGCCGACACCTTTGACAGCGCTGACGGACAGCTGGCACGCCTCACGCAGCAGTATTCGCGCATGGGCCGCATCCTTGACGGCGTGAGCGGTGACTTTTGGTTTGCTGCCATCAGTTTCGCGCTGGTGTTCAGGGAACTGGACTTCGGCGACAGCCTCACGGGTGAACATTTCTTTGCCTATAACTCCTGGATAATTTGGACCTTGGGTATTTTGTCGGGTATCAGCCATGCCTTGCAGGCTGCAATGGCCGATTGCTACAGGCAGTTCCATCTCTTCTTCCTCAAGGGTCAGCAGGGCAGTGAACTCGACAGTGCCGCCAAACTTAAGGAACAGTATCACCAGCTAGAGTGGGGCAGGAACTTCTGGAGCAAATTGCCGCTGTTCTTCTACAGCGGATATACCGCCAACCAGGAGCGCTGGACTCCCAACATGCAGCGCCTGCGTGCCGCCCTGAATGAGAAGTATGGCGAGAATGGAGTTCCCTCACAGGAGTTCCGTGAATACTTCCGCCAGCTTAGCCTGCCGCTGATGAAGTACACTAACATTCTCACCTTCAACACGCGCATCATTGCCTGCTTCATCGCAGTCATCTGCAATGTGCCTTGGCTGTATTTTGTCTTCGAGATTGTGGTGCTCAACATCCTGCTCATCTACATGGTTGTGCGCCATGAGGGCATTTGCAAGAAAGCCATGGCCGAGCTCAAGTAGTCGTGGCCCTTATTCATAGCGAAAGGTTTTTATTCACTCTCTAAATGACTAATTATGAAAAGGATTATTCTTGTTGCGGTCATGGCTGTCGCGTGTCTGACGATGATGGCCCAGGGCAGGTGCTTCGCCTCAGTTCATGACGCAGACGGTTATGTCAACGTGAGAAAAAGCATGTCCACCAGTTCATCCATTCAACAACGGCTTGATGACGGCGCCTTTGTGTACATCTCGCCAACAGGATCAAACTGGTATCATGTAAGCTTATCTGCTACAGGACCCTATATCGGTTATGTCTATTACGATCGTGTCAGAGTGGTATTCCTCTCTGAGAATAAGTATGAGGCCACATGGCATTTCAGAGTAACGGATTCTGACGGATATACTAATGTGCGCCAGTCGGCAACCACCAAGTCATCGATAGTGAAAAAACTGAAGAAAGGTGAATATTTCGACGGGAAGTATGCAGTTGATGCCGATGGCTGGATAGGCGTTTTTGACAATAAAGGTATCTTGATAGGATTTGTTTACCACACTAAAGTCCAAAGGCTAGCTGTGCTGCAACCTTAAAGCATTAGTCATCTGAATGATACAGCATCAGGGCCCCTAAGGTCATCATAACCTTAGGGACCCTGATTGGTTTGTTTCCTGACTTGTCTTTACTGATTCAGGATCATGTCGATGAGGGAGTTGATGTCGGCGATTGTCACCTCTTTATCTCCATTCACATCAAATATCGGGTCGCTATTGCTGTCCAAAATAGCATCGATGAGGGCATTCACGTCGGCAATGTTCACCTCGCCATCACTGTTCACGTCACCGGGGATGTGGTTGGGTATGGCCTTGATGTTGATGAAATCTTTCCAAATCTCGGCATTGCGGTATATGGAAATGGACTCTTCCGGCACATATAGGGTGGCCAACTCATAGACGTAAGTGCTGAACGTGCTCCAACTGTCGTCGATGACAAATGTCGGTGGCGTCACGGCATGGCAAGTGATAGAGGTCAGTTTCGCGTTGCCAGCAAAGGCTCCATAGCCAATCGACTTGACGCCGCTGCCAATGTTGAGTGTTGTTAGCTCTTGGCATTGCAGGAAAGCGCAGTTGCCGATGGTTTCCACCGAGTTGGGGATATTCACCGTCTTGAGTGCTTGACATCCGTAAAAACCATTGTTGCCGATGGAGGTGACATTGTTGCCAATGACCAGATTTGACATGTTCTCACATTCATGGAAAGCGAAATTACCGATAGTCTTCACACCGTTGCCGATGACCACGCATTGTAAGGCATGGCAGAAGGAGAAAGCATCGTCCCCTAATGTGGTGACCGAGTTAGGGATGTTCAACGCGGCCAGCTTGGAACAGCCTTTGAAGGCATAATTGCCGATCGTTTCCAGATGATTGCCCAGCGTGAGTGTCGTCATCTCGAGGCACCGGTAGAAGGCATACTCTCCGATTTCGGTAACACCGTCACCAATCTTGGCCTGTTGCAGTGCCGGGCACTCATAAAAAGCATACCCGCCAATGGACTTTACCGAGTTAGGGATGGTGATGCTCTCCAGGTCGCTTTCACGGAAGGCGCCTGATCCGATGGCCTCCAAAGATGATGACAGTGTCGCACTCTTCAAGTTGTAGCATTTGTCAAAGGCGTAGTCGCCTATTCTGGTAACTGTGTTGGGAAGGGTGATCTGTCTCAAACTTTCACAAGAGCAGAAGGCATTATCCAGGATAGTATTGAGACCTCGTGATAAAGTGATACTTTCAAGGCTTGAGCATAGCTCAAAAGCTTGGTGTTCGATGGTCTTGACCGATGCGGGAATGGTGATTGATTTCAGGCTGGTGCAGGCATAGAAGGTGAGTGACTCAATAGCTTCGAGTTGATTGCTCAGAGTCACCTCTTCAAGAGAGAAGCATCTCTCGAATGCATAGTAGCCCAATTTGGTAACGGAATTCGGTATGATAATCTTCTTCAATGCACTACAGTCGCTGAAAGCAGCATAATCGATTTCGGTAACAGAGTTGGGAATCGTGATGTTGGTTAGGGCGGTACATCCCGAAAAAGCTGAACTGCCGATTCTCTGTAGCGTGTTGGGGAGTGTCACGCTGGTCAACTCGGTGCACCGCAAGAACGTACACCATTCGAGGCCTACTACAGTGTAGGTCGTTCCTTGATAAGTCACGGTCGACGGGATGGTGACATTACCGGAGTAGGAATTGTAAGTATCATCCTTGTAGGTGACATCGACCTCGTTGGGTCTCCCTTTGCGATAATAAATGCCGCCCACCTCAAAGTCGTAGGCCATGGCCGACGAAGCGGCAATTAACAATGTGAGCGCCAGCAGCGCCATACGGGGAAAGTGTAAAGATTTCTTCATAGTTCAATATCTTTTAATTAGTGGTTAAGAATCATGTCGATAAGGGCATTGACGTCGGCTATGTTGATTTCGTGGTCCATGTTGACGTCGCCGGTTGTGCTATAGTTGCCGCTCAGGATCATGTCGATGAGGGTGTTGACATCGGCGATGTTCACCTCACCGTCACCGTTCACGTCGCCAGGGGTGCCGCCGTCTCGCGAGATGATGATGTGGTCAGGAATGTTACCGTTACCATAATAGATGGCATAGCCATAGCCTACATATTCGGAGACGTAGGCGTCTGCGGGGTAGGTGATGGAGCAATTCTTGAAGGTGATGCCCTCACCGATGCGTTCAACACGCCCTTTGATATAGGCCTCCACATTGTCGAACGTGAGAGCGACATTAACGCCGTTTCCGTTCTCGGCTATGCCGTTGACGGTCTCCAGATAGATGTCCTTGATGGTAAGCCGGGCGCAATAGAGGAAAATGTCAATCCACGTGCTGGAGGTGGAAAGGTTGCCATCACCGGTAATGGTAATGTACTTCATTTCATAACTGTGGGTATAAATTGCCGAGAATCCGTTAGTGAGCAATTCACAATCCCCTTGGACCACGATGGTCGCGTCCTCGGTGACACGGATGGGATAAACGTAATCGTATTTGTTATCGGTGATGTACTCGACCACGGCATTGTCCAAGGTGAGGGTTTTGCTTGCATTGTCCCAGACGATGGTACCGCTCTTGATGTGAGGGCAGTCGAAGTGGCCGTTCTCGTCGGGGGGCACGTCACAGACGGTAATAGTTGCGCTCGCGTTCATCGAGGCGAAAACCAGTGTCAACAGTAAGATGATTTTTTTCATAGTGTTGTCTCTTTTAGGTGGTTGATAGGGTATATGCATCAAGTGCTGCAAAGTTACATTTTATTTCGGTTTTTCAAAAGTATTAGGCACAAAAAGATAAGGCCCTTAAAGTCATTAACGACCTCAAGGACCCTAAAAATCTAAAACCTAAATCTTAATCCTGTGGCATCTGCACGGCACGGACATAGCAGCCATCAATACGGGGAGCCCACATGAACAACCACTTCAGGTTCACTGCAGTAAAGTCCCTGCCATAGGCGTAGAATGTGATTTCCGGATTGAGCTGGCGAGACCAATAGGCGTGTTGGTCTGAGGCGGGCAAGAAAATCCAGTTGCCGTTGGGACCGGTGACCAAACGCCCCTCCACACCGTTTTTGGTCGTCCACTTCCAGGTACAGTATTCCTCCAATTCTGTGAGTTGTTCGTTGCTTGGCATGCGCCACATCGGTCCCATGTTCACCCAGGCGGCATCGTCTCTGGGCTCCAGTTCCGTCAAGTTGTCAACAGTTCCATATTCGCTATCGGTGCAATATTTCGTCAATGTGTTTACGCTGCCGTTGCACCACTTGTAGTTGCTCCAGGGGTTGTCCCAGTCATAGTCACCCACAGGCTCAGTCTCGCCCCAGGCGAAAGCGTCACCAAATTCCTCGGGACTGCTGGCACCCACGTTGCATGTTGCCCACAGCGTTCCGCTGGGCAGGCCCAGGTCAACAGCATCCTGTTGCGGATTAACATCAGGGAAGACAAGCGCAGAGACCGGAACTTCAATCACAGTGCCATCGAGTGCTGAACGGAAGGTCACCTTGCTGTTGTATTGTCCGGGTGTGGTCGCTATGAACGATATCGCTTGCATGACATATAACTGGCCATACACATCATAGGTTACGCTCGAGACCAAGCCCCCTCTCCAATTGAAGTAGAACGGCTCATCGACCGAGCCCATCACGGTTAAGGGGAAATTGGTGCAGTTGACGATGGTCAGAAGGCTTGTGCATGTATCTCCGACGCTTGCAACAAAGTCAAGGCTTTGCTGCTCGATATAGAAATGCTCTAACGACATGCGCACGGCACGCACGGGATACCCGACACTGCGACGGGCACAATCAGGGAATATCCACTGCGAGTTGAAACTCAAACTGAAGGCTTTGCTGGGATCGCTCAAAGGACCGAGCGTGCGGGTCCAATAGTAGCCTTCACCTTCAGCGTTAGGGAAGGAGGCCTCTCCGGCAGCGGGCAGGAATATGGTGTTTCCGTTGGGGCCTGTTACCAGATAACCGGATGTGCCGTTCTTTTCTATCCACTCCCATGAGCATTTTTCCCTCAGTTCTTGCAACTGCTCCAGGGAAGGCATGCGCCACGACGGCCCCCAGTTCGCCCAGGCGGCATCGTCTCTGGGCTCCAACTCCTTGTCGTCAACCATGCCATATTCGCTATCTGTGCAATACTTGGTGAACAACTCATTGTCATTGTCGTACCACTTATAGTTACTCATGTAATACTCCTCCTTGGGCTCAGTCTCGCCCCAAGCGAAATAGTTTCCGGATTCTTCCGGGCTATTGGCGCCGATGTTCCTCGTGGCCCACAGCGTGCCGCTGGGCAGACCCAGGTCGACCCACTGGTGCTGTTCAGGTTCCTCACCACCGCCCAAGATGATGTCGATGAGTACATTCACATCGGCGATGTTGATTTCGTTATCACAGTTCACATCGGCAGCGGCATTGCTGCTATTCCCAAGAACCACATCAAGGACCGCGTTCACATCGGCAATGTTCACCTCATGGTCGCCGTTCACATCTCCTGTGATGCCTTGAGCATAAGCGGAATTAGGGACTATCAACGCTCCTAATAGAAGAATGAATGATTGAAGAATGATTCTCATTATGTTACCGGTTTTGGAGGTTATATGTTACTTTTCTGCCACAAAGTTAGTTAATCGCCATGAAAATACAAAATTTTTTTGTCAGAAAAGTAGGGTCCTTAAAGTCATTAACGACCTTAAGGACCCTATGTTTAATGTCTAAAAATCTTAATACCCGAAGATTTCCTCGAGTGTCAGACGACGGATGGGTGCGATTTTCTCCAGAGACTCGATGTCGAGTTCCTTCTCGTCACCCAGGATGAGATAGCGGTAAGGCTTATTGGCCATCGACTGCTGCTCAAACTTGACGATGTCGTTGAGCGTGAGACCCGGCAGGGCATTATAGACTACCGAGTTGATATCGTAGTCCAGACCCATGCGCTTGGCCTGCAGGTAACTGTTGAGTACTGCGCCACGCACCACGCGGCGGCTGGCAAGTTTCTTCATCAGCGACTCCTTGGCCAGGGCAAATGCAGTTTCACTCTGGGGGATGGTGCCCACGATGTTGTTGAACTCGTTGATGCAATCCATCATCTTGTCGTTTTGAGTGATGATGTAGGTCATCGCATACTCGGGATGGGGCAACTCGCTGGGCTGGCGGTAGTAGGCGGCAGCCGAGTAGGCCAGACCGCGTGCCTCGCGCAACTCCTGGAAGACGATGCCGTTCATGCCGCCGCCGAAGTACTCGTTGAACAGGTTGATCACGGCAGCATGCTCAGGTTCCCAACGGGTGTTCTCGTTGTGGTACTGTACCATGTAGATGTTCTTGGCCTCGTAGGGAGCCAGCAGGATTTCGGTCTCCGGAGTGGTCTGCTCCGTGTAGGGGATGCTGGTGGGAACCGGTTTCAGGTTTTTCTTGGTCTTGTGGACCTTGCTCAGGCATTTGCTCAGTTCCTTCTGGGTCATGGGACCGTAGTAGAGCACGGTGTGCTTCATGTTGCGCAGGTCCTTGACGAGGTCGAGCAGGAAGCTGGGCTTCATGTTGCGCAGTTGCTCCTCGCTCTGGATGTTGGTGTACTCGTTGTAGGGGCCGTACATGCCGTACTCGTTCAGGCGGCTGAAGCACTCGTCCTGGCTGCTCTTGGCATCGTTGCGGCTCTTGATGATGACATCGACCATGTTCTTATAGGCCTCCTCATCGACCTGGGCGTTCTGCAACAGATCCTCGACGAGTCTCAGCGCCTCGGGCATGTTCTCGCTCAAGCCGCTCAGGGTCAGGTAGGTCTCGTTGTCACTCACGTTGAACGACACGTTGCAGGCGAGTTTGTACAGGCGTTGCTTGAACTCGGTGGCGCTCATCTTGTTGGTGCCCAGGTAGTCCAGGTAACTCAGGGCGATGTCGTAGCGGTTGTCACCCGTGTTGCCGAAATCGTACTTGTAGGTCAAGGAGAACAGGTCGTCCAGATCGTTGTGCTTGTAGAGCAACGGCAGTTTCTTGCTGGTCTCGGTCACGCTCATCTCCTTGCTGTAGTCCACAAACTGGGGTTGGATGGGCTTTACTTGCTCGCCCAGGATGTTGCGCACGAAGTCGCTCTGCTTGTCGCGGTTGGTGGGAATCGGGGTGATGGCGGGCTTGTCAATCTTCTTCTCGGTGGTGTCGACGCCCATACGCTTGTACACGCACACGAAGTTGTTGTCCAGCAGATAGCGGTTGGCAAAGGCCACAATCTGCTCCTTGGTCATGCCGGCCATGCGGTCGAGTTTGCCGACCTCCTGTGCCCAGTCCACGTGGTTGATGAACGCATTGACCAGTTGGCTGGTGCGGGCCCGGTTGTTGTCGAGGGCGCGCAGGTACTGCAACTTGTTGTTGTTGACCACGCTCACGAGCAGGTCGTCGTCGAAGTTGCCGGCACGCAGTTTGGCCAACTCGCCCAGCAGGAGCGCACGCACCTCCTCCAAGGTCTGTCCCTCGTTGGGATAGCCCAGGAGCAAGAGCATCGAGTAGTCGGTCATCTCATCGGTGAAAGCGCCAGCGCCCATCACTTTGAGGGGCTGGTTCAGGTTCAGGTCGATGAGACCTGCGGTGCCGTTGGAGAGCATCTCGGACACCACATTCATGGTGTCGCACTGCAGCGAGTTGGCAGCGTCAAAGCGCCATCCCAGGGCCACGAATTCGGCCTCCTGGCCAATGACGGTGGTGTCGACGGGTGCGGTGATGGGCTTGAGGGGAGCGAACTCGGGACGATAGAGGTTGTTGTTGGGCTTCCAACTGCCGAAGTGGCGCTCCAGGATGGCGATGACCTCATCGGGGTCGAAGTCACCAGCCATACAGATGGCCACGTTGTTGGGGCAGTAGTAGTTGTGGAAGTAGTTCTTGATGTTGGTGATTGACGGGTTCTTCAGGTGTTCCTGCGTACCGATAGTCGTCTGGGTGCCGTAGGGGTGGGTGGGGAACATCTTGGCGCTCAAGGCCTCGAAGATTTTCCTCTGGTCCTGGGCGATGCCGATGTTGTACTCCTCATACACGGCCTCTAACTCGGTGTGGAAACCGCGGATGACCATGTTCTGGAAACGGTCGGCCTGGATACGAGCCCAGCGGTCCACTTCGTTGGCGGGGATGTCTTCGGTATAGCAAGTGACGTCGGTGCTGGTATAGGCGTTGGTGCCTTGACCGCCGATGCCGGCCATCAGTTTGTCATACTCGTTGGGGATGTTGTACTGGGCTGCCAGTTGCGAGATGCTGTCGATTTCGTGATACATCACGCGACGACGTTCGGGGTCGGTCTCGAGGCGGTAACGCTCGTAGCGGGCCTCGATGGTGTCGAGCAGGGGCTTCTCGGCCTCGTAGTTGCTCGTGCCGTATTGCTGCGTGCCCTTGAACATCAGGTGCTCCAGGTAGTGGGCCAGACCGGTGGTCTCGGCGGGGTCGTTACGTGAGCCGGTGCGCACGGCGATGTGGGCCGTGATGCGGGGGCTCTGGTGGTTAACACTGAGGAACACCTTGAGGCCGTTGCTCAACGTGTAGCACTGAGTGGCCATCGGGTCACCGGGAACGGTTGTTGCCACAGGCTTTTGTGCTGCCAGTCCCAAACATGTCAGGACGGCCAGCATTGTCAGAATAAACTTTCTCATTTTGTCAAAATAATTTGAATTAAAGGTTGTATCGGTTAATTAGCGGCAAAGTTAGGCATTTTTTTCCACAAAAGTGATGATTGTCACGATTTAGGACAATTTATACCAGCTCGCGACATGGTGTTTTTATGCGAATCACGCTTATTTAACGGATTTTTGCTGCCGCTTACTTATTACGCGGAATTAGCATTAGCCTCGCAGGGCTTGGGTCAAGTGTCCCGTTTTTGCCTTTGAATATTTGGTGATTGATGGAGTTTTGATTACTTTTGCAAAACTTTAAAACGATTATTGTTATGAAGAAAATTTCCTTATTTTTTGCTTTTTTGATGATGTCGGTACTTTCCTTCACGGCAGCTGCCGACAATCTCCGTGGCGACTGTAATCAGGACGGCAGCGTGAGCATCGACGACGTGACAGCCATGATCGACTATTTGTTGACGAATAATCCCAACGGTGTTGATATGACAGCTACTGACTGCAACTTGGACGGGAGCGTGAGCATCGACGATGTGACCGTCTTGATTGATTACCTGCTGGTTGGCTCGTGGCCCGATGAGCCCGTGACACCCCCTGAGGGCCACACTTACGTTGATCTGGACCTGCCCAGCGGCACGCTGTGGGCAACCTGCAACGTGGGTGCCAACAGCCCCGAGGAGTACGGTAGCTACTTCGCTTGGGGTGAAATTACGACCAAGGATGAGTACTCAGTTTATAACTACCTGTGGTGTAACGGTTCAATGTTCGAGTTGACGAAGTACAACACCAATTCTTCTGATGGTAGCGTTGTTGACTGGAAGACTGAGCTGGATCTCGAAGACGATGCCGCCCATAGGATTTGGGGATCACCATGGTGTATACCTTCTCCAAGCGATGTTAATGAACTCAAGAACAATTGCACCCAGGAGTGGACAACGTTGAACGGCGTGACCGGTTGTAAGCTCACGGGGCCTAATGGCAACACCCTCTTTATTCCCGCAGCAGGTTGCATCGAAGTCACTACTAGCCGATACAAGGGTGTTAACATCATGTGTTGGACAAACAAGCTGGATAATTACAGCCCAGCCTCGGCATACCGATTTAATGGTTCATACAGTCAGTACTATACTGATTATCTCAGTGCTTCCTACTCATACCTCCGCTGGGCTGGGTTAACCATCCGTCCAGTTATCCACAACAATTAACAGGTCGTCCGCGCCAAACAACAATTGGTTTAAAACAACTTGAACAGCTTTTACAACTTTATGATTATTCAGTTGTTATCGTTGTTCAAGTTGTCTTTTATTTCTGTTATTCCCTGCAGGGCCGAATCCAAGAACTCTACGTGATAGCGCCTTTGCGTGGGATAGAGGTGGCTTATGCCGAGTCAAATCTAACACATTGTTAATCAGTGGTTTGGGTTTGCTAGTCCTTTTGTTTTCTTTTTTTAATATGTGGATTTGTGCTTAATTTGCCGATTTTATGGCGGTTATGTGGAAAATATTTCGTACCTTTGCGCGATTTTTTACAATATTATAGTAATTTTTTATGACACCTACTACAAAAACCATCGTACTGAGTGACGGACGTGAGATCACTCTGCAGACTGGAAAGCTTGCTGAGCAAGCCGATGGAGCTGTTGAATTGAGGTTCAA